>UMCF01085931.1_pt1 | contig 11641 bp, 12 predicted proteins | sample 1964131 | NCBI WGS metagenome assembly UMCF01 (sample SAMEA4835958, study PRJEB28245) | human gut metagenome | biome: gut microbiome; material: fecal sample | place: Denmark | collected 2008
AGCTTCATCAGTTCTTTAGTCGGAGGAGACATACTGGCAAAGCCTTGGCCCATCGGAACAACGGTAAAACCCATGCCTTCTAAATTCTGTACCATCTGAACTGCACCCCAGCGGTCAAAGGCGATTTCTCGGATATTGAACCGTTCTCCTAACTGCTCGATAAATTTCTCGATAAAACCGTAGTGGACAACATTACCTTCTGTGGTTTCTAAATATCCCTGCCGATGCCAAAGATCATATGGGACATGGTCGCGTTTGACGCGGAGTTCCAACGTATCCTCAGGAACCCAGAAATATGGCAGCACACAATATGGCTCATCCTCATCCTCTGGAGGGAACACCAAGCAGAAGGAAGTAAGGTCCGTGGTAGAAGATAAGTCCAAGCCGCCATAACAAACGCGGCCTTCCAACATTTCTTCATTTACTGGATAGGAACAGGCATCCCACTTATCCATCGGCATCCAGCGCACAGCTTGCTTCACCCATTGGTTCAGACGCAGCTGTCGGAAGGAGTTCTCCTCGCCGGGATTCTGCTTTGCGCTTTCACAAGCGGCCTCAACTTTATCTATTCCGATGGTCTCACCCAAAGATGGATTTGCTTTCAGCCAGACCTTAGGATCAGTCCAATCTTCTGCATCAGCGGCACCATAGATAACAGGGTAGAAGGTAGGGTCGATTTTTCTTCCATCCAGAATGTCCTTTGCCTTCTGGTGTGTTTCGTAGCAGATACTGTTGGTATCTGTCCCAGCTGTCGTAATCAAAAAATACAGCGGCTGCATTCTGGCATCGCCGGAGCCTTTTGTCATAACATCAAACAGCTTTCGGTTGGGCTGGGTATGCAGCTCATCGAAAACCACACCATGAATGTTGAAACCATGCTTGGAGTAGGCTTCTGCCGAAAGCACCTGATAGAAGCTGTTGGTTGGGGTAAAAAGGATACGCTTCTGGGAGGTCAGTATTTTGCAGCGCTTATTCAATGCTGGACACATGCGAACCATATCCGCAGCCACATCAAAAACAATGGTGGCCTGTCCTCGATCCGCAGCGCATCCGTAGATCTCGGCACGCTGTTCGCCGTCTCCACAGCAAAGCAAAAGTGCAACCGCTGCAGCCAGCTCGCTCTTGCCGTTTTTCTTCGGAATCTCGATATAGGCAGTGTTGAACTGTCGGTATCCATTGGGTTTAACCGTGCCAAACAGATCTCTGATAATCTGTTCCTGCCAGTCCAGGAGCTTAAATGGCTTGCCTGCCCAGGTACCCTTGGTATGACAAAGGCACTCGATAAAGCTGACCGCATAATCAGCTAATTCCTTATCATAATAGGAAGTGTCCAGCATAAACTTTGTCGGCTTGTATTTCTTCAGTTGTTTCATGCTTCACCTCCAGACATAAAATATAGCCGCATCTCTGCAGCTTCCGCAATACGAGCAACAGCCCCTCAAGGGGGCCGGGCTCTTGGCTTAGTTGTATTTCTTGCAGTTTGTAACGTTTCTGCAGTTGATCTTGCTGGTATCGTAATCTTGATGGCCGCTTTCCCGAAAAGCTTCAAGTGCAAGAGCCTTTGCTTCCTCCTTGGTCTCGGCAAAAACCAGGAAGGTTCGTGTACCCCAGGTTCCGATTCCAACCGAAAACTTGGTACCTTTGTAGGACTTGCCTGCGGCAATCGCTGCAGCGTTTTTTGCTTTCCATTCTTCGCTATCCAGCCAAGTAGTGTATTCATATACTCTTGTCATTGTTTTGTCCTCCGTTCGTTTTGTTGTGTGTATATTCGCTCTAAATCGGATATATATCAAGTTATATCGGAGACATAAACTACACAAAGATCTAAGAAGGAAGTTGTGTGCATTATCGCTGAATGCTGTAAGGAATTGCATCACTTATCTTCCCGTTTCTGTCCATCACGAAAAGCAGCGGAGCCATTCAGATTTCTAAGCAGTGTCTTTCTTTCTGCCTTGTACTTATCTCCGATAAATCCCAATCGAAGCAAGAAGCATCTGAAGGCATAGCGCTCATTTTCCACTTCACGCTCGATGGTGGTTACCCGCTTTATTTCTTTTGAAAGAGTTATTAGTCTTGTAATAAACACGCTGACGGCTCTGATCATTTCCGGGTCAGGCAGTGCATCGAACCAAGGAAAGCAAACCACATCGTCCTTGATTTCGACATCTAGATTACTTGCACCGGTCGCTTTCTTAATCAGAGACGCCTTGCCGGAAATCATTTTCTTCACCAGGTCTAGTTCAAAATCTGAAATACCGCTCTTGGGAATCTGAATGCACAAGCCTTCCTCAACAGATCCCGTGTTATCCGGATCAATATTTTCTACCTGCAAATCTTCTGCTGCGAAGCCTGCGTCGGCGAGTCTCTTCACCACAAGCTTTGCCGCTGAAACGTCAGTGCTCTCATCCCACTGTAGGGTACCTTCCTTGGTGATGGTATAGCCTTCAACCGTGTAGGCGCAGGACGGAACTTTTTTGTATATTGCCTTTTTACCAGTGATATTTTCGATAGCCTTGACCAGTTCTTTTCTGGCCGGACCGGTCAAGTTGTACTTAACTTCCATAATGGAACCTCCTCTGATTTGGTATACACATGTTCGCTCTAAAGCGCAGATATATCAAGCAAATTCGGCAGTATAAATATGACAAATCTACATTCGTTTATTCGTGGATAATTATACCTATTCAAGCTGAGTCAGTCGTGCTTTCAGCGCATTGAAAAACGCTTTACTTCGGAGAGAGGTATTGCCGTCCTGCAGCCATTCCTTCTCGAAATCAAATCGTCTTTCTAATTCCAGAACAGAATAATCAGCTCGGAACTTTCGCCATGTCATGCTATCCCACTTTTTCAATTGTTCCCACAGCACCGGATAATGCCTATAGAGCTCCCGCAGATCTGACAAAGACTGCAGTGGGCAGCACCAACAAGATACTCGGTTAAAATAGTCATATAGGCCAGACCAATCATAACCGCGCTTTTTACAATACTGAAGGCAATCTTCTTCTGTCATTTTCCAATCGACTAATGGAACGCGCATATTGTCGCGCAGGTTGCACTTGCGTTCCAAACGGTATTCTTCATCTGCTGCTATTCCTACATATTCAATAATGTCATATGTAGTTCTGAGTTTGTTGAAGAAACGCTCTCTAGGTTGGTTTTTCAGAATCTGAGTACACCATCGCGTTTTGGGACCTGCCCAACTGTATCCGGTGCAATTTAAACCATAACGCTGAGCAAAAAGGGAGCTCTTTTTTCGTTCAACCGGGTGCATTGCAAAATAATATTCAAAGTCCTTTTCGGGCTGGAGTCGAACAATCTTCCTTCCAATTTTCTTTTCGACTTTATCGATATGGTCGTACATTGCTGGGAACTCCAGTCCGGTATCACAGAACAGAATAACATCCACTCGCATGCCTTCCTCCAGCATACGAAGCAGCATAGCTGTTGAGTCTTTGCCGCCGGAAAAAGAAACAACATGGAGCTTAGGCTTCATCTGCAATATCCTCCAACTCAGAATACTTATATTCTTTCCCGTCGCGCAGAACGCTGACCTTTTCGTCTGAGTCAACCTGTTCGATGTATCTGCGGACAATGACATCGCAGAACTTTTCGTCCAGTTCGATGGTGCAGCAGATGCGGTCGGTCTGCTCACAGGCAATAAGCGTAGAGCCGCTGCCGCCGAAGGGGTCAAGCACGATGCAGTTGCTCATGCTGGAATTCTTAATTGGATAGGCAATCAGTGGGACCGGCTTCATGGTCGGATGGTCACCGTTTTTCTTCGGCTTATCAAACTCCCAGATGGTGGTCTGCTTTCTATCGGAATACCACTGATGCTTGCCATTCTTCTTCCAGCCGAACAGACAAGGCTCATGCTGCCACTGATAAGGACTTCTGCCGAGAACAAGGCTCTGCTTTTTCCAAATGCAGGTGCCGGACAGATAAAATCCTGCGTCTGCAAATGCCTTTCTGAAATTCAATCCTTCTGTATCTGCATGGAACACATAGATGCTGGCATCGTCTGCCATCGCTTTTTCCATGCAGGTAAATGCATCGAAAAGGAACTGATAGAACTTATCATTTTCCAAGTTGTCGTTCTTAATTTTGCCTGCGGTGCCCTGGTAATTTACATTATACGGAGGGTCCGTTACCACAAGATTGGCTCTCTTGCCATTCATCAGCAAGGTGTAGCTTTCTTCCTTGGTGCTGTCCCCGCAAAGCAGTCTGTGGTTTCCGAGCAGCCAGAGGTCACCGCTTTTTGTGACAGGCGCCTTTTCCAGCTCCGCATCCACATCGAAATCATCATCTTTTGCATCGTCCGCAGTATCAAAAAAGCCTGCCAGCTCCGATTCATCGAAACCTGTCAGACTCAAATCGAAATCTTCTGCCTGCAGAGCTTCAATCTCTACTTTCAGAAGCTCCTCATCCCATCCGGCATCCATTGCCATACGGTTATCTGCAAGGATGTATGCTTTCTTTTGTGCCTCAGTCAGATAGTCTACAAATACACAAGGCACTTCGTTGATGCCTTCTTCTTTCGCCGCCATGATTCTGCCATGACCAGCAATCACATTGAAGCCCCGGTCGATAATGACGGGATTGATAAAGCCGAACTCCCGAAGGGAAGAACGGAGCTTATTGATCTGCTGTGCGTTGTGTGTACGAGCGTTATTCACATAGGGAATCAGCTTGTTAATGTCCACCAGCTGCATTTCAGTCGTTGTCTTGCTCATCAGCCACACCTCCGTTCCAGTAATTTATTCAGTCCCTTTTTTGCGCCTGCAATGTCCCCGGCAAATGCCTGACCCTTGATGGTGCGGAACTGCTGACGGGTCAGATTCTGTTTATTACATTTCAGTATTTTCATGAATTCTGTAAGTTCTGTTTTCATCCTTTTCTCCTTGCCCGGAGAAGAAGCTCCATTGTATCGTTTGGATTATCCTCGAACATCTCAGTACAGTTCTGCTTTACGATGTCGTAAATCTCATACCAGATAAGGTTTGCACTTTTCTGGTACTGCTGACTCATCTGCACAAACGGGGAAGTAATTACTCCGCCAGTGGTCGGATGCTTGCCGAGCAAACCGTAGGTGCTGGTTGCTTCCTCGCACTGAATGTATCTGGCAAAAGCCTGAGCATAGGCTTCAATCAGTCTGGGATTAACCAGCCTTTCACAACCGCGCTCCTTCAGCCACAGCCAGGTTTCCTTATAGATTTCATCCGCACCGAGGGGAACACCGTTTTTTTGCCTTGCCGACAAGTAATCGCTCGGCTTTGGCATATCCGCACCATTCATCACAGCACCTTCCGGCAGGTCAACCGCCTCCAGTTCTGTGGGACTCAGTGTGGGAATATCTTTTTTCAGTATCTGGACTTGCTGTCCTTTTTGTAATTTTTCGGCGGCAGATGCCGGTTTATCTCCGGCACGCACTCGTCTGCCGCCACGATTTGTGCCGTCTCTCGCCATAATTTTTATTTCCTTTCTCGCCTGGGGTGTTAATACCCCGTTTGAACCGCTGTTTGTGTGCGTGTGAGGGGACGCCGTTTTCCAGGGTCTAAAGCCACAGAGATTTTAACCGCCCCTACCGGGTCACGCACGCAGCTATCTGTCACCAATCTCATGGTGTATTTTGTTGTGACAGCTCTTGCAAAGGCTCATCAGATTGCTTCGGTCATGAGTGCCGCCTTGTGAGATGGGAACCTTGTGGTGTACCTCCTCGACAGGAACAAGGATGCCTTGCTCGAAGCACCTCTCACAGAAGGGATGCGTCTTAACATAGCTGTCACGAATCCGTTTCCATGCTCTGCCGTACTTTTTATGCACCGCCGGGTCACGACTGTACTGCTCGTAGTTCTTCTCCATCAGCTTACGGTGCTGTTCGCAGTATCTGCCGTCTGACAGATTCGGACAGCCAGGGTAAGCACAGGGCTGTTTCGGCTTTCTTGGCATCAGCTCACCTCCTTGTCGGCATAAGAAAAGCCCTCACAGGATTGCTCCCATGAAGGCTGTCCTCATTCTTTTTTGCTATTATAATACTACCACAGAGCGAGTGTGCCATGCTGTGCCAAAGTGTGCCAAACCGTGCCAACTTTTAATTTGGAATCGAAAAATGCTGCAATGCCATACCGTGAATGCGGTGTACCGAACGAATCGACACATTCAGCATCGCTGCGATTTCTTCCCATGTACAGTTATCCAGATAGCGATAACGGAGAAGAAGCTGCTCGTCACGGTTGTCCAGCTTATCGATTGCCTTGTCGATTTCTTCCTTGAGGCAGATCAGATACGCTACCTTTTCTTCCACGCTGTGCTGTATCTCATCGATCTTTTCCAGGCACCGCACAAACGGAGCTTCGGTCGGACGGTTCGGATTATGGTGTTCTTCAAAACCGCTGCCTGAGACGCTGCTCGATAAATCTCTCCAATAGTCAATCTCACGCAGTCGGCAATGGATCAGTGCGTCCAGATGCCTTGCCTGGTTCAAATATTCCTTGGCCGTCATGTGCCCACCTCCTCTTGCAGGCTACGGATCAGCAGCTCGCCATCCACACTTGTCAGTGCCGAATACCAATGTGACTGGAAGAAACGCTCGGCTTCTGTCTTGTCGGATTGTGCGCTTCTGTTATTTGGATTTCTGTCCAGACATTTCAGCGCTGTCCGATAGTCCTTCACTGCCTGCAGGATGATTGCATTTGCCAAATTCTCATAATTTGTTATACTGCTCACATTCGATACCTCCAATTCTATGAAATAGGCATCGTTGCGATGAAGCAGTGTATCTTTGTATCAGTGCAGAGAATCGCTGATTGCGGTTCGCACCTCGTCCACCGAGCGTACCACCAATGCGATACCTCCAGCGGCGAGGATTTTACGGATAGTTGCCTCCTGCAGTTTCGTAGGCTTGCCGACCGCAGTCTTAACCTCAAAACCAAAGAAGCGTCCGTTAATGCAGGCAATGATATCTGGAATGCCTGCTGTTCCATACATTCCACCGTGTTCCTTCCAGCAGAAGCACCCAGGCACGGTCCGCAGGTACTTCATGATTGCTTTTACAATGTCTGCTTCCTTCATGTGTTCCAAAAACCTCCGTATTTTCAACACTTGGAACACATGGAACACCCAAAATCCTATTATGCTGTATTTTTTATAGAAAAAATGAGTATATATATAAATATGTATTATATATAGAGAGATGGGAATTTGGTGTTCCTACGTGTTCTCGTGTTCCGATGATGTGCGTGGCGAAGCTGCCGGAAATCTCTTATCCCAGCACCTCGCCCAGACGAATTCCTGTAAGAACACGCCTTTTTGCTATGCGGTCAATGTCTCTTGTCACATTTGGAAATGCTGCAATGATCTGCTGTACAAAGTTTTTCTGCGAGTACGGTTTCATACCACTTTCTTCGCAATACTTCTTATACGACTCGAACAGTTCTGTGGACCCGGCGCTGTATGCAGCGTCCATTTCACAATTGTCCTTCACAAACGACAGCACGGAATCCGACTCTTCACGATACCGCTGCAGCTCATCCGCATTGACCTGCGTTTCCGAGAACATATAGTGATTGTTCATCAGACTGCGCAGTCCTTCCAATGCAAACAGGAAGATACCGTCAGCTTCCATGCGAAATTTCTCCAAAAGCTCCGGATCACGCTTATCCTTTGGCACAGTGTGATTGAACCGAATAATAATGAGCCTACGGTAAAATCCCTCGGATTTATCACCATAGTTCTTCGGAATACTGTTGCACGAGAACAGCAGTCTTGCACTCGACTGGAACGAGAACGGATTCTTGTTCTTTTTCTCCACGGTCAGATAATCTTCGCCTACAAGTGCTTTGAAAATACCATTATCATCAATGTTCTTCGTAGGCAGGTCAGCAAAGATGTTCGCCAGCTTTCCGAAAAGCTCTGCTGTCTTGAAACGCTCATTCAAAGCCTGCCAGGATACATTGGACACATTCTGTTTTCCCAAAAGCACATCGTTCAACACCCGGAGCAGCACCGATTTACCGGCACCTGCTGCGCCCACGATAACAAAGCACTTCTGTGCCGAATTGACCGGAATAAGGAAATACCCAAGCATCTCCTGAATCAGTCTGACCTGCTCCATATCGCCGCCCATAGAATCTGCAAGGAACTTCTTGAACAATGGACAATCTGCCGTTTTGTCATAGGTCACATTCAGCTGCACCGTAGAGCAATACTCCGGTGTGTGTTCCGTCAGCGTATCCTCCAGCACATTGTATAGGCCATTTCGGACATTGATGATGTACGGATTTGCATTCAGCTCACGAATATCTTTTTGCATCAACAGCCGCCATTGCTTTTCCGCATCGATGATTTGGCTCATCTTTGTTTCCCGCACCAGCATTTTCTCCTGTACCAGACGCTGAGCTTCCATTTCCGAAAGCTCCACATACACACCTCCTCGATAGCAAAAATGCTGCTCTGCTGCATAAAAAACTTTTTGTTCTTCTGACAGATGTTTTGCAAGCACACCAGGCAAGAAACGAAGCCCCTTTTCATCTGGCTCATACCAATCTGGAATCACCGTACTAGCCTTGGCTCTCTTTGCGTTTTTGCTGACCCGATATGCTTTACTGGCATCTTTGTAGACCAGGTTCAACGATTTTAGAAATGATGCTTTCAGCCTGAAATAGTCACGGACTTCAGAATTGATAATCACATCAGCCGTAACCACATCCTGATTGTAGAGATAATTCAGCACAAACTGTTTTGCAACAGGCAGGTCTTTAAGCGGCTCACCCGTTACAGGCAGACTGTGCAGCACATCCAACAACGCATCCATGCTCATCGGCTGATAGCACCAGGCGGCAGGGGACTTGACCGGGCATTCTCCGGCAGCAAATTTCGGACATTTGAATCCCTTCTCGCAGATGGTCGCACAGGTGATGGGGTTCGTTCCGCTTTCCAGGAAATGATTGATTTTCTTCTGGGTGGCTGTCTCGCTATAGCCGGGATACAGAGCAGACAGATCATGAATCATTTTTGTGCCGCCCTCAAAGGGAGCGAGATTCGTAATCATGGCATACCAGTCATGCTCCGGGAGCGTTTTTGCATCATCCCGGCAATGCTGCAGGAATATGCACTCCCGCATCACCTGATCAATTCCTTTTTCCGTACCGCTTTTATGCTCCACAGGTGTCAAATCCACTTCCGGCAGAACATCCGACAGCTGATCCTGTGTATATTTGCGTTCTGGGTGAAAGCTGACACAGGTCACTTCAACCGGAGTATCCTTCTTACAGTGCATAAATCCCGGTAGACGCATGACCCTCGACTCATTGACACACATCGGATCACCATCAAAGTGCTTCACGAGCTGCATCTGAATCATACGAAAGCGCTCTACCTTTGCACCGGAATCCATAAACCAGTACACGTGATAGGATTTCCGCGTTTTCATAATCATGGACGGTAGCAACGGAAAGGCATCTATCTTTTTCTGCTGGTCTTCGAAGCTGTCATTATCCATCTCCACGAACTGTGCATTGATCCTCGTAATAGAAGCATCGTCCTGTCCACCGTAGTTGACTACAAAGAAGATACCCCGATTCATAGCATTGTGGTTTTTCAGTGTTTCCTCGATACTCTTATACTTTCCGCATTCGCAGGACAGCTTTGCGCCCTGGAATACACCGTCTTTTTTATCATCGAATACACGAAAGCACACGGTATCGGTCGGATTGAAAAGCGAACCGAGTACATCAGATACCGTCACATTCATGCCTTCACCTCCTCGAAATAGCGGATTTGTTTTTTCAGTTTCTTTGCCTCTTCAATTTCGCTGGCAACGCCGGGTGTCACTTTGCCGAACACCCACACCTCATCGCACATACGAAGAAGTGCCAGTCCAAACAGCAACCCAAGCTCCCGTTCGGCAGGAATGTTGTCATCCAGCATCTGCGGATAAAGCAAGTGACTGGCAATCGGCATATATCCGTCACGAATCACCTTGCGGCAATAGCCGATTGCTGCTGCAACATTTTCATCCACATCTCCGGCATATTTTGACGCTACATAGACCTTTTTACGATTCTTGTCGGCATAGCGTTTTTTCTGCTCCTGTCGATATTCTTTCATCATATGGCTAAGTGCCAACCCAGCAGTAGGGTCGGCATAGCCTTCGCTGTTTTTATACATATCAGTCCTCCAGTTCTTCCATCATGCCAAAGGTCGGTCCGGCAGATGCCTCCGCAATTAAAGGAAGGTCAAATTCCGGGAAAGGCCTCTCTTCCATACAGTCACGAATAAAGGCAACCGCTTCCGGCAGCTTGTCCTCCGGGATAATGAAGGTCAGCTCATCGTGAATCTGAAGGATCGGTTTCAGCCATTCACGCTCCGGCAATCCCATCAGAATCCTTGCAATAGCAAGTTTCAGAATATCTGCCGCTGTGCCCTGGATAGGGGTATTCAGCGCACAGCGCTCTGCAAAAGATTTCTGTGCCCAGTTATCCGATGTGATGTTCGGCAGGTATCTGCGTCTGCCAAGCCAGGTTTCCGAGTACATACGCCTTGCGGCATCTGCTTTAGTTTCTTTCTGCCACGAGGTCAGCCCCTTATATCCGCGCTTGAGGTTAAAAAGTATCTCCTCACACTCACTAACGGATTTTTCAACCCCCGCCTTGAATTTCAGCGTTTTCTGCAGTCCTCGTGGAAACAGACCATAAAATGTTCCAAAGTTCACATTTTTCGCAATCGTGCGGTGTTCCTTATAATTTGCAGAGTGCTTGTCCTGCGCCTCTTCGTAACTTACTCCGAAAATGACACTGGTCGTAGCCGCATGGATATCACCATTGTTGCGGTAGGTATCCAGCATCTTCGGGTCTCGACAATAGAACGCTCCCACGCGCAGCTCAATCTGCGAAAAGTCCAAAGACAAAATCAGATGCCCGTTCGAAGCTTTGATAAAATTTCTCACTCCGATAGGATCATTGGTCTTGCGCGGCATATTTTGGGCGTTCGGATTCCGGCAGTTCATTCTCCCGGTGTCGGTCGAAAGCGCAAACATATCCGGGTGAATGCAACCTGTTACAGCATTCAGATGCTTTAAGTAACCGTCAATATAGGTGGATTTGATTTTGCCCCACTTGCGGTATTCCTGCACCAGTGTAAACAGCTTGGAAAGTTCCGGACGATTCGTATCGCACCACTCTTTCAAAAGCGTCATGGTCATATCATCTGCCGCCTCACGGTTGCTCTCGGTGGTTTTCAGCACCGGTAGCTCTAAATCCTTATACAGATAATTTTTGAATGCCTGCGTGGAGCAATTTGCTCCGATATTCACATCACCGATGATGAATGCAATTTCCTGGCGAATGCTCTCCATCTCTGTCTCTGCTTCAGCCTTTCGTTTTTGCATAAGCGGCAAATCCACAGGAATACCATTGCATTTCATAATACCGAGATACACCGCTGTCGGACTTTCGATATTTTCCACAATGCATCTATGTTTCGGGAGATAGCGGTCAAACCAAGCATTAAACTTGTGATACAGCCGCAATGCAAAATCCGAGTCAGCCGCACCATAACGCACGGTTTCTGCGTCCTGTGCATTCAGTTCATCAAAGTGCTTTCCGTCCGTTACGCTTGAAAATGACGGCAGCGGCTCTCCAAATAA
>UMCF01102517.1_pt1 | contig 11606 bp, 6 predicted proteins | sample 1964131 | NCBI WGS metagenome assembly UMCF01 (sample SAMEA4835958, study PRJEB28245) | human gut metagenome | biome: gut microbiome; material: fecal sample | place: Denmark | collected 2008
CGTTCGCATGCCGAGTTGACAATGAATTCGGCCAGCTCATGAGGTGAATGCTTTGTATCCCAAAGCTTCATTTCCTGCTGAATCCAACCGTTGCAGTCGCCGAGCACCCCGTCGGAAATCATCAGGATTATATCGCCGTCCTCGGGTTTGGCCGTTGCCTTGGAAAATTCAATTTCACGCAAAATTCCTATCGGCAGTGATGCCTGTTCGAGAGATGCAACGCTGTCCTTGTGGCGAATAAATGTTGCCGCCGCTCCGGCTTTCATGAAGTCGGTTCTGCCTGTGTAAAGGTCAATGCAAACAACATCGAGAGTGGCAAGCGATTCGTCGGAGCTTTTTACAAGCAGAGCCGAGTTTGCAATCGGCAGAGCACAGTCAAAGCTCAGCCCGGATTTTATCAGCTTTGAAAAAAGCTCAGCCGCCATAGCGGAATCGACCGCCGCACGGCTGCCTGTTCCCATGCCGTCACTGAGAACGGTTATGTGCCTCCCGTTTTCGTCCCGAAAGCTCCTGTAATAATCGCCGCAAACCTTTATATCATCGGCGGAGCGGCTGAAAGCCCCGACCTCAACGTCGTAGATCATTTCCTGCTTAAATTTCATTACACATTCATCTTCGCACGTGTCAATATCGGGAATGTCAAGCACTGCTCCCGTTGCCATGGAGAGTGCATCGGTGAATTGAGATATATTAAAATTATCTCTCGGCGTCAAAACCTTTAGATTGATGCTCATCCTCCCAAATTTGTCAAGGTAACTTTCACAGCTCGTAACATTGAGGCCTGATTCTTTTGCTTCTTCACCGCATATGTCGGAAATTTCTGTATTAAGATTCAAATCCTCGTCGAATTCGCAGGCGATATCACGAAGAATATCCGCCATGCTCCTAAACTGGTCGGACATAAGTCCTTGCATTTGATCAACCTTGCCCTGCGCACCGAGCGACGCAACATAGCTCATGTAGCGCATGGAGATTTTTTCTTTCATTTCGTCAAAGCAATAGCACGCTTCGGGAAAATTTTTCGGAAAGTGCATTTCGCCGAGTGTTGCATGGTCGGTCAAGGCTCTTGAAATTTTGTCGATTGTTTCGTCACTCGGGCAACGAACTTCCTCACGGCAGCTGTTTTTTAAATCACAGTTATCACAGACCTTGTTCCAAGCCGATTTTACGGCGAGACGCAGCTCCTTTTCGTGCTGAGGGGCGAGGGTGCGCTGAACGGTGTCGACGCAATCCGAAAGCTCGGTTATCGCTTCGGAAGCTTCGGTAAGACGGTGAGTTAAAACTCGGCTGTTGTCACTTTTTATATAAACCGGAGTCGGGAGATTAACCTTTTCGCTGAGAAATGAAAAAAATCTGTCGGGCAAGAGTAAGAATACCGTTGCCGCAACAATCGCTTCGGCGATGGCGAGATATGCCTTGAGTGTCGAATCAATTAAAGCACAAACGGCGACGCAGCTGACGAAACCTACAGCTGAGAAATATTTGTTTTTTCGTGAAAGTTCACCGCATAAAAGGCCTGACAGCGCATAGCCTGCGCCGAGAAAAGAAACCCGGCCGCTGAGACCTACGCATATTCCGACGCATACGCCGGTAAGAGTCCCGCCGTTTCCGCTTTTAAGACGGCCGAGCAAAAGGATAACAAAAGAAAAAATCACACCGACAAATGAAAAATTAAGCACGGTGTATTTATAAAAAGGCATCAGTAATATTCCGACAGACAAAAACGTAATCATGAACTCCCTTGTCGTAAAGCGTGCAAAATCCTTTTCGCCGAACATGAGCAAGTTCCCTTGAATAAAGATGTATGTGCCGACACAGCATAGCATGGATTCGTATAAAACTGTAATAAATGTTTCAAGATCGAATCCCGTCGCAAACATAATCGCACCGCTGATAATGAGCATGCTCAGAAAAGAATTTATGTACGGTGTGATTTTCATCAGATCTGAGCCGAAATAGCGTGTGCAAACTTCGTTAATCATGCAGCAGAAAAGCGCTACAGCGAGATATTTTACCGTGTCGGTCGCATCAAAAAAGACAAACGAACCGATTGCCGTTCCGGCTGTTGCCGCAACACACTGCATTCCCGAAAGCGAAGCAATGAGCGACACGGAAAAGGGTGAGATTGTTCCCGTAACGAATGGATTCATAAGCAAAAATCCGAATATAAATGACAGCACGGTTTTCATGACGGGCTTAAACTGAAGCTTTGGCTGTTTTTCATCTGTTTTTACGGTAATAAAATTCTTTACTCTTGTTTTCAACATGATTTTTCTCTCCGATACTCAATGGTTATTTATATTTTATAACCCATGCAAGGAAAAACGGGTCGAAAGAAAAACGAGCAATAAAGGAACATTTGAAGAACTTTGAAAATAAACGGCGTTTTGTCTTGTTTTTTGTCCCTAATATATGATAGAATATATAAATAAAAGATTTATGACTTTTCAGAATAGAGGATTTTTATGGATAACGAAAAGCACACCGAACGTGACGACCTTATAATAGGAAGAAATGCCGTTTCAGAGGCTCTTAAAAGCGGCAGGGCGATTGACACCTTGCTTGTTGCAAAGGGAGAGCGTAACGGCTCAATAGGGCAGATACTTGCAAAGTGCCGTGACCTCGGAATCGTCATCAAAGAGGTTGACAGAAAAAGGCTTGATATGATGTGCAATTCGTCGACGCATCAGGGTGTGGCAGCCTATGCCGCTTCTCATGAATATGCAAGCATGGACGATGTTTTCGCCCTTGCCGAGGAGAGGAACGAAAAGCCTTTTATTATAATATGTGATGAGCTTGAAGATCCGCACAATCTCGGCGCAATTCTCAGAACCGCCGAAGCAACGGGAGTTCACGGAGTTATCATTCCGAAAAGGCGAAATGCTTCCTTGAGTTATGTTGTCGGAAAGGCGTCGGCAGGCGCAGTGGAGTATGTTCCTGTTGTCAGGGTTGCGAACCTTGCTCAGACGATGGAAGAGCTTAAAGAAAAGGGTATATGGTTTTACGGAGCGGATATGGACGGCCGGAGCTGGTGCGACGTTGATTACGACGGCGGAGTGGGACTTGTTATCGGCTCTGAGGGAAAAGGCATCAGCCGTCTTGTCAAAGAAAAATGTGATTTCATCGTGTCAATGCCGATGAAAGGAAAAATAAATTCACTTAATGCTTCCGTTGCGGCCGGAGTGCTTATGTACGAGGTCGCAAGGCAGAGGGCCGGAATCAAAGCTAAGGGGTGAGAACCTTGTCAGATTTAACAAACGAACAGCTCATGGAGCTGATTGAAGAAATTAAAAAGAAGAACGGCGGCGAAACCGATGCGAAAAATTGGTCGCATGAGGACATTGAACGCTTGCTTGATTTGACGAACAGAGGCCGGCAGCTTGAAGAGCTTGACCGTGAGGTTGAGGCTGACCGGGGAGAGCAGACGGCGGAAGAAAACGAAGCCGTCGCCGAGGAAGAAAAACCCGAAATTCCCGAACCGGTTGCCGAATCAAAGTTTAAGTTTGTTGAGGAGCCGTCGGAGCGAAGCATCGAAGACGAGCTTGATGACGATGAATTCGAAGCGGAAAGCTTGGAAAACGCAGTGAAGTTCTTGTCGGGAGAAAAGACGGATGACAACGAAAACTTAAAGGTTTTTGATATTGCCAAGGAGCATGAAAGCACTGACGGCGACGAAAGACTTAAATCAATAATGAATGATGTTGCTCCGGATAAGAAAGAGAAAAAATTTGGTTCTGCAAAAAAAGGTTTTTCTTCTCTTGCTCAAAAAATAAAAAATTCCGGCGAAAAATTCTTTGCATCTTTTAAAAATAAACCGGAGAAAAAAGACGAAGAATCCTATGACGAAGATTTCGATGAAGAGCTTGAGGAGTCTGAGGAGGAAGAGATTGAAAATATTTCTGATTCCGACGATGAGAAAACAAAGCAGATTCCAAATCTTGAAGCCACGAAAGAGATTTGTATCGAAAAGCCGGGTATCGTTATAAAAAAAGGCGAAGCACAAGAGGATCTCGAAGGAGCACCGATAATCCTGTCGGCCGACGATGCCCTTGAGGACGAAAAGCTTGCCGACGGAGATTCGGTTACTGCCACGGATTTTCAGAACAAAATTCGTGACGCCGAGCTTGGCGGGCAAATTGTTTTCACAGGAATGGAAACCGATGACGAAACCCCCGACCTAATTGACGAGAGCGAAGCCGAAAAGGAACTCTTTGAAAAAAGAAAAGAAAAAATAAGCAAATTTTCATTGCTTGACAAGGATGAAAACGGTGATCCTTACGGTCTTGATCCCGAGAGCAGTAAGATAGGCGAATTGTTCGCAACAAACGAGGAGAGACCGAGAAGAAAAGAGACGGAAAGCTTTGTCGGAATTGAGTATTCTCAGACAAAGGACTCACGCCGAGTGATAAGATATCTCAACACGCAGAAGAAAAAATCCTTGAATAAAATTGTCGGTCTCGGAGTTGTTCTTGGATTGACCGTTCTTATCAGCATTTTTTCCGCTTCGGCAACGACAATTGCCGGAGACAGAATTCTTACAATTTTTTCAAATTTTGTTTTGCTGTGTGTCAGCCTTGTTATTGCTAACCAATCCATAGTCGGCAGCTTTGAAATGCTCAGGCGAAAGAAGATAAATATCAATACAATGATTTCAATTTCGGCGATAATTTGTTTCTTCCAAAATTTATTGATGTTGATTTTTTATTTTGCCGACAGCAATACGGTAAGCGTCTTTTCAGGCGCAGGAATTGTGCTTTTGCTTATCGGTGAGATAAATAATTATATTGTTCATTCCAGAACCGTTGACGCAATGGAGATGTGCACGGGCGATAATAAGGACAAGCTTTACAGCATTGAAGGTATTACCGATGATAAGGATGCGGTTGAGCTTGCCAAGAATGTAAAGAACACAAGTCCGAGAATAAGATTTTCGTGTAAAACAAAATTTCCGGCACATCTTATCGAGCTTTGCATGAGCGAAACCTCCGCCGATAAAATGACAAGAATCCTGCTTCCTCTCACGGTAATTTTTGCACTGATAAATTTGGCTGTTGCATGGGCGGTCAAAAGAGATTTTGCAACGGGCTTTGCTGCGTTATCAATAACGTTTGCAATGTGCGTTCCGGCTTATGCTCCGCTGCTTTATGAGATGCCCCTCAGCAGAATCAATAGAAAGTTTAACAAAGAGGGCGGAATGATTTCGTGTCAGGAAGCCGTTAATGAGCTTTGTCGCACGAATGTTGTCATCATTGACAGCAAGGATCTTTTTGATCAAAAGGCATGTACAATGCACGGCTTCAAGGATTTTAAAAATGTACGTCTTGATGATGCAATGCTCTATGCTGCCGCAATGGTAATCCGTTCCGGCGGACCGCTCACCGGAGTGTTTGACCAAGTGGTTGTCAATCGCCGTGATCTTCTTCCGGCTGTTAAGAGCTTCAGCTATGAGGAAAAGCAAGGAATTTCCGGCTGGATATTCGGTCAAAAGGTTGTTCTCGGAAATCGACTTATGATGGTTAACCATAATATAGAAATTCCCGAAACAGTTGACGAGGATAAATACCTTATCGCAGGTCATGAGGTTATGTATCTCGGCATAGCTCATAAGCTTGCTGCGATGATAGTTGTCGATTATGCACCGAATGAGCGGATTCGTCCGTATCTCCAGAAGCTACGTGACAGCGGCGTAAGCATTCTCGTTCGCAACTGTGATCCGAATGTAAATGAAGCGATGATCTCAAGCTGCTTTGATATGAGGTTGAATAATATTAAAATTCTTAACTCGTCCTCCGGCAGAATTTTCAAAAAATATAAATCAAGACCGAAGCTTTCCGCAAGAGCCGTTGCAATTCACGACGGCACGCCGTATACATTCATGAAAAGTCTTTGCCTTGCGTCAACGCTCAGGCAGATGTTCAAGGTTTCCGGCCTTTTGACTATGCTCGGCGTATTGATGGGCTTTGTTGTGGTGCTGATACTTTCGGCAATGAACGTCATATGCGATTTGCCGCAGATTTTTGTCTTGTTGATGCAGATTCTTGTAACCTGCGGATTTATCGGGATTGTTAATGTTGTAAGCATTGGTAATTCATCAAAATAATTTTAGAAAGATCTTGCAGTCGCAAGGTCTTTTTCTTGCAACGAAGATATATAAAGGTGTATAATTTATATGTTAAAAGAAAGGGGTTTTTCGATGATAAAATTCGGAGTTATAGGTTCAGGCTGGATTGCCGAGGAGTTTGTAAAAGGGGCTAAGCTTGTTGACGGTTTTATTTTTTCCGCAATGTATTCACGTACATATGAAAAAGGAAAATCGTTTGCAGAAAAATTCGGCGATGTTCCGGTTTATACCGATATAAATGATTTTGCAAAAAGTGATATTGATGCCGTGTATATTGCAAGTCCCAATTCGCTTCATTATTCTCAAAGCAAACTCATGCTTGAAAACGGAAAGCATGTGCTGTGTGAAAAGCCGATAACAATAACACCGGAGGAATTTATTGAATTGGATGCACTCGCCGGGAGCAAAAACCTTGTTTATACCGAAGCGATAATGATGCTGCATCTTTCGCAAAGAAAAATTATAAAAGAAAAGATGAAAGCTCTTGGAAATATTTCAACAGCTCACTTCGATTTTTCTCAGCTTTCTTCAAAATATCCCGCTTTGCTCAGAGGAGAAAATCCGAATATTTTTAACCCGGCAATGAAAACAGGCTGCCTTCGTGATCTCGGAATTTATTGCTTTTATCCCGCAATAGATTTTTTCGGCGTACCTAAAAAAATAATTTCATCGGCAGGCTTTCTTCCAACGGGAGCAGATGGTTACGGCGCAGCAATTCTTAATTACGACGACAAACAAATTACGCTGACATATTCAAAAATCGGACAGGATTTTTCCGGCTCGCAAATAATCGGAGATAAAGCAACGATGACGTTTGGATCGATATCAAAACTGACCGATGTCGAAATTCATTATAATGACGGCTCGAAAGAAAAGCTTGTCGGCGAAATTGAAAAGCATATTTTAATGAGCGAAGAGGCTAAAGATTTTTGCGGATATATTTCTTCGAAGGATAATAACCTTTCAGAGGTAAATTCAACAATATTGTCGGTTGTGAAACTGATGAATACGGTTATAAAGCAGAGCCATATAATTTGAACGGAGAGAAGGCCTTTTATTTGGCAACCGAGAGTTTAACAGACAGTTAATAATCGAATAGATATTTTAATACTTTTTTGCTCTTTTTGATAAAAAAATTATTGACTAATTGTTTGAAATATGTTAAAGTAATAAATATGTAGAAGTGCGTCAATAGGACAAGTGCCCCCTTTTGTATAAAAGTACAAGATGTAGTATTTTGTCGTTTATTGGCCACAAGGCAAAAAGTTTTAGCGGATTTTACATTGATGGAGAGTGTCGCATATGGCTGAAAACAAAAAGAAAACCGGATCCGGCAGAGCGCTCAGAACCCTTGAGCTCAGATACAGACCGGTCTTTGACATTCACTTGAATATGGCGATAGATTATGAAATCTCAATGCTTATCAATGATAAGGTTATGGGAGTCATGCTACCGAAGCTTTTTGTTCCGATAGCTGAAAAGACCAATCAAATTGTCCAGCTTAATCTTTGGGAGATTGAAGAAGCTTGCGAGGCTATTAAAAGATGCGAGGAACGTGAAGCCGATTTGAACTCAATAATCGTTCAGATTTCTGTTAAAAGCTTCTCAAAGAAAAATTTTGTTTCTCAGGTCAAAAAAATTCTTGATAAACACGGAATTGCACCGGACAGATTTTGTTTTGATATAAACGAAAGCATTCTTGAAGCTGTTAAGGATCAGGTCATGGAAAACATCATGGCATTCAGAGAAATGGGACTTAAGGTTTCGATTAATGATTTTGGTCTTGAATATACTTCACTCACGCATCTTGCTCATTATGATGTCGATTACATCGGACTCCACAAGAGCTTGCTTGACGGAATAATGACGAGTGAAAAGGTTCAAAACACCGTGCAGGGAATCATTGATTTCTGCAAAAAGATAGATGCGCAGGTCAGGGTCGACGGAATAGAATCCAAGGAAATGTTTGATCTTCTCAATAAAATGGGAACGGATCAATTCACCGGATCATATTTCGGCGAGGCGATGAAAGAAAAACAAATCAACTAAGGAGTGATCGGCTTTGGCCAAGAGAGATAAGAAAAATCAGCTTCCCGACGACGGCAATGTTCCCGAGCAGGATCGTATGAGCCGATACGGAGTCAGAAGAGAGTCCAAAAGGGTTAAGAAAAGAGAAGCCGTTATCAGAATTCTCCTTATAATTCTTGTTCTTCTTTTGATTTTCCTTTCCGTAATGTTCGGATGCTCTTCATACATAAACGAGAGAAGAGAATACGACGAGATTATAAAGAATGCAATGCTCGATGAGGTTCAGGACATCAAGAGCTTTGACGATTTGAAAAAAGTCGTTGAAAAAATGGACAAGGAAACTCAGGCGGTCAGCACGGCAATCAACACGCTTGAGCTTACTCCGGGTCAGATAAGCTTCATAAAAGCAAAGCTCACGCAAATCAGAGATGATATTAATAAGATTCTTGAAGCCGATATTGGCGATATCGGCGGCGCAACCACTACGGCAAAGGAAGTCACCAGCATCCGTGAGGTAACAAGCGTAAGAATTCAGACTCTTCAAAGGATTCAGGAAATTACAAGAGTTATTGAACAGCGTGTAGAGAGAATTGAAACTGTTATTAATACTATTGAAAAAGAAGTTACAAGCGTAAGACCTGTTGATATTACAAGATACAGTGATATTACACGTTACAGTGATCTTACAAGATACAGCGACATTACACGTTACAGTGACATTACAAGAGACATTACAAGATATACAGAGGTTCCGTCATACGTAACAAGATATAACGATGTAACCCGTTATAATGATGTTACAAGATACAGCGATGTAACAAGATACAGTGATGTTACCCGTTACAGCGATGTAACAAGATATAGTGACGTTACCCGTTACAGTGAGGTTCCGAGCATAAGCGTAACTTATACAGAAGTTTCAAGCTATAGATACATTGATGTAACGAGATATAATGATGTAACAAGATACAGTGATGTTACTCGGTACAGCGATATCACAAGATACAGCGATATTACCCGTTACAGTGAAGTTCCAAGCTACTCGGTGGTAACAAGCATCAGCGAGGTTACAAGTATCCGTGAGGTCGAGGTTATCAAAGAGGTTATCAAAGAGGTTATCAAGGAAGTTGAAGTAATCAAGGAAATCATCAAGGAGATTGAGGTAACTACAATTGTTCCGGTAACCAGCATCAGTGAGGTAACGAGCATTCGTGAAATCATTGAGAATAAGACCAGTGTAACCGATACAGGCGATTTTACTGCGATGATCAATAAATCGGAGCAGACAAGAGGTCTTTTGCTTTCAGAGTCGAAAGACTTCACCGATATGACTGCTGTTCTGAGCGGCGCAAGCGTTAATGATATGGGCGATTGCACATATACATGGCTTCCGTCGGCAACAGAGCTTGACAGTATTGACGGTTCTCATAACCGTTCAAATGGCAAGGAATTCTTTGCATATACATTCTATGTTAAGAATGTTGGAGACGTTGACGTCAACTATACGGCAAGTCTTCAGATTGAGTCCGTTAAGCTTGATGCCGATGAGGCAGTCAGAGTAATGGTAATCAGAGACGGAGGCACCCCCACGATTTACGCAAAGCCGAAGAGGGGAACGACCGACGAATTTGATATAAATGACAAATATGATAAGGACGACAAGTTGTTCATCAATGATTCAACAGTCATGCAGGACAAGGACGTTCTTACAAAGGCCGGCAGCTACCATAAATATACGGTAGTAATGTGGCTTGAGGGCTGGGATCCTGATTGTGTCAATGACATTTTGGGCGGCAGCATTAAGCTTTCAATGAAGTTTGATTACGATTTCGTATAAACTTGGTGACGGGAAGTTTATTCCTATCAAGTCAGCTTTATTGAAAATAATGTTCCACCAAAACGTCAAAGGCAATTCGGATAAAATTGTGCGTTTGGCGGCGCGTTAACGGTCGCCAAAGCATGAAATCTTTATGGAGGTAAAGATAATGAAAAAGACATTCAAAAAGCGCGCATTCATTTCTGCCATCGCAATGCTTATCGTATCTGCTATCGTTCTTACGTCAGCTACATATGCATGGTTCTCAATGGCAAAAAGAGTTGAAGTCGAGTCCATGGAATTGAACGTCACATCACCTGAAGGTATTCAGATTTCTGCTAATACATCTGCTTTTACAACAAAGCTCACAGTTGATGACATTAAGGGCACATCTTCAACACGTTTCACTGCATACGAAGGAAACAAAAACAATATTCCTGAGACAGTTAAGCCGTCTTCATCTTCGCTTACTACCAGTAGTGCTCTTCCTGCATTCTACGATGGTTCCATCAATGATGCCGGAACAATGGACTGCCGCAAAGTAACATCTGATGTTGGAAGCGGTTATGTTGCATTTGACCTTTTCATAAAGGTTAAGTCAGCAACAACCGTTAAGTTTGGTTCATCAACTGTTGCCTGCGAAGCAAACCCGGAGCTCCCGACATCAATGCGTATCGCTCTTGTAAGGTGCGGTACTGTAGCTGAGAAAGCTGACGCTGCAGCTATCGGCAGTGTTGTTCCCGGAAATGCTTCTGCAAACAAGGTAATGTATGAGCTTAATGCAAGTGAGCATACAACAGCTGCTGCAGCTCTTGGCGCAAGCGGCGTTATGACAACAAGACCTCTTACGTCAGATAGGACCGGTATAGTTACAGACAGAACATACAACAATATCGTTTCTAACACCAACTTCACCGGTATATACGATGCAACAATTGCAACAGTAGCTAAAGATGCAAAAATTGACGTTAATGCCGGCATTACTCGTATGAGAGTATACATGTGGATGGAAGGTAACGATGTTGACTGCGCTAACGATGTTGCAGGTGCAACAATCAACTTCAACCTTGTTCTTGAAATAGACTAATTTATTTATTTCAAAACTTCCGGATCAATGATCCGAAATTAACCCGTCACTTTGGGAGGGTGACGCCCGAAGGCGTCACCCGTGACCCAGGGCTAAAAGGGCGATTTGTCTACACAGTTTTGTGTTGGCAAATGACCTTTTTAGGTAAAAAATTACAGGAGTGAATGTTTTAAATGAATGAAAAAGGGAAAAGCATTTGGGGTGTTATTTCCGATATATTGCTGATTATTATAATTATAATCGCAATTATAATAACGGTTATGACCTTTACCTCAAAAAATTCGGACATGGGAATCGGTAACGTTCTCGGATATACTCCGTTTGCCGTACAATCTGACTCAATGGATTCCGGCGAACCGTCGGGATTCGGAACCGGCGATCTTATAATCTCTAAGGAGGTTAAGGACCCCGAAACTCTCAAAAAAGGTGATGTTATAACATATACAACGGTTATTGAGGGTGAAACGGCCGGCAAGAAAATCAGAGGCTATAATACGCATAGAATTACCGATATTATTAAGGCCGGCGACGGTTCTGTTTACGCCTTTGTAACC
>UMCF01077063.1_pt1 | contig 11590 bp, 20 predicted proteins | sample 1964131 | NCBI WGS metagenome assembly UMCF01 (sample SAMEA4835958, study PRJEB28245) | human gut metagenome | biome: gut microbiome; material: fecal sample | place: Denmark | collected 2008
GAACAACTTAAAATGTTTTTCAAACACGCTCTAGAGCATGTTTGAAAAATGCTTTCTGCAAGATGTGCGTTACATTTTGTGGGAGATTTCGCCTGAATAAGGCAAAAAAATCCCCCTCTAACCACCTCTAGACTTAGAGCCGCTGTTTCTCACCTCACATTCACAGCAACTAAAGCCATAGACACCGTTATAGGGGGCTTTTCATTTTCCTCTGTTAAGCCAATTAATATTCCATAATCTTATTATCTTTTGTATAGCGATATACTTTTCCCGTATCTTTATCTACATAATAATCTCCTGTCTTTTTGCCCCCTTCTGACTCATACACATGGAACTGATATCCTTCTGCTCCCGGATTACCACTGTCATAAGAAGTAAGATTCTGCGTTTCCTCCCGGAATTCATAGGACATATCTTCATTATCTGCTGTCAGTTTATCCATAAGATAATTTTTAGCATCTTCATACGTGTCAAATGTTCCTGCTCCTAAGTTATCCATGATTCCATCCGCATCTTCTTCTATATTATCTTCCGCATCTGTAGATTCCGTCGTTTTCTTATCTTTCGTCGTATTATCTGGATTTTCCACACTCCATCCGGTTGTTGCCTCCGCATTATCTTTTGAATTTTTCATTCCACAACCGGCAAGTGATAAAATTACCAGCGCTACTAACAACATTGCTACATAAGTTTTTTGTTTTTTCATAACAAAACTCCTTCCATTGATTTTAAAAGTATTATCTGCATTTTTTCAAAAAATATAATTTTTTCTTTCCCTTTTCATAAATTTATAAAAAAACGGTTATACTGATAAAACCAAACGCAGAAAGGAGTTTATTTATTATGAAATGGATTGACTATACCGCACTGACTCTGGCTATTATCGGAGCTATTGTATGGGGATTGATTGGGGTATTCCAGTTTAATCTTGTCTCCTTCTTTTTTGGAGAAAATAGCTGGTTTTCCAGACTCATTTATGACCTCGTCGGCTTATCCGGTTTATATTTACTTACCTTGTTTGGCCGAATTGGACGCGATATGTAAGCATATGTATTTTGTTCCCTCTATTTTATACTCTGACAATATTTATATTTTAGGGTGTGTTTAAAAAATCATTCCTGTAATCTACACATTCTGACAAAACAGGCAGCAAAGAAGTGCAAATTTGTGTAAACGAATTTCTTTACAACTTCTTTACTGCCTCTTTTCTTTTTGATATACTAAATTCAATCATAACACAAAAATATACTCTCGGAATCTTTTTGTGCTTGATTTTGTGAGAAGATTTTTTGTCAGTTGTGTCCAAATTTTTGAGGCATACGCGGTGCGGCTGGCGGAAAATCAGCCACAAAAGCAAGTGCAAGAAAGACTCCGAGAGTACATAAAATAACACGGGAGGAATTTTATGAACTTAAAAAAGAAATTATGGCGATTGTTATCTGTTCTTTCTATTTTATTACTCGTCATTCTTCCAATTTCCGGATGTGACTATTCTTTCAGCGCGGAAAGTAACACCGAGACAGGTACTTACACTACCCTTTCAGAAACTACAGACTACACCTCCGATTCTGCCACTGAACAGAATAAGACGAGTAACATAGAAAGTGGAAATACATCTACGACCGAGAAAAAACAGATTGACGAGACTGACGGTTATCTTGATAAAGATGGCAGCTACACTTCCAAAGAAGATATCATGAATTATCTCATCGAATACGGACAGCTTCCAAATAATTTTATTACAAAAAAGGAAGCCAAGAAACTTGGATGGTCCGGAGGCAGTTTAGAACCTTACGCCCCAGGCAAATGTATTGGCGGAGATTATTTTGGCAACTACGAAAAAGTTCTCCCTGTTGTTTCCGGCAGAACTTACCACGAATGTGATATTGATACACTCAACGCCAAAAGCCGTGGTGCCAAACGAATCATTTACTCTGATGACGGGCAGATTTACTACACAGACAATCACTATAAATCTTTCACTTTACTTTATGGGGATGATGTACAATGATAATTACAATCGATGGTTTAGCCATGAAAAAGAAAGAAGATTTTTATCAGAACATAAAAGAGGAACTTGATGTTCCTGAATATTTTGGAAATAATCTGGATGCCCTATATGATTTTTTAACAGAGCAGCCAGACATTTTACAGATGAAGTTTCTTCATTATAATATGATGCAAAGCCAGCTTGGCAGATCTTTTTGCCAACAACTTCTAAAAGTATTACAGGATGCCGACATCCTCACCATAATAGAGGAGTATTAGGACAATCGTAATAAATTCTAATACAGGGAGCACCGTAAGGGTGCTCTCCTTCCACTTATAAAAGTTTATACTTAATTTTTCTATTCCAGCGAGAATAATATTTTCCCCATTTTTAAGCAGGGTAAGCGGTGCAGAAAAAACTTCTGCCGACAACACAAACGGAAGAATGATTGCCATCGCAAGATAAATCCATACCCACCCCGATGGAACATTTTTTATCAGGTTCCCTGTTATGCCTGAAAAAGTAAGCACATATAAAATCAGGCGATGCCAGAAATATATTTGCAGTGTTCTTGCTCCAACTTTCCCTACTACTGGCACTTTACAGTTCGGTATCAGACTTATAATTGCAATTCCCATCAAAAATGCAATTACATAAAACATAAGCCTATGTACTGCTCCACAACTTTCTACATTAATAAGCGAGTAAGCATTTCTTCCCGTAAAAAGCCGAATATACGAATAGTTATCTTCAATCTTTGCTAATGTATATAAAATCATATCTGTAAGAAAAATTGCTGACAGACACTTTATCCAGGTTTTGTTTAACACTTCCTGCAGCTTCTTTATATCCAGACAATATCCTGTATAATAGAATGGGAAAAATACAATAATTCTTGAAAGATACAGGAAACTTCCTATATTTTCATCATATCCGGCAAGGCATGCTGCCAAAATACTTATCGGCAACACAAACCATAACGGAAGTTCTTTAATCAGATACGCAATAACCATAAATGCAGCCATCGCAAACATATACCACGGAATCCCCGTATCTTCAAACCACTGAAAAACTGCTTTCTGATGGAACAAAATTTTAATTCCATAAATGCAAACCTTCAGTGCATATCCTATCATAATATAATATAACGGTTTGTCCCATTGAAACTTACATCGCTGTGACCATCTTTTTTGTAATAATCCGGACAAAAAAATAAAAAGCGGCATATGGAAAGAATATATAAAAAGAGAAAGACTCTTCATTGTATTCGATATCGGGGCATATTGATTTACAAAATGTCCAATAACAACCATAACAATTAAAAAACACTTCAGATTGTCCCACTTATAAATGCGCTTTGTGCTTTTTTTCACTGCTTCACTCATCTTAATACCTCTTTGTATCAAATATTTGCATCTGATTATAGCACCTGATTTCAAATTTTTCTATAGTAAAATTTAACACTTTAGAAACCTTTTTGTAACATTTATTTTGGCATTTTGCTTAGATAAATAAGAATTTGCCGCAGGCAAAACAGACACTCTCAAAGAGAGCACATACTCCATATTTGTGTTCTGGAAGCTGCAAGACTATAATAAAAAATATTAGAAAAGCCTAATAACCGCTATATCAGTAGTCATTAGGCTTTTGTCATGCGGATAACAGGAGACTACATTACTATTTTTTCCTGTTATAATCCTTTATTTTAGCCACTTTTTCACGCCTTATCTAGTATAATTTACGCCCATTATTCTGTTTGCACACTTTTTTATTACCAAAATATTACCACTACAAAGCCCCATCATACAGCTTGTTCAAACGCTCTACCACTTGCACTTGCTTTGACGGGAATAAATGAGTATATATGTCTAAAGTCGTGGATACACTCTCATGCCCCAACCTTTCTGATACTAGCAGGGCAGAGAATCCTAATTCAATGAGCAGAGAAGCGTGAGAATGTCGCAGATCGTGAAGTCTTATCTTCTTCACTCCTGCCAGTTTACAATGTTTTTTCATTTGTTCCCGGTACGGTTGCCGGGACATTTGAAAAAGCCTAGTATTTGGGGGCACCTTATAGTAGCGTTGCACCTGCTCTTTTAATATCTCACAGAGAAAACGCGGTATTAATACATCCCTATTCGACTTTTCAGTCTTTGGGGCGGTTATCACTTCTTTGCCGTCAATTACTGAATACGTCTTGGATATATGTATTACACCCTCTTTCAAATCTACATCCGCAATGGTAAGAGCTTGTAACTCTCCTATTCGCATCCCTGTATAATACAGTGTCATGAATGCTGCATAATAAGGATCTGCCTTATCAAAAGTATCTATAAAGCGGTCAAATTCTTCTCTTGTCCAGAAATCAAGGCTTTTTCCCTTCTTTCCAACCAGATTCCCGGCAACTTTGCAAGGATTAGTAGGAAGATTATAAAAGCGCACTGCAAAATTAAATATTCCAGAAAATTCTGTAATTAAATTTTGCATATATGCAGGACTTAACAGCTCCCCCGTTGCTCCTACAGCTTCTTTAAGTTCTCCCTGCCATTGGCGTATGTCTAAGGCTGTAATTGCATTTATATCCTTATCATCGAAATATGGCAATATCCAAGTGTAAATTCTACTTTTCTTTGTCTTGTACGTCTTTAGTTTCGTATGCATCTTTTTGTCAGCCAAATAAAGCTCTACCATGTCAGAAAAAGGCATATCCGGGCTACTTGGTAACTTATCATGGAACTCTCTCTCATACTCTAAAGCATCTTTTTTCCGGCTGAACCCTCTCTTTTTCTTCTGTTTCTTAGTTCCTTTCCAGTCTGTAAAATAAAAAATACAATACCAGTTCTTTGTTATCTTGTCATAATATGCGGACATATCGTTATCACTCCTATTCTAATGACCGGGCGGCGGTATCGGATAGATAAAAACATATTGCATATTGACAATGTGTCAGTTTATATTGTATATTACGTTCAAAACAGGCTCACCTAGAAGCTATCAAAGTTTCTTTCTTTGTCACTTCTAGCGTCCCTCATACTTGACAGGCACTTCATTAGGGGTAATGGAGTGCTTTTTATTATTGACTAATATAAGTGTTTAGAATATAATATACTTAACAGGAAAGCCGGAAGGTAAACGCAACTTACCCGTCCCGGCGAATTAAAACTATTTGTTAAATAGCCGTTCTATTCTTTCCAGGGAGCAGGACGGCTATTTTTTATGTGTATAATCAAGTATTGCAACAATAAGCACCGCAACGGATACAATGAGTTGTAATTCTTCATAAGTACTCATATAGCACCACCTCCGAACAGGCTCGGAACGGGTGCGGCACGTCCCCCGGCTTCCCGGTTAAGTATATTATATTTTTCTGCGTTTCTTTGGATTTATGAGTTTTAATTAATATGCTTTAGTAAGCAAAAACTAATGGTAGGGCTCTTCCTTTTTCACTTCGTGTTCTACGCCGTCTTTATCGGTGTAAAACACTTTGTCATACTCTACGCCCTGTTCTTTTCCCAAGAGGGTGTAGAGTAGTCTAGCAACATACTCAGGTCTCGGAGGTTCATTCATGCTTTTCTCTCCTTTTTCATGTTTTTTTACATCTCTCATTTTTAATTTGTCTTAGTTTTATCACCAGCATGTGGATTGATAATCCATTCTTCTCCTTGTCCGTCTATAATTTTTCGAGTTATATTTTCCTCTATGCAATATTGCTCTAAATAACCACATATTTCTTCCTCAACATCAAAATAGTTCATGCATAATAGCAGTGATATATCCTTACAACATTTATCAAAAAGTTGTTCGTCTTTTGAAAATGCTCTAATACAATTTTCTTCATTTCCAAACATACTTTCTAATATTTTCGGTACGGGCTCCATAACTTTTAATTGTTCTGTAATACATGGAATAAAACTTTCTATTGCTTTTTGTAATGCTCGAACTGATTTCGACTTTAATACAAAAGCATTATCATCTATTCCAAAAATATAGCAATCATCTTCTTTGTTATACAAGGAATGGCTATCATTAAGATTCCTTAAAATATTCACAACGCTGTCAAAATTGTCTCTATCTGCCTTCCTGGCTTTTGCCTCTAAGATATTTTGGTATTCATCTTTAGATAAATTCTCATAAAAAACATTTATACTAATCCCCAACGCATCCGCTATTTTTAGTAATGTCTCCATTTTAGGGTTTCTTTTTCCACTTTCGTATTGAGAAATCATAGCAGACGAAACCCCCAAACGTTCGCTAAGTTCTTTCTGTGATATACCTCTTAACAATCGTATTTCTTTAATTTTCTTTCCAACTTCCATTGAATCACCTGCCTCTATCCTACTATAACAACTAATAGACAAATTGTAAAGCATATGCTAAAAATAATATTGACATTTTGTTAAGCATATGCTAATATGCATTTAAGCAAAAGCTAAAGAAAGAAGGTGAAAAAATGAGAGTTGACTCAAGAAAGCTAGTTATTGCTATGTTTGATTCTGGTTTGAATCAAAAGCAACTTGCAGAATTATCAAACGTTTCAAGAGCAACAATAAACAGCATCAAAAATGGGCGTAGCTGCTCTGATGAAACCGGGCACAAAATAGCCAAGGCATTAAATATGCCAATCGAAAAACTTTTAGGCAAATAATTACCAGCCGGGCGGCGGTATCGGATGAAAGGAGTGATAGTGTGGCTTTACCAGTCCACGAACAAGAAACTAATATAATTTTTATGCGAAACAGTGATATGGCAGTTATTTATACTTCTGACAGCACAACCATGACGAAACTTGATAAAAAAGTTAAGTCTGTTAATTCAGAATGGAAATTGAAAGAGATCCACAGATTACAGGACACAGAGGAAATTATAGGTAAAACATATACTTGCCCTAAGAGTCTCATATCATTTCGAACTGCAAGGAAGCACTGCCCTTCACAAAATGCATTTTAATTCTCGTAGATTGAGTTGTAACTCAAATTACGGAGTATATAACCCCTTCAAGGTGTTATTTATCCTCTAAAACTGTAAAATGCGAAAATCAAGCGAAAGGAGCAATATGGCAGAAGAAAACAAAAGCTTAGAAGAATTTCTTCATGATTTACTTGAACAAGAGAAAAAACGTCATGAGGAATTACTGAAGCAGCATAATGAACTCATGCAGATGATTGAAGACGCCAGAAAGGAGATGAAGCACAATGGAGAATAACACTTTTTATGATGTGAATGACATTATGGCAATATGCGGTTGTAAACAGTCAAAAGCATATTCTGTTATCAGGGAACTCAATAGTGAGCTGGCAGCCAAAGGGTTCTTGATTTTTCAAGGCAAAGTGAACAAAACTTATTTTCACGAAAGAATGTACAGCGGAAGGAAGGACGGCAATGAGTAATGGCAAATAGACGAATGTTCAGCCTTAGCGTAATAGATACTGATAAATTTTTAGATATGCCAGTAAGTTCACAGTTATTATATTTCCACTTAGGGATGCGTGCAGATGATGACGGTTTTGTGTCTTCCCCTAAAAGGATTGCACGAACAACAAACTGTGGTGATGACGATTTGAGAATACTGGCAACTAAAGGATATATAATCCCGTTTGAAAGCGGAGTTGTCGTTATTAGACATTGGAGACAAAACAACCAATTACGAAGTGACCGTTACCGGGAAACAGTATGCAAAAACGAAAAGGCTACTTTATCCATTATTGACAATATTTATATTGAGTCTACCAATGAGGCACCCGACAGTATCCCGGTTGGTATACCAAATGACATACCGGCTAGTGTACCAACTGGTAAACCAACGGTAGACAGCATGGTAGACAGCACGACATACCACCGGGAACCCCAGTATAGTATAGGTAAGTATAGTATAGATAAGAGTAGTATAGATAAGAGTAGTATAGATAAGAGTAGTATAGAGAAAGTAGAAGATAGAGAGAGTATAGATAATAGGGGGTATGGGGGAAAGAAGGAAAGAGAGAGGAAGGAACCAAACGAGACAAGTTGTCCACAATACTCCTCTCCTAGTTATCCACAATCTCAACAACTGACAGCCAATGACATTGTAGACTTATTCAATGACATATGTACTACATACCCCACAGTCGATGGCATCACTCAATATTCTACAGCATTATCAAACAGCTTAATGTTTGATAGATATTCAAAAGCTGACTACTCTACTATTTTTCAAAAAGCAGAACAAAGTAGCAACTTGAAAGCAAGAACACATGACGAAGAATCCCCTGTTGATTTTGGTTGGATTTTAGAACATTCAAAAGAAATCAAAGACGGAGCCTTCGACAACTAAAAAAATCCCCATACAGAAGCAGCCACTTCTGGACGGGGAAAGCATCTACACGAAACCGTATAAATTAACACACACATATAATTTATCATGGTTTCTGTAGAAAGAAAAGAGGGAACCATGATAAACATAATATTTACCGTAACAAAGAATTTAATTATAACACTGGCAGCGGCTTTCATTCTTTGGGTCTTCCTAAGTTGGGGCGATATAGTCGCACACAATGCCCCTGTATCGGGGTCTCATAACTACGCCCCTCTAAATGCCTTTGTATTACTGACAGAGAATTACCAGTAAAACATACACTTGCCTTAGAGTTCTATATCATTTACGAACTGTAGGGCAAGAGGCTACTTCATAAAATGTATTCTATTTCTCGTAGATGCAGTAATAACTCAAATTACGGAGTACATAACCCCTTCAAGGTGTTATTTATCCTCTAAGGCTATAAAATCTGAAAATCAAGCAAAGAACGAAGGTGAGCAACAATGAACTTGAAACAAATGACAAAGATAAAGGACAAAGAGACCATGATAAAAGAGTTAGCGGACTTACTGGCACTCCTGCCAGATGAAGAAGTCGCCCGGATGTATCTGTATATCAATACATGGTATTTGAAATCGGTTGTATAGAAAGCAAGTACCGAAACGGTAGCCGAGACATTAACCGTCATGCATGGTATTTGAAATCAATCGTATAGAAAGGGGTGTACCACTAACAGCATGGACTATTTAACTTGTATTAATAAAGAGTTTGGGAGCATGAGAACAATCCTCATTGATGAAGAACCCTGGTTTGTTGGTAAAGATGTTTGCACCGCGTTCGGTGATACTCATTATCGCCGGAGCCTTGCCAGAGTACCCGATGATGATAAAAGAACTGCACCAATTCAAACTAAAGGCGGCAAACAGAAAATGACTATAGTTAACGAATCCGGCTTCTACTCCCTCTTGTTCGCAATGGAGCCCCAACGCGCTAGGGGTGTGACACAAAACGATGCCCGGATAAATTCCAGAATTGAAAAATTAGAACGTTTCAAAGATTGGGTATTTGATGATGTCTTACCAACTATCAGAAAATACGGCTGTTACCCTAAGCCCAGCATAAAGGAGCAGATAAAAATGCTTTCAGAGAATCTAACATCGTCAGATATAGACGAAAAGGAGTGTTATGATAAAACTTACCAGATTAAAAGAAATGATTGCAGAAAAGGGACAAACCTATAAAAAATGTGCGGCTGTAATCCATGTTAGTCCGCAGACATTTACTAAAAAAAATGCATGGTTCGTCAATGTTTGGCATTGAAGAAGCTAACAATTTAGGGGATTTTCTTGGAATGACAGGAAAAGAAAAAATTGATATTTTTCTATCCTAAAATTTTAACAAGTGTACATCAAGTACGGTTGCAATGGTGACTAGATGGAAAATTTAATTCCTGTCAACTACGATTCGGAGCAGCCAACTGTCTCTGCAAGAGATTTACATGAGGGTTTGGAAATAAACACTGATTTTAGGAAGTGGTTTCCTCGTATGACTGAGTATGGATTTACAGAAAATGTAGATTGGAAAAGGGTGTACCAAAAATGTCCCACCCTTGGCGGAGCCCAGAACATGGTTGATTATCAAATTTCAGTTGACATGGCGAAACAGATTTGCATAATTCAACGTTCCGAAAAAGGGAGATTGTACAGACAATATTTTCTCGACCTTGAAAAAGCATGGAACACGCCACCATTTACCAAGAAAGGAGAACATAAAAACATGAACACAGAACAAATAATTGAACTGTCCCGAAAAGGATTAGAACTTGCTTTAGCCAATGAAGAATATGACCTCACCGTATCAGAAACCAACGCTATACGGGACTGTAGCCGGGACAAATTAGATTTGGTTACAACATCATACTACTTAGGCTTACAACGTGGATGCGTTTACAAAGAGAATTGTAACACAGTAAACAAGTTACTACAGGAAGATGCCGCAAAGGTAAGACAAAAAGAAGAACTCATACAACTGTTTGATTCTTTAGACGAAAGACGCCAGAGACTTGTATTAGTTCACATTCGTGCTTTGGCAGGTAAAGGCGTAACAAGATTATAAAGGCGTTTTCACTTAAAGGGGGTGATAGAAAAAATATACACTGTAACTTTATACCCGAGTCCTAAAAAACATATAATACAGAAAAGGAGTAAAAAAAATGAACCCATACAAAGAACATGCACTCAAATTAGATAAAGCATTTAAAAGAGCCAGAGCCAACTATTTAGAAGCATTCGCCGAATTAACAGAGGCAAAAGAAGCTTATGACAAAGCATCCTCTTCTGACAGACCAGAGGTTTTTTCAGGTGAACGAGCAGCCCGAATAGCATCAACTAAAGCAAATTATCTTTATGCTGAAAATATTTTTAAGAACGCTTCAAGAAACATCTGGGACGATTACGAAAATACCGTATCAAAAATTACTGAGGAATTCAACGAAGCGGCTGCATCTTATTATTCTGTTAAACCGGAACTTGTTGACGATAACGCTTTATCTTTGCTCAATTCAGGAATTATGACCCCGGAAGATGTATTCCGAATGAGTGATAAATATGCTAACAATCCTACTATGCGCCGCCTTATTGCGGACCATGCCGGCAAAATGGCAGATGATACAAAATTTGAAGGTTCTCGTGCTTCCCTGCTGCGTTTTTCCGCCAAACTGGCACATGAAAAAGATGATATTATCAAAAGTTGGGATAGCCTTGTGGCAACAGCAAGTTGTTACGCAGGATACAAAAGAACCAACTACGGGCCTGATTATGTTATTAGTATGAATCAGCATTGGGATGAAGTGTCCGAGAACATTAATAATCTCTAGACAATAAAAAACCCCTACTGACTGCCATCAATAGAGGAATTTCTTGCACATTGTCAATACTGTTAAGTTTTGATAAAGGTAGCGAATACACAGAAACAAGCGGTACTCGCTTTATCAAAACTTATTATCAAAACTTCTGAGGGTTTTGACTATGATTTTGATAATGCCTTTTTTGATTCTAACTATTCAAAAAAAATATTACCATTTTATTACCACTACCCAAAAATAAAAGCCGGAAACCTACTAAAATAGCGGCTCTCCGGCTTTTGCCATGCGGATAACAGGAATCGAACCTGCACTCCGAAGAACTAGATCCTAAGTCTAGCGCGTCTGCCAGTTCCGCCATATCCGCATATCCTGTAATTCAATTATCTTTTTTCACAAGCGAAAAAAGAAAGCGGGTGATGGGAATCGAACCCACGTATCTAGCTTG
>UMCF01002915.1_pt1 | contig 11512 bp, 9 predicted proteins | sample 1964131 | NCBI WGS metagenome assembly UMCF01 (sample SAMEA4835958, study PRJEB28245) | human gut metagenome | biome: gut microbiome; material: fecal sample | place: Denmark | collected 2008
GCGCAGCGCGCCCATAAGCCGCGCATAATCGCGTTCGGTGTCCGCGCCGGTACAAATGCACACGAGATAATTGGCGTCCGCCATCTCCGCATCAATCGCAAAATCTTCATGCAATATGGCGGAAAGCTCCTGTCCCGTGACATTGGTGTTCGTGCACCGAATGGTCAGCCGGCACGGGTCAAGCGGTGCTTTTTCCTCTGTCAGGGTATCAAATGCGGTTACCTGCGCAATCTCCCGCCGCAGTGCCTGCACCCGCGCGGCACACTGCGCATACGCCTGTGCGCCGTCGCCTTCCAGCCAAGCCCGCGCCAAGTCAATGGACGCGAGAAGCAGATACGATGGGCTGGACGTGCCGAACAGCGGTGCCGTCTCCAGCAGCGTGTCAAACGGAATGCGGCCGGACGAGAGCAAAATCGCGCTTTGTCCCCATGCGGGCAGTGTCTTATGTGTGCTCACCGCCGCCAAATCCGCGCCCTGCTCGATGGGAGACGGCAGACCGACCGCCTTGCAATGGGCGCCATGCGCCGCATCGACGAGCAGCGGCACGCCGTGCGTATGACAAATCTCCGCTAACTGGGGGATATTTTGCAAAATACCATAGTAGTTCGGGCTGGTCACCAAAACGGCGGACGCCTGCGGGTTCTGCCTCAGCGCATGTTCCACATCTTGCGCGTCAAGCAGTCCCGGCATGCCGTCCAGCGGCTCCGGCACGACAAACACCGGTGTCAAATCCAGCAGTGCCATCGCGTGCGTGACGGATTTGTGACAATTCCGATCTAAAATCAGCGTGCCGCCCTCTGGCACAGCTGCGCCGATCGCCGTCATCAGCGCCTGCGTCGAGCCGCCCGTCAAAAACAGACAGTCACGGGCGCCATAGTATCGCGCGGCATCGCGCTCAGCGGAGAGAATCGGTTCATCTCCCTCATACAAATTGCCGGTTCCCTCGATTTCCGTGTAATCAATCGGAAACGGAAAATTCAGCTCCGGCAAAACCGGACGCCCTTTGTGTCCCGGCATATGAAAACGGGCGGCCTTGCGAGCCGCCTGTTTCCGTAACTGTTCATACAATCTTGCGTCAGACATATTCCTTGGTTACCAGCGGGCTGAGATACAGCGGGTTGACATCGAGAATCGCGGTGTCACCGTTTTTAATATCCAGTCCTGTCACATCGCAGGATACATGGCACAGACCCACATGTCCCAGCACGCGGACGCGATGTCCGGCAATGCTGATGTAGATATTGCCCTTGCCCCTGCCGTCTTCCAAATCGTTCTTTACATAGCGCATGACATCGCGCGGACGGAACAAATCGCGCTTTTTTTCCACGGAAAAGCCGTCTGTATAGCCGACCGGCACAACCGCCACGCGTGTGGTGTCCTTTGCGACATAGCCCGCGCCATAGCCAAAGGTGTGACCCTTCGGCACGGTGCGCGTCTCAATGACGCGGCTTTCGAGATAACCCAGACGGGACAGTCCATACTTTGCGCCGTTGACAATGCGTCCGGTAAACGCAGAGCCGACGCGAACCGCGTCCAGCATCATGTCGTCATAGCGGAACACACCGTTGGAGTTTGCCGCATGGCGCATGCCGACACAAATACCATCCGCTTCCAGCTGGCTGATGATGTGGCACAGCTGCTTATACTGTCCGCGCGTTGCCGCCTCATCCGCAAAGGAAGAATGAAAATGCGTATAAATACCGGTCACCTGCATGCCCGGGCACGCAGTATACACTTTTTTAATCTCCGCATACTGATCCGGCAAAAAGCCGTAGCGTCCCATGCCCGTGTCAATCTTGACATGCGCCTTTGCCTGCATGCCGCAGCCCTGTGCAACTTCATTCAGGCACTGCGCCGCCTCCGGCGAACCGACCGTCGCAATCGCGTTCGCCTGCACGACCTGATACGCTTCATCCGCCATCGCGGTGGAGCGCATGACGAGAATGTCTTCCTCGGTATAGCCCCAATCGCGCAAGCGCTGGGCGTCCTCCGGCTCGGTCACGGCAAACATGCGGATGCCGGTCTCCTTCAAGGCCTCTGCCATCTGCTTCATGCCAAAGCCGTAGCCGTCTGCCTTGAGTACGGCAAATACCGGCACGCCCGCCTTTTTCTCAATGATGCGGGCATTTTTCTTGAGCTTTTCCCGCTCAATCACGAACTTTTTCATGTTACTTATTCTCTTCCGGCTTCTTTTCTTCTTTCTTTGCCTGCGACTCACCGCGATGATCGCCGGTCAAATTCTTCGGCTTGGAAGTATCCAGCGCAGCGTTCTTCTTCAGGAAGCGCTTGCGGCGCAGGTTGCGATAGGTGCTCTGACCGTGTACAACGGCAAAGTATATCGGCTTGTTGAATACCAGATCATATTCGCCGACAAACTGTACCAGATCGCCATTGAAATCCTTCTTGAAGCGGTACAGACCGTACAGCGGGTTATCCGGTGTCAAATCGCCGGAAACGCCGCGGAAGTCATAGATGCGGCACTTCTTCTCCAGAGACCACTGAATCATCATCCACTGCAATAAGTAGTTCGGCATCAGCTTGCGGACGTCAAATTCCTTGGTGCCGTTTGCGGATGCGCCGTACAGATACCAAACCTTGTCGCCGTAGTAAATCGCAAGCGTACCTGCAATCGGCTTGTCCTCATAAAATGCCATGTACAGACGGGCATTGTCTCCCATCGCATCCAGCATCTTATTGAAGTAGCTTGCCGGACGGGTGACAAAACCGTCACGCAGGCCGGTTTCCAGCATCATCTTTGCGAAAAACGGCATCATTTCCTTGCCAACCAGCTTGATCTTGACGCCGCGCTTGATTGCCTTGCGCACCTTGGTACGGGTATCCGTCTTAAAGTGCATGATGGCATCCTCGCCCTGCGTGTCGTCGACAGTGATGTCGAATGCCTCGCCCGGCTCAGCGGTATAAATCTTCTTGGCGTTCATCTCGGAGACGTCCAGACGGAACACGAAATTCGGCTGAATGCCCTCAAAGTTCTTGCCGTCGCCGGTGGCATTTTTAAAGCCTAGATGCTCCAGCTCCTTGATAAACTCCTTATCCTCAATCGAAACGTCCGGATCAATCTTGAGCACGTAAGAATGATACTTCTTTGCCAGCACGCGAGCGCCCTCGATGAGCTGCTCCATGGTTGCGCGGTCATGCGGATCGCAAACCGGACCGCGGCAGCCGTACATCAGTGTCCACGGCATATGCGGCAGGTTGCGGATGAGCACGGCGAGAGAGCCGCAGATTGCGCCGTTCTCGTCGCGAACGATGACTGCTTCCCACTTCCAGTTATCCTTCAGGTTCGCCCACTTCTTGGACTGCGCGAAATGGCCAAACGGGTGGCTCATATTAAAGGCTTCGTATTCAGCCAGCGTATTATCATTTACAAATTCAAACATTTCCATCCTCCTGATCTGATTGGAACAGAATTTCATACTTATTTCCATTATAACACCGGAACAAACGAACGTCTATGCGCGTTCCGGCATATTTTTTAATTATATGCCATTTCTGACGTATGTACAAGGTGCAATCATCCGTATTTTCAGATGTTTTGCGCCGAATCCGGGTGCACATTACCGAAGGCACGCGCCGGTTCCTGCCGTCCTCCGTGAAATTCCATTCACAGCCACGCCGCACAGAACGTCATATCCGAGCAAAAAATTTGCAAAATCTGAACAACTTTGCCGTTTTTTTGTCATTCTTTGCAGGCACGATTTGTCCCCCTTGCAAAAATAGACAAAAATTTTCGCTTTCGCACGCTAAATTACAGCAGTCGGATGAAAAGGAGTCTGGCGTCTTGACAACCCCGCCTCAAATGCGATTTAATAAGAATGTCAGTTTGAACGAACTGGTAATATTATCTGATTACATAGGGACCGATATATGACTCTTTTTTATCCCTATGTACCGTTGAAAGGCAGGTATCACTCTCATGTCCGAAGGAAGAATTTATAACTTTTCGGCTGGCCCGTCCATGATGCCGCTGCCGGTCCTCGAGAAGGCCGCAGCAGAAATGACCAACTATGGCGGTTCCGGCATGTCAGTTATGGAGATGAGTCACCGTTCAAAGTACTACGACGATATTATCAACGGTGCGCAGGACGTTCTGCGCCGCGTCTATAATATCCCGGACAACTACCGCATTCTGTTTATGCAGGGCGGCGCAACCATGCAGTTCTCTGCGGTCCCGCTCAACCTCATGGTAACCGGCAAGGCAGATTACGCCATCACCGGCAACTTCGCACGCAATGCATACAAGGAAGCAAAGAAGTTTGGCGACATTCACATCGCTGCAACCTCTGAAGCTGACAACTTTACTTGGGTTCCGACCCCGGATCAGCTGGACATCCGCCCGGATGCAGATTACTTCTACATCTGCGCAAACAACACCATCTTCGGTACCGAATGGCACTACGACCCGAACGCAGGAGATGTTCCGGTTGTTGCTGACATGTCCTCCAACATTCTGTCCAAGCCGGTCGACATTTCCAAGTACGGTATCATTTATGCCGGCGCACAGAAGAACATGGGTCCGGCAGGTATGGCAGTTGTCATCATTCGCGAGGATCTCATGGGTCACTACCGCGAGAACATGCCGGTTCTGCTGGATTACCAGCTGATGGCTGACAAAAACAGCATGTACAACACGCCTCCTACGTACTCCATCTACATGATGAAGCTGGTCACCGAATGGGTCGAGCAGATGGGCGGTCTGGAAGCGATGGCAAAGAATGCGGATCTCCGCAGCAGCATGCTGTATGACTATCTGGATTCTACCGATTTTTACAAGGGTGCTGCACAGAAGGCTTCCCGTTCCCGCATGAACGTCACCTTCCGCACCGGCAACGATGAGCTGGATAAGAAGTTTATTCAGGAATCCATCGATGCCGGCATGACCAATCTGAAGGGTCATCGTCTGGTTGGCGGTATGCGCGCTTCTATCTACAATGCTATGCCGATCGAGGGCGTTGAGTACCTCATCGACTTCATGAAGAAGTTCGAGAACAACAACAAGTAATGTGCTTGTAAAGGAGATTTTTCTGTCATGCATCAGGTAAAACTGTTTAATAAGATTTCGAACGCAGGTCTCGATCTGCTCAAGAAGGATTCCTACGAGTATTCGGAGGATTTGACGGACTATGATGCGATCTTAGTTCGTTCTGCCAAGCTGCACGATCTGGAGTTCCCGAAGGGACTCAAGTGCATCGCCCGTGCCGGCGCCGGTGTCAACAACATCCCGCTCAAGAAGTGCACGGAAAAGGGCATTGTCGTATTCAACACCCCGGGCGCAAACGCAAATGCCGTAAAGGAACTGGTTCTGTGCGGTCTGCTGCTGTCCTCCCGTGACATCATCGGCGGCGCAAACTGGGTAAAGACCCTCGCAGGCAACGGCGACCAGATCAGCGCACTAGCTGAAAAGGGCAAGTCGAACTTTGCCGGTCCAGAAATCGCAGGCAAGACGCTGGGCGTCATCGGTCTGGGTGCCATCGGTGTCCGCGTGGCAAACGCTGCCATCGAGCTGGGCATGGATGTCATCGGCTATGACCCGTATCTGTCTGTCAATGCTGCTCTGAACATCCAGCGCGGCGTAACTTATACCGCAAACCTCAACGACATCTTTGAAAAGTCTGACTACATCACCGTACACGTTCCGCTGATGGATTCCACCCGCGGCATTGTCGGCGAGGAAGGCATCGCAAAGATGAAGGACGGCGTTCGCATTCTCAACTTCGCCCGCAACGGTCTGTGCGACGAGGATGCTGTCATCGCAGGTCTGGAATCCGGCAAGGTTGCTTGCTACGTGACCGACTTTGCTTCCGAGAAGCTGCTGGCACAGCCGAAGGCAATCTGCCTGCCGCATCTGGGTGCTTCCACGCCGGAGAGCGAGGACAACTGTGCGCGCATGGCTGCCGAGGAACTCATCGAGTACCTCGAAACCGGTACCATCCGCAATTCCGTCAACTTCCCGAATCTGCGCGTACCGCGTGAAGCAAACATTCGTATCTGCATCATGCATCGCAACATGCCGAATCTGATTGCACGTCTGTCCACCACGCTGTCTGACCGCGGCATTAACATTGAAAACATGGGCAGCCGTCCGCGTGACGAAATCGCTTACACCATCATGGAGACCAACAACGAGTTGACTCCGGAGACAAAGGCTGCTCTGCAGGCTGTAGAAGGCGTTATTTCGTTCCGCGTTATCGAGTAATCATATCTTCTATATAATGTACTACCGCAAAAGCGCCGCTTCCTTCACGGAGGCGGCGCTTTTGTCTTGTGTGCGCAGCAAAAAGCAGCAGCTCCGCACATTTCTGTGCGGAGCTGCCGGCAAAGAGAGATAGAAAAAGTTAGAAAAAAACGAAAATTATTTTTCGCGGATACGCGTTACAGAAAAATTGAAAATCTCGCTGCGGAGATAGTCTATGGTATACAAGACCGGATTGCCGCGGGAGTCAAAATGCTGCTGTTCCATGCCGAGGATCTGCATATCCTGCTGTTCTCCGCGCAGCTGGACAGCCAGCGGGTCATCATGCTTTGGAATCAAGATGTGCGCCGAGGAGCGGCTGACAAAAATGCCTTTGCGGTTCTCAAAGTAGAAAAACAACGAATCCGGCATGTGCATCGGGTCTAATTCATCCGCCAGATATACCGGCATGTAATGCATGCTGCAGCAAATCGGATCGCCGCTCTTGGTATAGCGCGTGCGATTGACGTAAAAAACATTGATGCCGGACTTGACGCCGAGCGCCGATGCCACCTCACTGGACGGAATGGTGAGTCCGGTTGTATAGCTGGAGCGTCCCTCTGCGATGCCGGCCTGACGAATCATTTCGCTGACCGCGCACAGGCGCGTCAAGTCATTTTCCGCCTTGGCGGACACTTCCATGAGGAAGGTGCCGACGCCATGCTTGGAGTAGATAATGCCCTCTCGCCGAAGCAGTTCCAGCGACGCACGCCATGTTTCGCGGCTGATTCCGAAGTGCCGTGCCATTTTTGTCTCGGACGGCAGGCGTTGTCCCGCCTGATACATGCCCTCTCTGCACAGTACCATAAATTCTTCCTTCGCGCGCAGCGACGATGACATTCGTTTCATCTCGAACTCCCTTCTGCTCGTCTAGACCTCCATGCCGACTTGTCCAACCTCTTTTGCCCAGAGGTACATGTTTCGGCTCATGTTGTCTGCTTTCGTTGTTGTTGTACTTAGTATATCCTGTTCTGAGGAGAAAGTAAATTCGCAGTTTCAACAAAATGCGGGCGCGTGCACACTACACTTTTACCAATTATGTGCACGTGCACGCAATTATTTTGCGTGCACTGCTTGTTTTTCAGATTGTTATTTTTTCGGCATGCTTCCGCCGAAAATCCGGCATACAACCGTGCGCACTTGTCGGGCAGGTATACTTCGTTCTTTTTTGCGGTTATTTTGCGGTGTTTTCGTAAAAAACGCTGCCGCAGACGCTGTTTTGGTGTATAATAGCAGTATCATTCCATACAACAACAGGAGGTCTTTCTGTATGGCTGAAAATAAAACCAACGCGATGCGCATGCTGGATCGCGCAAAAGTTTCCTATACGCCGCACACCTACGAAACCGACGGCGAACACGTCGACGGCATCACGGTTGCCACATCCATCGGCGAACCGCTGGAGCGCGTGTACAAAACCCTCGTGACCGCAGGCAAATCGGGCGGACACTATGTCTTTGTCATTCCGGTTGCGGCGGAGCTGGATCTCAAAAAGGCCGCAAAGGCTGTCGGAGAAAAATCCGTGCAGATGATTCACGTCAAAGACATCAACAAGCTCACCGGATATATTCGCGGCGGCTGCAGCCCAATCGGCATGAAAAAGCAGTTTCCGACCGTTCTCAGCGACTCTGCGCGCGATTTGCCGACCGTCATTGTGTCCGGCGGACGCATCGGCTTTCAGGTTGAGCTGGAGCCCAACGCACTGCTCAAGCTCATCCGCGGTCAGTTCGGGGACATTGAGGTAAAATAAAAAGCTGGAACCCATGGGTTCCAGCTCCGCTCCGTCAAGGTCTGCTCTGCTTTTTCTTGTGGTGCTTGCGTTGATGATACAATCGGATGGAAAACAGAATGACGAACATCAGCACAATGGCGCAAACCACAATGCTTGCACCGAGGATAGCGTCCTGTGCGAGCTTGGGCAGATGGCTCAGCTTCTGCTGCATCGACGCAACAACTCCCTGCTTTTCCGACTCGGACTGTGTCTGCACAGCCTGTTCCTGCTTCTCATTTTTGTCATCCATCACAGGAAGCATCACGGTTGCCAGCGGCGCTGAACCGTCCAATCCGGTTTCTTCCTGATATGATTTCCGGCTGTTTTCCGCAACCGAGATTTGCAGCTGCACACCGGACGGTGTTTGGGCGCAGGCGTAAGACAAATCTTTTTCCGTCATGCTCGATGGCAGGCGCAGAGTAACAGCCTGAAGCTCCGCTTCATCCAGTTTTCCGCCCATTTTTTTGACTGCTTTTTTTGCCTGCTTTTCAAATGCATCTGTCGGCACCGTCAATTTCGGATACGCGCTCTCTGCATAATTGAGCAGCGCGGTTGTCTCTGTGAAAATACCATTCTTCACCGGACAATTGAGCAGCGTGACAATCATATTGCTGCCGTCGCTGGTCTTGGCACAGGCAATAAATGTGTTGTGTGCCTTGGTCGTCCAGCCGGTCTTTGCCGCATAAATACGCGCATCATAAACCGGACTTCCCTGCTCCAGCGCATTCACCTTGGTCTTAATCTGCCAGCCTTCCCCAATCACGTTGTCTGCCGGCAGCGTATACGTGACAGATCCCGCATATTTGGCAAATGCCGGATATTTATTTGCCGCTTGGGTGATAATGGCCATATCGTGTGCACACGTATAATGCCCATCGGCATCCAATCCGTTCGGATTCATAAAATGCGTGTGTGTGCAGCCAAGCTCCTCTGCCTTTGCATTCATCATGGCAACGAAGTTATCCACGGTACCGCCTACAGCTGCTGCGAGGATGTTCGCCGCATCGTTTGCGGAATAAACCAGCATACAATACATCAGCTCGTCCAGCGTCAGATTCTCACCGGCCTCAAAGCCAATGCGCGTGGACGCCAAATCAACCGTCGCCAGCGCCTCATTGGTCGCGGTCGTCGTGCCCTGCAAATCGCTGTTTTCCATGGCGACGAGCGCTGTCATTGTCTTGGTGATGGATGCCATCGGCAGCTGTGTGTAAGCATCTTTTTCATATAAAATTTCTCCCGTGTCCGCATCCATGACGCACACACTTTGTGAAGTCGTCTGCGGCGCTGCAGCAAGTGCGCTCATGCTGCTGCACAGCAGAAGTACCGCCATCAGGCAGGCGGCAATTTTCTTACCCATGTATGTCCCTTCCCATCTGAATTATGTTTTGGTTTGTACAAAACCACTCTTTATGATACACGATAACCAGCAAAATAACAACCATACCGCCATCTTTTTAAGATTATTCACGGAGACTTCACATGATTTTGATTTTTTGGCTCTTGCTCGTCAATTGCATTGGTGCTTTCGTCACGATACACGATAAGCACGCAGCCCAGCGCGGCGCATGGCGCGTGCCGGAAAAAACGCTGTTTGCGCTGTGCATTCTCGGCGGCTGCCCCGGTGTCTATCTGACGATGCGCACCATTCACCACAAGACCAAGCACCGGCGATTTATGATTGGCATTCCGCTCATCTTTGCGGCACAGCTCGCCCTGTTTGCTTGGCTGTGTTATCAGCACACACCGGTTTTGCTGTAAGCAAAAACCGATTCACCCCCATGATATACCATACAAGGAGGTCTTTTATGCTACTCATTCAAAACGGCACCGTTCTCGATCCATATACTGAGACTTGCAAAAAACTGGATATTCTCATTGACGATGCCGGCATCATTCACCGCATCGCACCCACCATTCCTGCGAACTATATCGAAGATGTCTATGATGCATCCGGCTGCATGATTTCTCCGGGTCTTGTCGACGTACACGTACATTTCCGCGACCCGGGACAGACGGAAAAGGAAGATATTTACACCGGCGCCGCAGCAGCAGAGGCGGGCGGATACACCACGGTTGTATGCATGGCAAATACCAAGCCGACCTGCGACAATCTGGAAACGCTGCAATACGTGCAGGATAAAGCGCGCCATGTCATGATTCACGTGCTGCAGGACTGTGCCGTCACCAAGGGATTGGGCGGCAAGGAGCTGGTTGATTTTGAAGCGCTGCACGAGGCGGGCGCTCCGGGCTTTACCGATGACGGCGTCAATTTGACCAGCGGCAAGCTGTGCTTAGAGGCCATGCGCCGCGCCAAAGCACTGGGCGTTCCGCTGTCGTTCCACGAGGAAGATCCGGCGTATGTCCTGTCTCCCGGCGTCAACTACGGCAGCAAAGCCGCAAAGAAATTCGATGTACTCGGCGCGATGCCGTCCTCTGAGGAAGAAATGATTGCCCGCGACATCGAGCTCGCCCTGATGACGGGCGCGCGCGTTGCGTTCCAGCACATCAGCTCCGCCAAATCCGTTGCGCTGATTCGCGCCGGCAAGGCGCGCGGTGCAGACGTGCACGCCGAGGCAACCCCGCACCATCTGGCACTGACACAGGATGACGTGCTGACCTACGGCGTCAACGCCCGCATGAATCCGCCGCTGCGCACGGAGCAGGACCGTCAGGCACTCATTGCAGGTCTGGCAGACGGCACCATTGACATGATTGCCACCGACCATGCACCGCACACCGCGGAGCAGAAAAACAAACCGTTTGCACAGTCCATGTCCGGCATTACAGGTCTGGAAACCGCCTTTTCCGTGCTGAACACCGCGCTGGTTTGCACCGGCAAGCTGACGCCGATGCAGCTCATGCGCTGCATGAGCCAAAATCCGGCGCAGTTCTACAACCTGACCGGCAAATCCATCGAAGAAGGCAACCGTGCCGAGCTCATGATTGCGGACTGGAACGCCGATATTACGTATACGTCGTATCGCTCCAAGTCCAGCAACACACCGTTTACCGGCAAGCCGCTCAAGGGCGAAATCAAGGGCATCGTGTGCGGCACGTACACCTCTCTCAAGCAGAAATAACCCCATGCATACAGCAAAAAATCCGGAGACATCGCGCGATGTTCTCCGGATTTTTTTGCGTTACTTATGATATTTTCCGCCGGATGCGATATTGAGCGCCCGATACAGCTGTTCCAGCACCATCACGCGCGCCAAATGATGCGGAAACGTCATCGGTGACATGGACAGCCGCAGCTGCGCGGATTTTTTGAGGCTTTCATCCAGTCCGCACGAACCGCCTATCAGCACACTGATGTGCGACACGCCGCTTCCCATCCATTTGCTCAGCTTATCCGCGAACTGTTCACTGGACAGCGTACCGCCCTCAATGCACATGGCAACCACGGCACTGCCTGCCGGAATTTTCGTGCGGATCGCCTCCGCCTCTTTGGCAAGTGCCGCGTCAATCTGCGCCTGTGACGGGCTGTCCGG
>UMCF01073920.1_pt1 | contig 11498 bp, 10 predicted proteins | sample 1964131 | NCBI WGS metagenome assembly UMCF01 (sample SAMEA4835958, study PRJEB28245) | human gut metagenome | biome: gut microbiome; material: fecal sample | place: Denmark | collected 2008
AACCCAGGTTCGCCAGCGCCTGAGGCAAGTTGAGGTGATTGCTGAACTCAACAGCTTCGACGCCATTCTGCGCACGGTCCTTCTCGGCCTCGGGCTCACCTATATGTCCCGCCGCGTGCTGAACGACCCCTATTACGGGCGCTTCGTCGCGCAGGTGCAGCTGCCGGAGCGCTTTCACCGGCAGCTCACCTTCTGTCACGAGCGCGACAAATACCTGTCGAACGATATCGAGTCGTGGATGGAGCACTGCCGCAGCTACGCGCGCCTGATGGAAAGGCGCGAGGCGGAGGCTCAGCGGCTGGTGGAAGGCGGCATCTGACTCCGGGTCGGTCGTAGCGTTTTTTCGGCACAGTTTTTTCTCTGCATGCATCCCTGAAAGGACATCAAATGACGAAGTTCATCGACTTTCCTCAACACCTCCGCTCCATCAGCGTCGACAGCGCCTATGGGCTCATGAACATCGGCGCGACGGCCGTTATTTCCGCCGCGAATAAGGGAGATGAGGACGCCATGACGGCGGCCTGGAACTGCGCGCTCGACCTCAATCCCACGAAGGTGACGGTGGTTCTTTCGCGCGGGCACTACACCCGCAGGCTTCTCGAGGAGAGCGGCCTCTTCGCGATCAGCCTCGTTTCCCGCGCGAATGTGGAATCCGCTCAGTACCTGGGTTCCGTTTCGAAGAACAACGACAAGGAAAAGCTCGACAAGTGCCCGGGCCGGTTCTTCAAGGCCCCCGGCTGCGACATTCCGCTCATTGAAGGTTCGCCCGCCTACTTCATCTGCAAGGTGATTCCGGAAGAGCGCATCGCGCAAACGTACGACCTCTTCCTCGCAGAAGTCGTTGCCTGTTATGCCGACGACCGCGTGGCAACGGAGGGCGGGGACTGGCGCTTCGAATCCGCCGACCCGTCGCTTCGCACCGTGCATGCGGCAAGTCACGGACGGTACTACGCCATCGGAGATCTGATTGATCTCAATCGATAATCGCATGACGAACTGAAGAAAGGCGCTCTCATATGGGCGCCTTTTTTATGCCGGGGAGCGAATCTCTGAAGGGGTGAGGTCGGCTTTTTCACAACATAATCCAAATTAACATACAATGACTGTATGATAATTTAGATTATGTTATTGAGATCATGCGGACGTTTTACGGCAGAAAGGAGGAGCTGCAGGCGCTCCACAAGTTCCTCTCGATAGTTCAGAGGCGCAGGACCTCTCAGATGGTGGCCGTCATCGGCCGCCGGCGGGTTGGAAAGACGACGCTGATGCTCAAGGCCTTTGAAGGCTGCGAGCTGCCGGTGTTCTACTTCTTTGCCGATGCCAACGTGGATGAGGCGGAAACCGCCCGGGCATGGCTTAACGAAGTCTCTCGCACCTACGCGGTGGAATACCCGCCGGCGCTCACCCGACCGGAAGAGGTCATCGGCTATCTCATGCAGCTCACTCAGACGAAGCCGGCGGTCTGCATCATTGATGAATGCCAGAATCTGAATCAGATCAACAAGGCATTCTGGAGCCAGCTGCAAAGAATCTGGGATACGAAAAAAGACAGAAGTCAGCTGCTGCTGGTCATGAGCGGTTCCATCATTTCTGCGATGGAAGCCATTTTCGGGGAATCGAGCCAACCGTTATTCGGGCGCCTTTCCGGGCAGCTGATGCTGAAGCCCTTCAATCCGCGGGAAATTCTGGATATTCTCCGCAATGAAGCTCCGGGGCTCTCCCCAAGGGACATTTTGACGCTCTATGCCGTCACGGGAGGCGTTGCCAAGTACCTGGAGCTTCTCATTGAAGCAGAGGCGCTGACGGAGCGGCAGATTGTGGAATTCATTTTTTCCAATGCCGGCGGATGGCTTCGCTCTGAAGGAGCCATTTATCTCGCGAATGAATTTCGTGCGGATTCTCCCATCTATCTTCAGATCCTGAAAAAAGTGGCGGCCGGGAAGATCAGATGGAATGAAATTCAGGACGGCATTGATACGATTGTTTCTCCATATATCTCAAGGCTTGAGCAATTTCGACTCCTCGAAAAGAACATTCCCTTCGGCGCAAAGGCCGGGACGAGGAATTCTCGCTATCGGGTGGTCGATCCTTATTTCCATTTCTGGCTCAAATTCGTGGATCCGCTCGAGAGTCGCACGCTTGCAGAAGCCAATCGCTGGGGCGTGCTGATTGAAAAAACGCTCGGGTCGCTCTCGACTTATCTCGGTCGGGCACTGGAAAACTGGTATCGGGAGGAGTGCCTGAGTTCAGGAGAGTGGATTGAAGCCGGAGCCTGGTGGGACAAAAGAGGAGAGAATGAAATTGATCTGGTTGCGATGAGCATCGATCGCAAGACCATTCTCTTCGGGGAAGCGAAGCTCAATCCTGAAAAATTCAATGCCGTGAAGCTCGCCATGAAGGTCGAGCATTTTTTCTCACAGCACCCTGAGCTCCGGGGCGCTGCAGTGAGGCAATGTGGTCTGTTCCCGGAAGGCATGGGCACTTCTTTGTCTCAACTGCCGCCTGAATGACGGCTTCAGGGTTTTTCCGATTTTCGAGCGGCCGGCGGAAAGTGCAGAATAGCTCCACCGTTTCTTTCGGATGCTTCCGAAATGAAGCGCCGCTTTTCTGCCCAGGCTAGATGCTTTCGCGGACTGCCGCCTCAATTCTCTCAGGCGGTCCCGGCATCCTCAACGTTCGCCGTCGCATTGGGTTTCTCTGGACCGGCAGGTTCGGACGAACCTGCCCGTGTCCCTAAAAAATCAATTTGAGATTTCTGAAAATGAAGAAGACTCTCCTCACGGGCTTGGTTCTTGCTGCGCTTTCTCCCCTTGTTTTTGCCGCTCCGGACGGCATGTCGGGCGCTACCAAGAAGGCATCCGACGCTGCTCAGGCCATCGGTAATGTCGACGCCATTACTTCCGCTTCCGTTGTTCCGCAGAATCTCCGCCAGACCGTGAAGCCCAACGGCTTCACCGCCGGCGACGCGAAGGCGAAGCGCATTCTCTTTGTTGTCGGCGATCCGCGTCATGAATCCGTGGAATGGGATCTCGTCAACACGGCGATGAAGCACTTCATGGACAAAGGCTGCGAAGTCGAACTCCGCGACCTCTATGCCATCGGCTTCAACCCGGTCATCACGCGCGAAACCTTCTTCCAGGCGAAGGACGGCCTCGGCGAGACGCCGGCCGACGTAGCGGTTGAGCAGAAGTATGTGAATGCCGCCGACTACATCATCTTCGCGTATCCGAACTGGCACGACACGCCCAACGCCATCACGAAGGGCTATATGGAGCGCGTGTTCCAGAAGAAGTGGGCGTACAGGGATACCGACAAGGGCCTTGAAGGGCTTCTCAAGGGCAAGGCCTTCTTCACGATCATGAACGCGGGCTGGCTCGGCATGGGCCGCGGCGACATCGGCGACGGCATCGGCAAGAATTCCAACCCGATCTGGGACAAGTACCTGGGCGCCTTCCGCGTTATGGATGAAGACACCGCCGCCTTCTGGGGCATGAAGACCCTCGGCCGCTTCGTCAACGACCGTACCCCGGGCAATCTCGACAAGGACTATGCCGAGAAGCTCGATAAGCTCCGTGCCGATCTCACGAAGACGCTCGACAAGAAGTTTGAGCTGAAGTAATTCTTCCTCTTCGCAGTTCTACGAAGCCAAACGCCTCCGCAAAGCGTCCCGAGCGACGCCCGGAGGCGTTTTGCGTTTCAGAAAACCGGAGACTGATAGAAAGCGCCTTTCTTGTGCCTTGGATCAATAGAGAGGCGAGGCACTTACCGAGTCCGGGCATAGAATCGATGTCGTTAAGAAATAGCGATTAACCCTTAGAGGTTAACGCTAGAGACCCCTTTCAATGGAGATTTAAAAATGCTCTCTGCCAAGCTGGCTAAGAAAATCAATGAACAGATGAACCTCGAGCTTTTCTCTGCGCTCCTTTATCAACAAATGGCTGCGTGGGCGAGCGCGAAGTCCTTTGAAGGCGCTTCGAGCTTCCTCTATGCGCATGCCAAGGAAGAGCTCGAACACAAGCAGCGTCTCTTCAACTACCTCTGCGATACGGGCGCTATGCCGGTGATAACCGCCCTTGAAGCTCCGCAGCATGACTTCAAGTCGCTCGAGGACGTCTTCAAGAAGACGCTTGACCATGAACTCTTCATTTCGAAGTCGATCAACGAACTTGTCGGCGCAGCGCTCGAAGAAAAGGACTTCTCGTCCTTCACCTTCCTGCAGTGGTTCGTCACCGAGCAGCATGAGGAAGAGAAGCTCTTCAGGACCATCCTCGAAAAGCTTCAGCTCATCGGCAAGGACGGCCATGGGCTTCTGGTCTTCGACAAGGAACTTGCTCAGATCCACGCTGCGAAGTAATTCAAGCGGCTTTTCGAGCATTGAGCGGATCCCGACCGGGCATGCGGCCGGGGCCGCTCTGCGAAGCGCATCGGGTTCTTTCCCTGGTGCGCTTTTTTTCATGCCCACAAAGGCAGAGGTCAATCAAATCGACCAGATGCTGTGGCTCACCGTGTTCGCGTCGAGCGGCACTGTTTCCTGAAGAAGAGAGATGAGCGCGGCGGTGCCGCAATCCGGTTTGATTTTCCTGAAGGCCCGGATGCTCTTCACCATGGATCGTTTGGGTGTTGCTGCCGCCCTGACCTCAACGGGGAAGAATCTGTTTTGACAGCGTATGAGCAGATCTATCTCGTTTTGATCCGAATCGCGATAAAAGTAGAATTCCGGTCGCCTGCCGTTGTGAAGCCAGCTTTTGACGATTTCCATCACCACGAAGGTCTCAAACAACGCGTCGGCGTTGTAATGCGCCGCAGCTTCCTCCGGAGTCTGAATGCCCATGAGCTTGCAGAGGAGGCCGGTGTCGGCGAAGTAGAGCTTCGGGCTCCTGACGAGGCGCTTCCCGATGTTCTCCAGATAGGGTGGGAGCACGAAGATGAAGCCGCACGTTTCGGCGATGGCGAGCCACTCACGGGCGGTTCTGATCGTCAGTCCGCAATCATGCGCCAGCGCCGTGCAATTGAGCACCTGACCGCTCCGGACCGCCAGCGTCCGCAGAAAGCGCCGGAAAGCCATGCGCTTTTCGATGGAATTGAGCTGCGGAATGTCCTTCTCAATGACGCTGTCGATCAGCTTGTCGAAGAAGAGCTTCCGGTCAGCTCCCGAGAGGCTTTTAGCTTCGGGGAAGCCGCCCTCAAACACGATTCCCCTGGTTTCGTACGCAGAGCGGGCTTCCAGCTTCTGCTTGAGGCTGAAGTCCGGCAGGTACGGGAGCTGCTCGAGACCCAAGCCTTCCCGTTCGTATATCGAGAGCGGCAGGAGGTTGAGCAGGGTGATGCGCCCGGGGAGCGTGTCGGCGATCTCTTCCACGAACGCCGGGCGTTGGGAGCCCAAGAGCCAGAAAAGCCCGCGGTCGTCCCGGGCGTCGAGGAAGGCCTCAAGCGCCGGGAAAAGCGTTGGCGCCCATTCGACTTCATCAATGATGGCGTGCGGCGGACAATCGGCAAGTAGCTGGTCGGGCGCATGCATCGCGGTGTCGCGGATTTCGTGCTGGACGAGCGTCACGTAGGGCCTCTTGCTCCCGAGATGCTTCATGAGCGCGGTCTTTCCCGTCTGCCGCATGCCGAAGAGAAGAATGCCTTTAGAGCTAGCTGAAAGCTGCGGGATGACTTTTTCGAGCGTCCGGTGGAGGTATGCCATGACTTGACCTGCTTGTCCTAAATTTCTGAACGTTTGGGTTCATTTTTTCAGGAAGAAAAATCCCGAAAAACGGATTGCCTGTCGGTGGAGCATTCGATAGTCAGAGCCGAGCTTCTTTTCCGGAAGCAAAAACGGAGAAGTCTGAAGGAAGAAGCGGAATCCATTCTCAATGATGCCTTCAGTCGTTAGAACGTCTGGGACTCATGGGCAGCAAGAAAAACACGTATTCGTTCAAAGAACCCGGCGAGTTCTGCCGGAGTCCGCAGTTCAATTTTGGTGAGCGCTGCCATTCGATAGTGGTCGACTGTTCGTTTGGAAATGCCCAGCTGCTCGGCAATCTGCTGGCTCGTGAAGCCTTGTGCTACTTTTTCAGCAATTTCTTTTTCACGTTCACTAAGCGACCTGAAGCGCTTCAGTTCATCAAGCAGATTGGTCGCGCCGCCTCTGCGGGCGCGGTCCTTTTCAATGGCGCGCGAGACTGCCGGCAGAAAGGTATCCGGCTTTATGGGCTTTTGCTGAAAGTCGCAGGCCCCGTCACGCATGGTCTGAACAGCCATGTCGATATCGCCGTGGGCCGTCAGGAAGATGATCGGGCACTCATAAGCCCGCCCGGTAAGAATTTCCTGCAATTCAAGCCCTGACATGCCGGGCATTCGTACATCAAGAATGACGCAGCCCAGTCGACTCGGCATGTCGCCAGCCAGAAATGCCTTGGGGTCCGCGAAGGAAATGACGTCATACCCTTCACACTTCAGCATGAATTCGAGCGAATCTCGAAGGGAGGGATCATCGTCCACAATTCGGATGAGAGGCTTGTCAGGATTCATGGCTTCGCTTTTCTTCGGTCTGGAGTGGGAGGATCAGGAGCGCAGTGAGGCCGTTAGGCCGGCGACGTGCGAATTTGAGTCTTCCGCCCAGGTTTTCTGCAATCGTGCGAACAATAGCCAGTCCGAGACCAAGTCCTTCAATCTTGCTTGATGTCAGGATGGAATTGAGCTTTTCGAAGCTTTCGTCGTTCTGCAGAGGACCGTTGTCGCTGATGGAAATGACTGCACGGCGGCGGTCGTCCGCTCCTTCGCAGCTGTCAAGAATAAGAGAAACCTCCCCATTAGCGGTATTAGCGACAGCCTGGAGAGCATTTCTCAGAAGATTCTGGATCGCGAGTTCAATCTCCATGGGATCTGCATGGATGAAATACGTGTCTGCGGGCGCGGCAATGGATACTTCCACCGGAGAAATCCTGGCGTCATTGAGGGTGCGCACGGCTTTCTTGCAAAGTTGACCGAGATCCGTCCGCACTCTTGCGGGCGCTTCGCCTTTGGCATAGCTTCTCACCTTGCCGACGATGTCTTCCGCTCGCTCCGCCTGAGACCGGATGGAGCTGATGCCTTCAAGCAGGACATCTGCAGGCGCACGAACGTCGGTGTCAAGCATGCGCTGCAGGCCCTGCGAATAGCTCACGATGGCGCTCAAAGGCTGTCGAAGTTCGTGAGCGATGATTGACGACATTTGCCCGACTGCGCCGGCTCGTCTGAGCGTCTCCATGCGTTCAGAGGCAATGCGGGCCTTTTTTTCGCTTTCCTGCTCGCGGCGAAGCGCATTTTTGAGTTCAGCAGTGCGCAGGCGCACAAGGTAGGAACTCCGGGCAGCGTGAGCTGCAAGGCCGGCAATAGAGAAGAAGAGCAGCAGAACATACGTTTTATATTCGTCCCAGAACCGTCTCCAGGTCCAGGAACGCAAATATTCGTACGGCCCGCGGCGTATCGCACGGTAGAGACTGTCGACGCTCGAAAAGTCGCTTGCGATTCCCCAGCTGAGATCATGCGGCCCGGAAGGCATCGATAGAAGTGCCTGAGTGGCAAGTCTTGCATTTTGCGCAGAAAGCCGGGGCGTCGCGAAAATCGTCCAGTTGGGATAAAGCCTGGTAGAAGAGAGGCATCCCGCGGGATGAATGCCGGGTTTTACGGCGATCGGCTTGATGTCGCTCACGTCCTCGCCGGCATTTGCGAGTTCCTCGAGGAAGCATGTGCGTACGACGGCGATATCGGCGGCTCCGCTCCGGAGAAGGTCGAGTTCCCGCGTCATGTCGTGGCCGCTCGGGATCAGGTCGCTGAAGAAGCGGTCAGGGTTGAAGCTTCGGGACGCTATTTCGCCGAGTGCGATATGCCAGCCGGCAAAAGCATTCGGCCCTGTGGCCGTGGCTTTTTTCCCTTTCATATCCTCGAATTTGTCAATGTCTGCACGTTTCCTGAGGGTTATGAAGAGTGCGCCTTCGGCGTGATTGGGATCGGGAGCAAACGAGGAAACGACTGTGGCAAGGTCTCTGGCGCCGCCGCCGAGCATGCGTCCGTATGTACCTGCGGAACTGAGCACCAGATCTGCATCACCGATGTCCCGGGTCTCGCCGGAATAGACCCGGGCTGAAAAATTGCCCCGCCCGAATGTCTTGCGGAATATTTCGATAGTGTCTTCCACCACCGGGTAGTGGATGTTGGGTTTGGCAAACTGCGTGACGAGTAGCTTCACCACAGGCCGGGCTGCGTCGACAGGTCCCTCGGGCGACGCAATTTCTTCACCGATGACGTAGGGCGGCGAAGAAGGAGAGGTCGAGGGAGTCTCCGAAAAGGCAGGAGCAATCAGGATCGAGAGGACGAGCGAAGGGAGGAGCGGCTTCACGGCATTAAAGAGAAATAGAGATCTTTGATTGAATTCTATGGAAAGAAGGGGATGACTTTCGAAAGTCTGGATGCAGAGGCATTTCCGAAAGCATGCCTCTAGACAACGGTCACGATGCCTAGGCATGCCTTCGGGAAAGAATCCTCCTGTCGGTTGGCTTCTCATAAGAGATGCTGGAAACCTAAAAAGGAAGAAGAAAATGATTTCCCGTCGTAATCTCCTGAGAGGATCTGCGGCCATTTCCGCTGCTGGTCCGCTTGTCCCCGCTGCCTTTGCCGCTCAGGCAGACCCCAAGAAAAGCGATGCGTACGACATCGTCATCCTCGGTGCCGGTACGGCCGGCCTGGTTGCAGCCATTGAGGCGCATGACCTGGGGTTGAAGCCTGTCGTGCTTGAAAAGATGGACTATGCAGCAGGCAACTCGCTCTATGCTTCGGGCGGAATTGCCGCCTGGGGAACGCCTCAGCAAAAGGCTGAAGGCCATGAGGAAAGCCGTGAAGCATTCCGCGCCGATATGATGAAGGTGTCGGAAAATCGCGCTGATCCCGCTCTCGTCGACACGTACGTCTCGCATATCGGCGAAGATCTTGAGTGGCTCAAAAGCCATGTCGGCGTTCAATTCGGCAAGATCGGCCGCAAGCCGTGGCCGCTTCTCTACCGGATGCACAACGTGGACGGCAAGGGGCTGACCGGCGGTGCGAGGCTCATCCGCGATCTGCTCAAAGCGCTTCAGGACCGCGGCATTCCATTGCTTTTCAATACAAAAGCAATGGAGCTCATTACGGACGAGCACTTCCGCGTTGTTGGCGTCAAGACGGTTACCGATGACGGGTGGAAGAATTTCTATGCCAGGGACGGCGTTCTCATAGCGACAGGCGGCTTTTCCGGCAGTCGGGAAATGCTCTGCCGCTACATGGGCGGACCGCTTTCACGGCTCGTCCTCCGCGGCTCACCCTACGTGACGGGAGAAAACATTCTTCTCACGGCTCCGCTCGGCGCCAAGTTTGTTCACATGGATCAGTTCCACTGCGGCCCGATCGTTGAGGAAACGCATGCGAATCCGAATTTCGTGATCGACGCAGGTGTGGGCATTGATGTCGACGTGCGCGGCAAGCGCTTCATGGACGAGATCTATACCTACACGCAGAAATCCATGGCAACGGCTACAAGAACGCCGGAGAACCTCGCCTACCATTTGATTGACAGTCATTGGCCCAAAGCGGCTTCTGCAGCTAAAAAATTTATTGAAATGAAGACCAGGGTGCTGGTCGCCGATACGCCGGAGGAACTCGCAAAGAAGATGGGGATTGATCCCAAGGTTTTCACGGATCTGTTTGCCGAATTCAACAGGGCCCTTAAGGAGGGACGTCTGAAGGAAATGAATCCTCCGTGCTCACTCGATGAACCCACGCCTCTTGATCAGGGGCCGTTCTATGCCTTTCCCTTCCAGGGCGGCATTACGGCGACCTTCGGCGGGCCGAAGATCAACGAAAAGGCGCAGGTCATGACCAATGAGGATCGCCCGATTAAAGGACTCTATGCAGCAGGGAATGCTGCGGGCGGACTTTTCTACGGCAACTACATCGGCGGTACTCAGTTGGGCGGCGCTCTGGTGTTCGGGCGCATTGCTGCCCGGCAGATGGCTTTGTCGCACAGAATGGGCTAAGGGGGAAGAAAAAATGAAAAAAGAGCTGTTTTGCATTCTTGGTCTGTTGTGCCTCTCAGGAGCTATCGCAGCGCAGCCGGTAATGGCTGATCGTCATGCGGCGCGCGGAATGGGCTGCGAGGCATGCCACGCAGCCAATGACAAAACGAGGCCGGTGCGCAAGGATGCATGCCTCAAATGTCATGGAAGCTATGAGGCAATGGCGAAGAGAACGGAGAAGGTTGTTCCTAACCCGCACTTCAATCATTACGGTGACCGCGACTGCACGACCTGTCACAAGGGTCATCAGCAAAGCGTTGTTTCCTGCAATGCGTGTCATCAGTTTGATCTGAAGACGCCCTGATTGACGAGCCTCTGAGGCCAAGCAAAATAAACGGGAAGGCACGGCGCAAACCGTCCTTCCCGTTCTCAGCTTCTGCATGAGCTCACCCCGGATCCCGGGATGAGCCGTCATTCATCAGAAGAAGCCGCGCTTCTTTTCCGAGAGGCTTACGTAGATGTTCTTCATCTGGCTGTAGTGCTCAAGGATCACCTTGTGCGTCTCGCGGCCGATGCCGGACTTCTTGTAGCCGCCGAAAGGCGTGTGAGCCGGGAGCTCGTTGTAGGTGTTGACCCACATGCGGCCCGTGCGCACGCCGCGGGCAACGCGGAAGGCGCGGTTGATGTCGCGCGTCCAGACGGCGCCGCCGAGACCATACTCAGAGTCGTTCGCCATGGCGAGGACTTCTTCCTCGGTCTTGAACTTCACGACGCAGGCGACCGGCCCGAAGATTTCCTCCTGGCAGACATTCATCGAGTTCTCGCAGTCGACGATGAGCGTCGGGCGCATGAAGGCGCCCTTCATGCCGGGAACCTGAGCGCGTTCGCCGCCCGTGAGGACGCGGGCGCCTTCCTTCTTCGCTTCCTCGACCCAGCCGAGGATCTTTTCGAGCTGGCGTTCATTCACCTGGGAGCCCATCTGGGTATCCATCGACATGGGGTTCCCGACCTTCACCTTGCTGAAGGCCTCGGCGAGCTTCGCGACGAATTCGTCGTAGATCCCTTCCTGAACGAAGATGCGCGAGCCCGCGCAGCAGACCTGGCCCTGGTTGAAGAGGATGCCGATCTGGGCGCCTTCAATGGCCTTGTCCATCTGGCAGTCGTTGAAGTAGATGTTGGCGGACTTGCCGCCCAATTCGAGCGTGGCCGGAATGATCTGCTTTGCGGCGGCGAGGCCCACGTCGCGGCCGACTTCGGTCGAGCCCGTGAAGGCGAGCTTGTCGAAGCCGGGGTTGTCGAGCATCGCCTGACCCGAAACGGAGCCGCGGCCGGTAATCACGTTGACGACGCCCGGCGGGAGGATCTCATTGAGGATTTCGCCGAGGACGTTGAGCGAAAGCGGCGTCGTCGACGAGGACTTGATGACGACGGTGTTGCCGGCGGCGATCGCCGGCGCAATCTTCCAGGCGCCCATCAGAAGCGGGAAGT
>UMCF01057585.1_pt1 | contig 11476 bp, 9 predicted proteins | sample 1964131 | NCBI WGS metagenome assembly UMCF01 (sample SAMEA4835958, study PRJEB28245) | human gut metagenome | biome: gut microbiome; material: fecal sample | place: Denmark | collected 2008
GCTGCGGCGGATAGACGGCGATGGAGTCACCGGAATGGACGCCGGCCCGTTCGACCTGTTCCATGATGCCCGGGATGTAGACGTCAGTACCATCGGCAACGGCGTCGACTTCGACTTCACGGCCGACCATGTATTCGTCGATGAGGATCGGGTGGTCCGGCGAAGCGATGACGGCTTCACGGAGATAGCGTTCCAATTCTTTTTCGTTATAGACGATTTCCATAGCCCGGCCGCCGAGGACGTAAGACGGGCGGACGATGAGCGGGAATTCCAATTCCTTGGAAACCTTCATGGCTTCTTTATCGCTGGTAGCGATGCGGCCGTCCGGACGGGGAATATTCAATTTGGCCAGGACTTCGTCGAAACGTTCGCGGTCTTCGGCGCGGTCCATGCCGTCAACAGATGTACCGAGAACGGTAACGCCCCGTTTGGCCAGGGGAGCTGCCAGGTTGATAGCCGTCTGGCCGCCGAACTGGCAGATGACGCCGACCGGTTTTTCCTTGTCGACGACAGCCATGACGTCTTCGACGGTAAGCGGTTCAAAGTACAGGCTGTCCGACGTATCGAAGTCGGTGCTGACCGTTTCCGGGTTGTTGTTGACGATGATGCTGTTCATGCCGGCTTTGCGCAGGGCCCAGGCCGAATGGACCGAGCAGTAGTCGAATTCGATACCCTGACCGATGCGGATCGGGCCGGAACCGAGGACGATGACGCTCTTCTTGCCCAGAGGCTTGACTTCGTCTTCGTCGGCATAGCACGAATAGTAATACGGCGTAGCGGCTTCAAATTCGGCAGCGCACGTATCGACCATCTTGAAGGTCGGCGTAATGCCGTGGTCGAGGCGGAACTGGCGGACTTCGTCTTCCGTCTTGTTGGTGAAGCCGGCGATGACGGCATCCGGCATGCTATAGCGTTTAGCCAGGCGGATGTTATCGACCGTCAGGTTGTTGCGCTTCAAGTCGAATTCCAAGTCGATGATGTTCTTGATCTTATGGAGGAACCACAGGTCATAGCCCGTGATGTAATGAATCTTTTCTTCGCTGATGCCGAGGCGCAGGGCCTGAGCGACGACGAAGAGCCGTTCATCATCCTGTTTCTGCAGGAGTTCGACGATGTCGATGAGGGACTTGCTTTCGAGCTTCTTCATGGAAATATAGTTGACGCCGATTTCCAGGGAGCGGACGGCTTTGAGCAGGGCCCCTTCAAAGCAGCGGTCGAGGGCCATGACTTCGCCCGTAGCCTTCATTTGCGTGCCCAGGGTCTTGTCGGCGAGGGCGAATTTTTCAAAAGGCCAGCGCGGGAATTTGACGACGCAATAGTCGAGGGTCGGTTCGAAGCAGGCCGTCGTCTTGCCCGTAACGGCATTGGTGATCTGGTCCAGGGTCAGGCCTGTAGCGACTTTGGCGGCAACTTTGGCGATAGGATAGCCTGTCGCTTTGGAAGCCAGGGCCGACGAACGGCTGACACGGGGATTGACTTCGATGACGTAATACTGGTTGCTGTTCGGGTCCAGGGCGTACTGGACGTTGCAGCCGCCTTCGATCTTCAAGCGGCGGATGATGGCCAGCGATGCCGTACGCAGCATCTGGTACTGCAAGTCGTTCAGGGTCTGGCTCGGTGCGACGACGATGGAGTCGCCCGTATGGATGCCGACGGGGTCGATGTTTTCCATGTTGCAGACGATGATGCAGTTGTCGGCCTTATCGCGCATGACTTCGTATTCGATTTCCTTCCAGCCGGCAACGGAACGTTCGACGAGGATCTGGTTGATCGGGCTGAGTTTGATGCCGCGCGTGGCGATCATGAACAATTCGTCTTCGTCGTGGGCGATGCCGCCGCCGGTACCGCCGAGGGTAAAGGCCGGACGGACGATGATCGGATAGCCGATCTTGTCGGCGAATTCGATGGCCGACGGGACGTCTTCAAAGATATCACTTTCCGGAACAGGCTGGTTGATATCTTTCATGGCTTTCTTGAAGAGTTCCCGGTCTTCGGCTTCTTCGATAGCCGACAGATGCGTCCCGAGGAGCTGGACGTTATATTTTTCCAGGACACCGGCGTTAGCCAGTTCGACAGCCATGTTCAGGCCGACCTGGCCGCCAAGGGTAGCCAGTAGGCCGTCAGGCCGTTCTTTTTCAATGACTTCCGTCACGTAGTCGAGGGAAATCGGTTCGACATAGACGCGGTCGGCAATGTCTTCGTCGGTCATGATCGTCGCCGGGTTGCTGTTGATGAGGACGACTTCCAGTCCTTCTTCCTTCAAGGCACGGCAGGCCTGGGTGCCGGCATAGTCGAATTCAGCGGCCTGACCGATGATAATAGGGCCCGAACCGATAACGAGTACTTTCTTCAATCCTTCTATCATGTTAGTTTTCCTCCATTATCTTGACGAATTGTGTAAACAGATACAAATTATCAGTCGGTCCCGGCGAAGCTTCCGGATGGTACTGGACGCACATGATCTTCTTGGACGGGACTTCAAAACCTTCGAGGGTGTTGTCGTGGAGGTTGCGATGGGTGATGACGACGTCATCGGGCAGAGAGGCTTCGTCGATGACATAGCCGTGGTTCTGGGACGTGATGTAGACGCGGCCCGTGCGGATATCCTTGACCGGATGGTTGGCACCGCGGTGGCCGAAGGTCAGCTTGCGGCTCTTGCCGCCCAGAGCCAGGCCGAGCATCTGAAGACCCAGGCAGATGCCGAAAATCGGTTTCTTGCCGATCATCTTCTTGACTTCTTCGACGATGTACGGGACGTCTTTCGGGTCGCCAGGGCCGTTGCTCAGGAAGATACCGTCCGGATTGACGGCCAGGACTTCTTCAGCCTTGGTTTCAGCCGGGAAAATGGTCAGGCGGCAGTCGCTGTTGACCAGTTCGCGCAGGATGTTGGCTTTGGCGCCGTAATCCATGACGGCGACGTGGAAACGGCCATCGCCCATGTGCTTGATTTCACGCGTCGTAACGCGGCGGACGAGCTGCGTTTCCAGCGGCGTATCGAAGAGTTCCTTGATAGCGCTTTCTTCCATCGTTTCCGGCACGATGACGCCTTTCATGACGCCCTGGCTGCGGATGGCCCGCGTAATGGCACGCGTATCGACGCCGTAGAGGCAGGGGATGTGGTGTGTCATAATAAAGGTAGACAGCTTGCCTTCGTTCTGCCAGTTGCTCGGTTCTTCACAGAGCTCGCTGACGATGAAGCCGGCAGCATAGGGACGGTCGGCCTGTTCGATTTCGTGGAACAAACCGTAGTTACCGATGAGCGGGTAGGTCATGGTAATGATCTGACCGGCATAGGACGGATCGGTGAACGTTTCCTGATAGCCTGTCATGCCCGTATTGAAGACAACTTCGCCGACAGCCGGTTCATCCATCAGCATGTTGCCATAAAACTTCTGTCCGTTCTCTAATATGAGGACACCTTTCATTATAAAACCTCCCCGTTTTTCATTACAATTTCACCATTGACGATGGTAGCTGCGGCCTTGCCTTTGAAAATCATTTCATCGAAAGGCGACGCTTTTCCCTTGGAATAGAATTTCGAGGAATCTACCGTCCATTCTTTATCGAGATCGAGTACGGTCAAATCGGCATCCTTGCCCGGTGCAATGACGCCGGCGTCGAGGCCGAGGATCTTGGCCTGTGCCGTCGACATGGCATTGACCAGGGTCATGAGATCGATATGACCCGTATGATACATATAAGTCAGCATGGCGCCGACGCTCGTTTCCAAGCCGACGAAGCCGCTGGGAGCCAGGTTGAATTCCTGGTCCTTTTCTTCCCATTCATGCGGTGCGTGGTCGGTGACGACGGCATCGATGGTGCCATCCTGCAGGCCGGCGACGCAGGCTGCGCGGTGTTCTTCCGAGCGGATCGGCGGGTTGACTTTATACCGTGTTTCAAAAGTGCGCAGGGCTTCATCGGTCAGGATGAGGTGCTGCGGCGTGACTTCTGCCGTAACCTGGACGCCGCGCTTCTTGGCCTGGCGGACCAGTTCGACAGCGTTCTTGGTGCTGATGTGAGCGATGTGGACCGGCGTGTGTGTCGCTTCGGCCAGGAAAATATCGCGTGCGACGGCAATGTCTTCGGCGACAGCCGGACGGCCTTTGATGCCCAGTTCATTGGAAACGACGCCTTCATGCATGTTGCCGCCTTCGACGAGGCTCTGTTCTTCGCAGTGGTCGATGATGACCTTGTGGAACATGCTGGCATATTCCATGGCTTTGCGCATGAAATCGCAGTTTTCAACGTAACGGCCGTCATCGGAGAAAGCGGCGACGCCTTCTTTGGCCATGGCGCCCATAGCGGCCAGTTCCTGGCCCTGGAGGCCTTTGGAGATGGCGCCGATGATTTCGACTTTGACTTTGGCTTCCCGTTCGATTTTATACTTCATGCCGTCGACGATGATTGCCGAATCGATGACCGGCTTGGTATTCGGCATGGTCGCAACGCGGGTGATGCCGCCGGCAGCAGCTGCCTTCGTCCCCGTTTCAATCGTTTCCTTGCCGGACTGGCCGGGCTGGCGGAGATGGACGTGCATATCGATGAAGCCCGGTGCTACGACGAGGCCCGATGCGTCGAAGATTTCGGCGCCGTCAGCGCTCAGATTGGCTCCGACTTCCTTAATTTTACCATTTTCAATGAGAATGTCACAAATTTCATCCTGCTGCATGGCCGGATTTACGACTCTGCCGCCTTTAACGAGTAGTGTCAACGTCATCGCCTCCCATAATTGTCAGATATAATACGGCCATACGGACGGATACGCCGTTCTTGACCTGTTCCTGAATCGAAGAAAATTCACTGTAACATGTATCCGGTTCGATTTCGATGCCCCGGTTCATGGGACCCGGATGAAGGACGAGGACGTCGTCTTTAGCCCACTTGAGGCGGTCGCGGTTGATACCGAAGAGCGAATTGTATTCACCAGCGCTGGGGAAGAAGCCAATGCCCTGGCGTTCTTTCTGGATGCGCAGGACGTTGATGACGTCTGCATCCTGGATGGCTTCCTTCAAGTCGTAGTGGACTTTGACGCCCATGGCTTCCAATTCCGGCTGGAGCAGTGTCCGCGGGCCGACGAGGTGGACGTCAGCACCCATGGTCTTGAGGCCGTAGATGTTGGAGCGGGCGACGCGGCCGTGGTCGATATCACCGACGATGACGACCTTCAAGCCGTCGATATGGCCTTTGACTTCCTGAATGGTGAACATGTCGAGGAGGCCCTGCGTCGGATGTTCGTGGGCGCCATCACCGGCGTTGATGATGATCGGGTCGACGCAGCGGTCGGCAAACCAAGGCGAACCTTCCTGTTTCTGGCGCATGACGATGGCATCGACACCCATGGCCGTTACCGTCAGCAGGGTATCGCGGAAACTTTCGCCTTTCTGGATGGAGCTTCCCCGCGGCGTGAAGTTGATGACATCGGCGCCGAGATACTTGGCAGCCATTTCGAAGGAGCCGCGCGTACGCGTGCTCGGTTCCCAGAACATGTTGACCACCGATTTCCCTTTGAGCAGGGATAACTTCTTATTCCCGCTGTTGACGACGGCTTTCATCTTCTTAGCTACCTGCAGTATCAACTCAATTTCTTCTTTCGGTACTCCCTGGAGCCCCAACAGGCTTTTTCCCTGTATACTAACCATCGAATCCTCCTTGTAAAAAAAGACCTCTGCCGCAGGGCAAAGGTCATATTATAAGCATGGCAAAATATGTCCCTTTTTAGCCTCTCCGGACTATATTAAAGGTACAATCTGAAAGTATTAGAATCGCACAGCCTCACGGGACTGCCACATATTCTTCTATATATTGTATCGGCCAGGGCCTATAAAGTCAAGCGTTTTTTCACGACTTCAATCCGTCGAGGCCGGCGTAATGGTCACGGCCTGGGGCGTAATGGTGACGCTGTTGTAAAAGGCTTCAAAGAGCTGGGCCGGGACGTACATCGTACCGTTGACATTGACCGGGCCGGCACCGTACTGGAAGATGTGGTTCAAGTTGACCTTCTTGATCGTCCCGATCCGTTCGTACCAGTCTTCACCGGGTTTGACGATGATATAGGCGATATTCATCTCGACGCGGACGCTCTGGTCGTCAGGATCCCAGGTCACGGTATAACCGAGCTGTTCCGCCACTTTACGCAGAGGAATCATGACCACGTTATTTTCCTGTAATACGGCTCCATCAGCCGGGTCCATGACCTTGCCGGCAACGGTCAGCTGGCACTGCTGCACAGCCGTCAGTCCCGGAATCGACGTATACGGCCCCATAACCGGCCCTTCATCATAGGCCCAGGCCGGCCCGCAAGCCAAAGCCGCCACGACCATTGCTAAGATAATACTCTTCTTCATAAGGGATCCCCCCTTTATCCAAAATAAAAAACGAATGGTAAATAAGGATATATATAATATATTCGACAAAACCCGCCGTTTTCCTGCTAATATTTAAAAGAACGCAGGTCGCAGTCCGCCACTGTAGGGGCCGTCCTAAGCCTTTTTGGCCCGTCAGGTGCCGACCAGCGAGAGGCGCAAGACGGTTGCCAAAACGGACAGCTGTAGCTAGGCGGCCCGCCTGAATCCTGGGAATAACGCTGACTGAGAGGTTGCTCGCTGTTTTCCGAAAATAAAAAAACAACCTCTCAGAAAATAAAAAGCAACCTCTCAGACCACCTTCGGCGGCCAGCTCCCCTATAAAGGGAGCCTTGTAAAAAAAGCGCTGCCATAAAAGACAGCGCTTTTTTGCAAAACTAAAAATCAAAGAATCCCGTCTGGTCGGCCATGGGCACGACGGGGAATCCCGTCGGCACTGGCTGGATGATCATGAACACCAGAGCTGCCAGGACGGCAATGCCCAGGGTGAGGTACGAGAAGCTTCCCTTTTCTTTATGTTCATACAAGCCGAACAGGCGGATGCCGACGGCCGAGCCGATAGTAGCGAACAGGGCGCCCAGCGAGAAATACTGGTACATGGCATACGACGCCAGCAGGCCGATGATCATGGCCCCGTTGATGACGATGGGATAGCACTTGGACAACACCGATTCGGGATTGCGGCGCATCGCCGTAAGCCAATCGGTCCCGTCGATGCCGCTCAGGCCGGTGAGGAACGTCGATGCGTAGAGCATCTTATCCCACCAGGCCGTCCCCTTGCGGCGGTCTCCCGTCCGCCACATGACGAAGGCGTAAATCAAGATGGTCACGCCGCCGACGATGTAGTAGTAATTTTCCGGGATGAACTGAACGATAGCCGCACCGATAGTCACCAGGATAACGGCGATGACGACCATCTGGCCGATTTTCCCTTTCGTCGGACGCGACTTGGCATCCATTTCCTTATAAATCTTGGCAAAGATTTCCATGAGGAAGGTAAAGACGAAAAAGACGATGCCAATGAAGGGATTGAGCGCAGCCAGGGCGATGGTGATCAAAATCGGGATGGCCAGGCGCACGCCGGGGAAAAAGGTGAAACTCTTGATCTTCATGACGTGGAGCTGAGAGTACACCGTAAAATACGTAAAGACATTAAACATCAACATAGCGGCAATACATTCGACAGGCTTGGCCCCCATATACAAGAACATGAGGAGGACGCACATGCTCATATTGATACCCGTAAAACGGGCGAACACCGTCCCCAGCAGGCCAGCCACGAAGAAAGGAGCTATGGCCGATAACATTTCCATGAACAAAACATCTCCTGACCCAGATTATTTCAGATGGTGGCTGCCCCGTTCGGTCATGGGGATGCCCTGTTTGCAGAGCGGGCATTCTTCCGGTTTGTACGTCGGGACGGTCAAATGCAGGAGAGCCTGGACTTTATCTTTCGGTACGCCGAATTCAGCTTTACCGCCGCTGCGGTCGACGAGGAGGCCGACACCGACGATGACGCCGCCGGCTTTCTTGACGACATTGACGACTTCCTGGACGGAACCGCCAGTCGTGACGATATCTTCGACGATGAGGACGCGTTCACCCGGTTCGATATGGAAACCGCGGCGCAGTGTCATGACGCCCTTTTCACGTTCCGTGAAGATAGCCCGCGTACCAAGTGCCTTGCCAACTTCATGAGCCAGCAGGATGCCGCCGGTCATAGGACCCATGACGGTCTGGACGTTCTGGTCCTTGAAACGTTCTGCCAATTCCTTGCAGAGCTTTTCCGTATATTCCGGATGCTGGAGGACGTTGAACTTTTCAACGTACAGCGGGCTGTGCAGGCCCGACGTCAAGAGGAAATGGCCTTCGAGGACGGCCTTGGTGTCTACTAACAACTGTCTTACTTCTGCTTCTGTCATCATAATTGATTATACCCCCTGAATTTCTGCTAAAATCTTTTGGGCTGCTTCCTTAGGATCGGCGGCCTTGGTAATCGGACGGCCGATGACTAAATGAGACGCCCCGTCGCGCAAAGCCTGAGACGGCGTCGTGAACCGCTTCTGGTCATTGGCTACGGCAAACGTCGGACGGATGCCCGGCGTGACGATGAGGAAATCGGGACCATTCATTTCCCGGATTTCTTTAGCTTCATACGGCGAAGAGACGGTGCCGTCGATACCGGCTTCCTTGGCCAGTTTCGCCAGATTCTTGACCGATTCGGCAATGCTGTACTTGCCGCCGATTTCCTTCCAGGCGTCTTCGTCGATACTGGTCAGTACCGTTACAGCCAGCAGGCGCGGCCGTTCGATATTCAGTTTGGCCGCTTCATCGCGGACAGCTTCTGCAGCCGCTTCCATCATAGCCCGGCCGCCTGTGCCGTGCAGCGTCATGAGGTCGGCACCGAGACGGGTCAGGGCACGGATACTCTGGCCTACCGTATTGGGAATATCGTGGACCTTCAGATCGAGGAAAACATGTTTTCCCTGATCTTTCAAATACCGTACTGCATCGGGACCAGCACTGTAAAACAGTTCCATGCCGACTTTATAAAAAGAAACACTGTCGCCAAGGGTTTCAACGAGCTTCTTCATATCCTCCAGTGAATGGACATCCAAAGCCGTAATAATGCGATCATCTGCCATAGGCTACCCCTCCTGTATATAAATGTATATAGGCATATCTAATTTATTGTGTCATGTTTTGGGAAGCCTGTCAAGGCAAAAAACGCCTTACTCCATCCATTGGCTGCGGTACCAGTCATAGGTCCGACGGATTCCTTCTTCCAAATCCATTGCCGGCACAAAACCTAAATCCCTTTTCAAGGCCTCATTACTGAGGACCGACCGCAGGATATCGCCCGTCCTGGGGGCCGTATACTGGACGGGGACCGTATAGCCGACGGCTTTTTCAAAACTGCGGATCAAATCGTTGATGCTCGTTTCCTGTCCGGTCGACACGTTCATCGTGTGACAGCCTTTGAGCGGCAGCGCCCGGATGATGGCCTGGGCAATATCGCCGACATAGACGAAATCGCGGGTCTGATTGCCGTCGCCGAAAACCGTAATCCCCTGACGCTGGGACAAAAGCTTGCAGAAAATACTGACGACGCCGCCTTCGCCCTTTTCGCCCTGCCGTTCGCCATAGACGTTGGCAAAGCGGAAGATCGTCGCATCCATGCCATATAATTCGTGATAAACCCGCAGGTAATGTTCCGTCGTCATCTTAGTGATACCATAAGGGGACGTCGGCACGAGCCGTTCCGTTTCCTTCAGAGGGATATGGAGGTTGTCGCCGTAGACAGCGGCACTGGACGAAAATAGAATATGCCCTGTGCCATGGATCCGGCAGGCTTCCAGCACGTGGAGGACGCCTTCCAGATTAATCCGGCAATCGAGGACAGGCTGTTCCACTGAAGTCGGGACCATCGTCTGGGCCGCCAAATGGATGACGGCATCAAAGTGATGGTCGGCAAAAAGGGCATCTACAGCCGCTTCATCGCAGACGTCGCCTTCTACCAGTTCCATACCAGCCGGTACATGTTCTTTGGATCCGCTGGACAAATTGTCAAACACGACGACGTCCATATCGCGCCGTCCCTGGAGCTGTGCCAAAATGTGTGACCCAATGAACCCAGCACCGCCAGTAATCAATATTTCCATAATTTTAAGCCCCCTACTACTAAGGATACAATAATCATTTTGTCATCAATCAAATATATACTACATATTTTTATATATTGTATCAATAAATGAAGGATGAGGCAATGTTCCCGTCCTGCGAATCAAACGACGGATTTCTTCCAATTTGCCTTCACTATCGACGTTCTGTGAATGGAAATCGAGGAGCCTATCGAGATAGCCCTGTTCCCGCGCCAGCTGCCGGCTCTTGGGATAGACTAAATCAAAATAGAGGCAGAGGGCGCCGACATAAAAATCCATGAAAGTCTTCTTATCCTGCGTCCGCACCAATTTCCCCTGGCGGGCCTGAGCCATGACGACATCGGAAATAGGCTGGTTTTCAAAGTCAGACCAGTCGACGTTCCAGATATTCTTCTTTTGGCGCATATACATGACATAAACCCGGAAAATATCGATTTTGTCGGCATCGCGGATGAGCTGGCAAAAGAGTTGCTGCCGCGGCGTCAAATCCCGGCGAAGCTGATAGACATTATGCTGGTCAATAGCCATACAAATCACATCATCCTGGCTCATATCGTCCAGAAAATCGCGGATATGGCCGTCAGCAAACAAGTAATGCGCCCCGTATTTGGCATGATCCATGGACCGATAATCGACGAACGTATGATACTCCCGCAGCTGCTCAAAGCGGCCGATATCGTGGAGGACGCCGATGAGCCAGGCCAAATCCACATCAGCCTGAGACAAATCCAGACTCAGAGCAATCTGTTCACACAACCCGCTCACCCGCAAAGAATGAGCATACTTCAGCCGGACGCCTTCTTCCTTTTGGTCAAAGCCCTGGACGTACCGCGTAAATTGTGATACCACAAAATCCCGATCCATACGACGCACCGAACCACCTTTCTTATGTATCCTTAATATAATTCAATTATAACGTTAATTATATCATATACGAGCAGACTTGATAATAACGCAGGCCGCAGTTCGCAGACCGCAGGCCGGAACTCATCGCCATCGGCGATGTCGTTCGTCGTAGGCCGTTCATCGTTCATCGACGCCGAATCAGATGCGGCGGCCCGCCGCGAATCCTGTGTACAGCCGGAATTTATGACAGACGGTGCCGGAGCATAACATAATCTTGAGTTTATCGCAGCGATGCCGTATCTGAATCTGATTTTTACGAAACCCGAAAATAATAAACTCCTCTTTTTTCTTTCCTGACAATACCACAATCAATTGCTTTTTTAAGCAGTCGGGATGCAGCATTTTCGCTTATTTCAAATTGAGTTGCTACAATTTGTCTATTAAATGGATATTTATCTTCATAAATTATCAACAACTTTATGAATTTATCTACTGTACCCGTTCGAAATTTATTTCTACATTTTTGCCGTATACTAGTCATTAACACTTCGAGATGAACGTTTTCTACAGTAAGTTGCGTTTCTTCCCCAGTAAGTTGCGTTTCTT
>UMCF01109485.1_pt1 | contig 11429 bp, 12 predicted proteins | sample 1964131 | NCBI WGS metagenome assembly UMCF01 (sample SAMEA4835958, study PRJEB28245) | human gut metagenome | biome: gut microbiome; material: fecal sample | place: Denmark | collected 2008
ACGCGGAAGAAGTAAGAAAAAGTCACCAACTCAATCGCGAAAACGGGAGTCCAGAGGGTCGAAGACCCTTTGGCGGGGTCGAGGGGCAGCGCCCCTCGCGTCTCCCTTTCGCCACTAAGAAAGGAGCTGCAAATATGCAGAACCGTACCCATACATGCGACGAACTGCGGCTGTCGGACGTAGGAAAGCGCGTGCAGCTGTCCGGCTGGATGGATAGCGTGCGCATCGTCAGCGCGAATCTCGCGTTCGTCATCCTGCGCGATTTCTACGGCACGACGCAGGTGGTTATTGACGACGAGGAGCAGATGAAAATCATCCGCAGCCTCAACAAGGAGAGCGTCATCTCCGTGACCGGCATCGTGCGCGAGCGCGACAACAAGAATCCGAAAATTCCCACGGGCGACATTGAAGTCGAGCCGGAGAAAATCGACGTGCTGGGGCGCTGCCGCTACAATGAGCTGCCGTTCCAGATTAACCGCTCCCGCGAGGCGGACGAGAGCATCCGCCTGAAGTACCGCTATCTCGACCTGCGCAACCCCGATGTGAAGAAGAACATCGTCATGCGCTGCAACGTCGTCACCGCCCTGCGTCAGGCGATGAACGAGCATGGCTTCCTTGAAATCACCACGCCTATCCTGACGGCTTCGTCCCCTGAGGGCGCACGCGATTACCTCGTTCCGGCGCGTAAGCATCCGGGCATGTTCTACGCCCTGCCGCAGGCGCCCCAGCAGTTCAAGCAGCTGCTGATGACCTCCGGCTTCGACCGCTACTTCCAGATTGCCCCCTGCTTCCGCGACGAAGATGCGCGCGGCGACCGCAGCCCGGGCGAGTTCTATCAGCTGGATATGGAAATGGCGTTCGCGACGCAGGAGGACGTGTTCAGCGTCCTTGAAGACGTGCTGCCGCCCATTTTCGCCAAGTACGGCACATACAATACCGCGTCCAGCGCGCCCTTCAAGCGCATCGCCTACAACGACGCGATGGAGCGCTACGGCTCGGACAAGCCCGACCTGCGCATTGATCTGGAAGTGCAGGACGTGACCGAGCTTATCGGCGGCTGCGGCTTCCAGCCCTTTGAGGGCAACACCGTCAAGGCGGTTGTCGTCAGCGACATGACCGCGACCCGCAAGCAGATTGACAAGCTCTGCGCGGATGTCGAGGTGGTGACGGCGAATAAGGTCTACTGGTTCAAGCTGGATGAGAAGGGCGAAATCGCCGGCGGTATTGCGAAGTTCGTCAAGGAGCAGAAGGATGAACTGGTCGAAAAGCTGGGTCTGAAGCCGAGCACGTTCGTTGGTCTGACCTGCGGCAAGAAGCTGGCGGCGCAAAAGACCGCGGGCGTGCTGCGCCGTCTGGTCGCTGACCTCTGCCCGGCGCACATTGACCGCGAAAAGTACGAATTCTGCTGGATTGTCGATTTCCCGATGTACGAAATCGGCGAAGAATCCGGCGAACTCGAATTCTGCCATAACCCATTCTCCATGCCTAACGGCGGTCTGGAAATTCTGCAAAAGGCGGCGGCGGGCGAGGTTGACCCGCTGACCATCACGGCGTACCAGTACGATTTGGTCTGCAACGGCGTGGAGCTGTCCTCCGGCGCTGTCCGCAACCATGACCCGGAAATCATGATTGAAGCGTTCAAGCTCGTCCGGCTGGGCGAAGAGGACGTGAAGGCGAAGTTCCCGGCGATGTACAACGCCTTCTGCTACGGCGCGCCGCCGCACGCGGGTATTGCTCCCGGTGTTGACCGCATGGTGATGCTGCTGGCGGGCGCGGAGACGATTCGCGAAGTCATCCCGTTCCCGATGAACAAGAACGCGCAGGACGTGATGATGGGCGCACCCGGCAAGGTGGATCAGAAGCAGCTGGATGAACTGCATATCGCCTGCACGAAAGTCGAAGAATAATCCGCACGCGGATGAGGAAACAATCCTCGTCCGCCTTTTTTCTGCCGAACGGGAAGAAACCCGGATTGAACGCTTGTCAATCCGGCAAAACTATGGTATAATGGGATGAAACAAAGTCGGTAGACTGCGTTTTGCCATTTCCTGCGCGAAATCATGTGCTTTTTGTGCGCAGGAGTTTGGATTGAAATTAGGAGGTGCATTTCGTTATGGCGCTGAAGAAGGATAATCTGCCCGTGAATGTCGATGTGGATACCGAGCAGGGGAGCAGCATCACCTACGCCAATGAAGTGGTCGCAATTATTGCGGGCGTCGCCGCCAGCGAGGTGGAGGGCATTGCGGGTATGTGCAATGTCTCCGGCAATCTGCTGGGCAAGAACCGCGCCGTGACCAAGGGCGTGAAGGTGGAAATCGGCACCGAGGAAGCCAGCGTGGATTTGTATGTCGTCATGGAGTACGGCACGCCCATCCAGAAGGCGGCGTATGACGCGCAGGAAAGCGTTCGCAAGGCCATCGAAACGATGACGAACCTGCATGTGGTGCGCGTGGATGTGCATGTGCAGGGCGTTAGCTTTGAAAAAGAGAACAACGCGCTGAACGCCGGTGCAAAGAAGGCGCTGGCAGAGGACAAGAAGGAAACGCCGCTGGTGGAAGCCCCTGAGAGCGAGGAAAAAGCGGTGGAAGATTCCACGGAAGTGCCTGAAGAAGAGGGCAAGGAGAACTGATGCCTTCATACTGCCGGCAGGGTGTTTGCCTTGCCGGTTTTGAAGTTGCTATCCAATGTAAAAGTGAAAACGGCAAGCGAAGGAAACGAAAGGAGCGAACCGGGAATGAAGCGTCGTGTGAGCGATATTGCGGTGATGATTTTGTCCTTTTTGGTGCTGCTGGCGCTCTCTGCTGAAGCAGCGCTGGTCGGCGTGGAAGCCGTGCGGGGTGAACAGTGGCAGCTGATCCGACTGACGGCGTGGCTGCAAGGCAGCGGCGTATGGGGCGGCATAGCGTGTATCGCCGTGGCGGTGCTGGCATTGGTGCTGGCGCTTATGTGCCTGTGGCGCGTGTTCCCGCACCGCACGGCGAGCCAGCGCGGCTATGTGATGCAGAAGAATGAGAATGGCTCCATCGGGGTGTCAATTCGCGCTATCGAGGGGCTGATTCGCACCTGCATCGACAAGCATGAGGCGATTGCCAAGGCAGACATCACGGTCGAGGAGTGCCGTGATGGCATTGCGATTGGCTTGCACATTATTCAGGCGGCAGGCGTGAATATCCCGCTGTCCGTCGGCGCGCTGCAAAAGCAGATTAAGCAGTACGTGACGGCGTGCACGGGCGTGGATGTGTACAAAATCCGCGTGATGGTGGAGAACGACGCAAGCATTCCGGTTGCGTCCACCTACGAGGTGCAGGACGTGACGCCTCTGCCGTCGGCGGAGGAAACGGCGGAAAAGCCGATGGTTACGCCCCCGGCACAGCCTGTCGCGATTCCTGCGACCGAGCCGGAGCAGAAGCCGAAAGTTCCGGACACGTTCATTTCCCCGGAGGATGACGAGGACGACGAACGTCCGCTGCATCAGCGCCTGTTCGGCACGCCGGAGCAGCCCGCGTTTGTGCCTGCGCCGCCGGAGGTGACAGAAGCGCCCGAAGCGGACGAAGTCGAGGCTGCCGAGGATGCCCCGGAGGAAACGGAAGCATCGGCGGAAGAAGCAGCTGCGGCAGAAGAATCCGCCGGGGAAACGGTGGACGCGGCAGACGACGGCGAAAAATCAGCAGAATAACAACAATACGCATTTTTAGTGTGGAATAGGAGAGAAAAACAATATGGCACGGACGACTGCGCGTGCGGCGGTCATGCAGATGATTTTTGAACATATGGCGGGCGGGGAAGGCGGCGAAGAAACGCTGCAAATGGTCTATGAGGCGCTGCGCAAGGAAGGGCTGCCCGGTGTGGACAGCATTTCGGAGAACGAGCCGAGCGAATCCGACCGGGCGTACATCACCAAGGTGCTCGACGGCGTCTTGGCGCACCTCGACGAGCTGGATGAAGCGATTCAGGCTGCCAGTCCGCGCTGGGAAATCAGCCGGATGCCGCATGTGGATTTGACCATCCTGCGCATGGCTGCGTGGGAAATCCTCTACGAGGAGGGAATCCCCGGTCCGGTCGCCATCAACGAGGCAGTCAACCTCGCCAACCGCTTCTCCGAGCCGACGAGCGGCCGCTTCGTCAACGGCGTACTGGGTACGATTCTGCGTAGAAAGCAGGCGGAAAACCTGTGAAGCGCGTCGTTGTCGGGCTTGACACAAGCTGCTACACCACGTCCGCTGCTGCCGTAACCACGGAGGGCAATGTGATTGCGAGCTGCCGCAAGCTGCTGCCTGTTCCACAGGGACAGCGCGGGCTGCGGCAGTCGGAGGCGGTGTTCACGCATGTCCGTCAGCTGCCGGGGCTGATTGAGGAATTGTCGGCGTATTTGACGGATTGCGAAATCGTCGCGGTGTGCGCTTCCCGCCGTCCACGGGATGAGGAAGCGTCGTATATGCCCGTGTTTCAAGCAGGGGACGCACAGGGCCGCAGTCTGGCGGCTCTGCTTCGCGTTCCCTGTTTTGCTACGACGCACCAGCGCGGGCATGTGGAAGCCGCGAAGGTGGATAGCGGCGTGGCGGCGGGCGATTTGCTGGCAGTGCATCTTTCCGGCGGCACGACCGAGGTGCTGTCGCTGGTGGATGACCGCCTGACGCTGCTCGGCGGGACGCTCGACCTCCATGCGGGGCAGGTGGTTGACCGCACGGGCGTGGCGCTGAGGCTGCCGTTCCCGGCGGGGCCGCATTTGGAGGAACTGGCGGTGCGCGGCACGGCGAGGGCGCTGCTGCCGGTCAGTATGGCGGACGGCGGGCTGCACTGCCACTTGTCCGGCGCGGAAACGCAGGTGCAGCGCTGGATTGCGCAGGGGACGATGCCCAAGGAGGACATTGCCCGCGAGGTATACGACCTGCTGGCGCGAACCGTTTCGCGCATGGTGACGGCTGCATCCCAGCAAACGGGCATTCATCAGGTGCTGATTGCGGGCGGCGTTGCGTCCTCGCGGCTCTTTCGGGAGCTGGTGACGCAGCGGACTGCCAAGCGTCAGCCGGCTTTGCGAGTGTGTTTCGGCCGCCCGGAGTATTCCGGGGACAACGCGGTCGGCGTGGCGCTCATTGGCGCAAGAAAATGGCGCGAACAGCAAGCGCTGAAGGAGATAGAATATGGCAGCACAGATACTGGACGGTAAGGCGATTTCAGCGGAGCTTCGCGGGGCAATTGCACAGCGGGTGGCGCGCCTGCGCGAAAAGGGCGTCACGCCGGGATTGGCGGTGATTCTCGTCGGCGCAGACCCCGCCAGCCAGATCTATGTGCGCAACAAGAGCATCGGGTGCGATCGGGTCGGCATCCACTCCGTGACCATCAATCTGCCCGAAACGACAACGCAGGACGAACTGGAGAAGCTGATAGCCCGTCTGAACGCGGACGACACCATCCACGGCATTCTGGTGCAGCTGCCCCTGCCGAAACACCTCGATGAGGCGGCAGCGCTGGCGGTTATCGCGCCGGAAAAGGATGTGGACGGCTTCCACCTGCTCAACGCGGGGCGGATGATGAACGGACAGCCGGGCGTGGTTGCGTGCACGCCCAAGGGCGCAATGGAGATGATCCGCCGCACGGGGATTGACTTGGGCGGCAAAGAGGCGGTCGTCGTCGGGCGGAGCAACATCGTCGGCAAGCCGATGGCGATGCTGCTGCTGCAAGCGAACTGCACCGTCACCATCTGCCACAGCCACACGGTGAACCTCGCCCAGCACACGCGCAATGCGGATATTCTCGTTGCGGCGGTCGGCAAGCCGGGGTTCATCACCAAGAGCATGGTCAAGCCCGGCGCGGTCGTCATCGACGTGGGCATCAACCGCGTGAACGGCAAGGTCGTCGGCGACGTGATGCCCGATGTGGCGGATGTTGCGGGCTACATCACGCCCGTCCCCGGCGGCGTGGGCAAAATGACGATTACGGAGCTGCTGGAAAACACGGTGGAAGCGGCGGAGAAGCAGACGGCAAAATAAGCCGATACAAGTAGGAAGTGAAAGCGCCATGTCGGAATGGGTTCTGGAGGTCAGCGAGGTCAACGAGTACGTCCGGCAGCTGCTGCAAAACGAGCCGGCGCTTCGCAAAGTCCGTTTGCGCGGGGAAATCAGCAACTTCAAGCGCCATTCGTCCGGGCATTGGTACTTTACCCTCAAGGACGAGCGGTGCCGAATCGCGGCGGTCATGTTCCGCCAGAACGCGATGCGCATGTCGATTCGCCCGATGGACGGCATGTCCGTCATCGTCAGCGGGCAGGTCGGGCTGTACAGCGAGGGCGGCAGCTACCAAATTACCTGCGACAGTATGCGTCCGGACGGCGTCGGCACGCTGTACCAGCAGTTCGAGGCGCTGAAAAACCGTTTGGCGGCGGAAGGGCTGTTCGACGAGGAGCACAAGCGGCGCTTGCCGTATCGCCCGAAGAAAATCGCGGTCGTCACGTCGGAAACAGGCGCGGTGCTGCACGATATCTGCATGGTGTCGCGGGCGCGTGACCCCGGCGTGCCGCTGGTGCTGGTGCCGGTTCAGGTGCAGGGCGCAGGGGCGGCGGAGAGCATCGCGCAGGGCATTCGACGCGCGGCGAAAATCCCGGAGGTCGAGGTCGTCATCGTCGGGCGCGGCGGCGGCTCGATGGAGGATTTGTGGGCGTTCAATGAGGAAATTGTGGCGCGCGCGATTTATGACTGCCCGATTCCCGTCATCAGCGCGGTTGGGCATGAAACCGACTTCACGATTGCAGATTTTGTGGCGGACAGGCGCGCCGCTACGCCGTCAAACGCGGCGGAAATGGCGGTGCCGGACTTGCGGGAAATTCTCGCGGGGCTGGATGGAATGCGGCAGCACTTGCAGACGGCGCTTTCGCAGCACTTGCAGGAAACGCGTCTGGCGCTGATGACGCTGGAAAAGCGTCTGGCAGCGTGCGACCCGAACCAACGCTTGACGGCGCTGGAGAAGCGGCTCGGCGGCGCAAAAATGCGGCTGGAGCATCAAATGTCGCAGCGGATTTCGGCGCTGACCCCGCGATTGGGGATGGCGCGGATTCGGCTGGACAGCGCGGCGGAGCAGAATTTGCAGCGGAAAATGGAGCGGCTGCATCGGCAGAAGCTGCATTTGCAGGCGCTGAATCCGGAAAAGGTGCTGGAGCGCGGCTATGCGCTGGTGCTGGACGGCGGCAGGGTGCTGCCTGACCGGGAAGCAGCGCGGACGCATCCGCAGATGACGATTCGTTTCCGGGATGGCGAAATGCGGGTCATGCAGCCCAATAAGGAGGGTGCTTATGGCAGCGAAAAAGAAGCTGACGTTTGAAGAAAGGCTTCAACAGGTGGAAGCACTGATTGCGAAGATGGAGAGCGGCGAAATGCCTTTAGAGGAAGCCATGCAGCAGTACGAAGCGGGGCTGAATGCGCTGAACGCCCTCGAAAAGGAGCTGACGGCGGCACAGCAGCGCTTGACGGTACTGCGGCAGCAAAGCGGCGAGGACATCGAGGTGCCGATGGAGGAACAGCAATGAAGACATACGCGGAATACCGCAAGCAGGTCGAAGAGGCGCTTTCGGGGCAGCTGCGGTCGCTGGGCGAAATCCCGGATATTCTGCTGAAGGCGATGGAGTATTCTCTGCTGGCTGGCGGCAAGCGGCTTCGCGCAGTGCTGCTGCTGGCATCATGCGAAGCCATCGGCGGTGATACGGGAAAGGCGCTGCCGTTTTCCTGTGCGCTGGAAATGATTCACACATACAGCCTGATTCACGACGACCTGCCCGCCATGGACAACGATGACTTGCGGCGCGGTCAGCTGACAAATCACCGCAAGTTCGGCGAGGACGTGGCGATTCTGGCGGGCGACGGGCTGCTGTCGGCGGCAATGGAGCTGATGGCGCGTCAGTCGGCGCAGCTGGCGAAAGCAGGGGACTGCTCTGGCGCGCTGGCGATGGAAGCGATTGCGCGTCACGCGGGCGTAACGGGCATGGTCGCTGGGCAAACGATGGACGTAACCAGCGAGGGAACGAAGCCGACGGCGGACAAGGTGCGCTACATCCACCTGCACAAAACGGCGGATCTGCTAACCGCCCCCGTGGAGGCGGGCCTGCTGCTGGCGGGCGCGACGCAGGATCAGGTGAAATATGGCTGCGAGTATGGGCAGCACCTCGGCATGGCGTTCCAGATGGTGGACGACCTGCTGGATGTCATCGGTACGGAGGAAGCGCTGGGCAAAAGCATTGGCAAGGACGTTGCGGAAGAGAAGCTGACGTGGATTGCCATTCGCGACATCGAGGGCACACGCGAGGACGCGGCACGGGAAACGGCCTTGGCGGTGGATGCGGCAGCGAAAATCGGCGGAGATATGAAATTTTTGCAAACCCTTGCACAAAGTACCCTGAACAGAGTACAATAAGAGACAGGATTCGTGCGCTTGCGCCGGATTGATTTATCATTCATCAAAAGGGAAGCGGAAATAAATGGAACTACACAACATTCTGGGGCTTTTCAGCAATCAGGTGCTGCTGTGCTGCATCACGGCGTGGTTCGTGGCGCAGGCGCTCAAAATTCCGACGTACTATCTGGTCGAAAAGAAATGGGACTGGCACCGCTTTTTCGGCAGCGGGGGAATGCCGTCGAGCCATACGGCGTTCGTCGTCTCTCTGACGCTGATGATTGGCGCGACGCAGGGCTTCGACAGCGCGATTTTCGCCCTGTCTTTCACGATGGCGGCGATTGTCATGTACGATGCGACGGGTGTCCGCCGCGAGACGGGCAAGCAGGCGGTTATCATCAACGAAATCGTGCAGAAGATGTTCGTCAATGGCGAAAGTATCACGGATGAGGAACTGAAGGAATTGGTCGGTCACACGCATGTCGAGGTCATCGGCGGCGTGATTGTGGGGCTTCTGACGGCAGGGCTGTTCCTGCTGTTTATGTGATTTGAGGAGGATTTACGCAAATGGATCGTTTTCTGGAGGAATCTGTAAGCAAACACCACCGCGCGGCGGAAGAGGTACTGTACTACGCGTCGTGGGTCGTGATGATTGTGTCTGCGATTCTGGCGTTCATGTACCTGAACGTCATGTTTTACAGCTTCAGCATCTCGATGCTGGTGATGACGCTGGTGTTCACGGGTATTGCGGTGTACATTTTCTTCTTCCATGACCGCCTGCGCACGGAGTACGACTACACGTTCACCAACGGCTCGATGGATTTCGCACAGGTGTTCAACAACCGCAAGCGCAAGGCGCTGGGCAGCCTGAACGTGGCAAAGGTGGATGCGTTCGGCAAGGTTGCCAGCGGCAGTTTCCATCGGCATGTGTCCGCACCGGGCGTGAAGCAGCTGCGCTGGTTCCTCAATCGCGACGCGGAGCTGTACTATTTCGCTTTCTCCAAGGACGGCAAGAAGTCCCTGATTGTGTTTGAGCCGAGCAAAGCCATGGTGGATAACATCCGCCACTATCTGCCCTTCGGCGCGGATCAGGAGAATTGACCGTGAAAACCATCTATCTGGATAACAGCGCGACGACGAAGCCCTCCGCCGCGGTGATTGCCGCGATGACGGACGCGCTGGAAAACGGCTGGTACAACCCGTCGGCGCTGTACCGCCCGGCCATGGATGCGGAGAAAGCCGTCGAGAATGCGCGTGAAATCTGCCTGAAAGCGGCAGGCGCGGCGAACCAGCGCATGGTGTTCACCTCTGGCGGCACGGAGGCGGACAATATCGCCATTCTGGGGCATTTGCGCACGAAGCATAAGCCGGGGCGGGTGCTGATGCTGTCCGTGGAGCATCCTGCGGTGCTGAACTGCGCACAGGAAGCCGACCGCATGGGGCACAAGGTTGTGCCGATTCCAGTAGATCGCCGCGGCGTGGTGGATCTGCCCGCGCTGGAAGGCTTGCTGGGCGAGGATGTCCACCTGATTACGCTCATGCAGGTCAACAACGAGGTCGGCGCGGTGCAGCCCATTGCGGAAGTCGCCGCGCTGCGCGACCGCCTTGCGCCGAATGCCGCCATTCATGTGGACGGCGTGCAGGGCTTTCTGCGTGTGCCGCTGAATTTCAATGCGCTCAAAATCCAGTCCTACGCCTTTTCCGGGCATAAGATTCATGCCAGCAAGGGCATCGGCGGCTTGATTTTCCGCAAAGACCACAAGCTGTCGCCCATCGTCTTCGGCGGCGGGCAGGAGGACAACCTGCGCTCCGGCACGGAAAACGTCCCCGGCATCATTGGGCTGGGCGAGGCGGTTCGCACTTATCCGCAGGGCGCGGCGGAGAAGATGATGGCGCTGAAAACCCGCCTGCTGACGGACTTGCAGGAGGCGATTCCCGCGGCAAAGCGCAACGGCCCCGAACTGGATGACCCGCTCTGCGCACCGCACATTTTGAGCGTCAGCCTGTCGCCTGTGCGGAGCCAGACGATGCTGTTCGCGCTGGAAGGTGACGGCATCTATGTCAGTGCGGGTTCGGCGTGCGCGGCGCATAAACAGAAGGTGTCCGGCGTGCTGACGGCGATGGGCTTGTCCCCGGCGGAAGCGGACTGCACGCTGCGGTTCAGCCTCTGCCCGGACAATACCGAGGCGGAAATGGATGCCGTAGCGCAGCGCGTCAAGAAGCACTATGACCTGCTGAAAGCCTACGTCAGACGATAATCTACATATTAAGGAGAGAAATTCCTGTGCGCAATTTGCTGCTTGTCCGTTATGGCGAGATTTTCCTGAAGGGGCAGAATCGCCCGCTTTTTATGCGCGCGCTGGTCAAGCGCATCAAGTACGCCGTCAAAGACCTCGGCGCGACGGTGCTGCTGCACGACGGACGCATTCTCGTGTCGGATTTTGACGATTTGGATGAGTGCATCCGCCGCGTGACGAAGGTGTTCGGCGTGCACAGCCTCTGCCCGGCGGTCGAAATGCCCAAAGACGATTTTGACGCCCTCTGCAATCAGGCGGTTGCCATGATGGCGGATTTGTCCGGCACGTTTCGCGTGACGGCGCGCCGCTCGGACAAGAACTACTTCATGGATTCGCCCGCCATCAACATCGAAATGGGACACCGCATCCTGACGGCGAACAAGAACCTGTCCGTGGACGTGAAGAAGCCCCAGCACACCATGAACGTGGAAATCCGCGACATGGCGTACCTGTATGTGAAGGTGATTCCGGCGGTCGGCGGTATGCCCGTCGGCACGAACGGCCGCGCGACGCTGCTGCTGTCCGGCGGCATTGACAGCCCGGTCGCAGGGTGGATGATCGCTAAGCGAGGGGTGCATATCAACGCGGTACATTTCCATTCTTATCCTTATACGTCTGACCGCGCGAAGGAAAAGGTGCTGGATTTGGCGCGCATCCTGTCCGAAAGCTGCTGCGGCATCCGCGTCCACATCGTGCCGTTCACCAAAATCCAGATGGAAATCCACGAAAAGTGCCCCGAAGAGTACACGACGC
>UMCF01112590.1_pt1 | contig 11414 bp, 7 predicted proteins | sample 1964131 | NCBI WGS metagenome assembly UMCF01 (sample SAMEA4835958, study PRJEB28245) | human gut metagenome | biome: gut microbiome; material: fecal sample | place: Denmark | collected 2008
GCATCGAAAATCCCCCGTACCGATTGGTGCGGGGGATTTTCCTATATCCGCTCTTTAGCCGGCATCAGTCCTCATCGTCAATCGTGACGCTGAGCTTGCCATCCCTGATGCTGAAGCTGCCGTTGACGGTGAAGTGGGTGCTGTCGTCCTGAGACTCCCACGAATCGTCGAAATTCTTCTCTTCATACGTGCACTTCGCCTTGCCCTGCCGGGTGGAGAACGTGCCGTAATCGAGATCGATGTCGGACAGCTTCGGATAGACGCTGATGGACCACGCGAAGTTGCGGTAGTAGTCCTCGTCGTACAGGTCGAAGCCGAACGGGCAGCCTTCCGGCGCGTAGTCGGTGGACTTCGCGCATTCGTCCAGCTTGGCGTTCACGGCCTTGCTCAAGTCCTCCTTAAGCTTGGCCGTAGGCATGATCTTGAGATCGGCGGCATCGGAGTCCGCGTTCGTGCGCACCATGGTGATGCCGCTGGTGACATACCCTGACTTGCCGATCGACACCTTGTACGAACCCGGGTAGACGCGCAACGTCCACGTGCTGCTGTCCGACTTCTCCGCATTCTTCGCGGTCACGTCAACACCGTTGACGGACAACGATTCCACGGCATTGGGCACCGACACGGTGATGGTCTTGAGCAGTGGGCTCGAGATCTTCCAATTCGGGAACAGCAGGAACTTCGACCCGTCCTTGTTGATGGTGAGCGAATCGTTGACGTTCTTGCCGTTCAGCGAATACGTCACGTTGACCTTGGCCACGCCTTCGACGGTTTTGACACTATCGATATGCGGGTTGGCGATCGTGGCGTTGTCGGCCTTCGCTACGGTGTCGGACAGCAGCTTGAGCTGGTCCTTGTCCACCTGCGGATCGGCGATGCCATTGGCCTTGTCATACTTGCCGTCGGCAATCGCCGTCAGATAGCTTTGCGCCACGGATTTCGCGCTGAAGACGGTCGAGTTGAGCACACCGTAGATAATGCCCAACACAATCAGGGCACCGATTACGATGCCGCTGATAAGGATCGTCTTCTTAGTTTTTGGGTCGAGCGGCTGACCTGCCCCCGGAGCTGCGACCGGCATAGAAGCCGCGCCTGCTGGCGATTGCGGCAGCGGCACCGCACCCGTTGCCGTGTTGCCCGTTGTCGTATTGGGCATGGACGTCGGGGCGACCGGTTGTGGAACGGCCTGTGAAACAGGCGTTGCGGTAGGAGCGGTGGGCGCGGGTATTGGCGCAGCCGGCGTCGCGGGCTGGGGGACCGATGCGGCCGGAGCTGCCGGAGTAGTTGGATTGGCCGGCTGTGCGGCAGCCGAAGCCGTCGGCATGGTCGCTGTTGCGGTCGTGGCGCTCGCCGTGGCAGAGGTCTTCTTCATGCCGTAGGACGGATCGCAGGACTTGACGTAATCGACCACGTTCTGCGGGGTCTGCTGCACGGTGCCACCGACGATGATCCGCCACATGCCCGGCAGGGACGCCACCAGCGTCGGACCGAACGTCATCGCGGCCACCTCGATCAGGAACGCCCAGATGCCGGCGACAAGGAAATACCACATCGGGGTCGTCATCGACATGCTGGACGAGGCGTATCCCGCCGCGAAATAAGTGAACAGGAACTCCGCGGCCAGCCAGAACACCATCGCGGCCACCGGAGCCTTCCACGTATGCTGCCAGCCCGCGTAATACGGGTCGTACATATTGCGCGCGATCTCACGCAGCGCGATATAGAACGTGGCAAGCAGGAACAGCACGAAGCAGATCCACAAGATCCAGCCATACTGGCTGAGGGAGGACACGTTGAACAACGTGATCGTATGGACGCTGTAGCTGGACGTCGAGAAGGCGATGCCGCCGAACGAGGACAGCGAAATCAGCATAAGCGGCAGAGCCGGGAACAGCAGCGGAACCAGCAGCAGACCGCCTGCGCCGAGATGGTTCGCGGCGGACATGGCGATCGTCGCCACCAGGCCAAGCACCAGGAACAGCACGCCGTAGATCGCAAACGATTCGACCAGCGTGCGCACGAAGCCACGAGCGCGGTGCGCCCAACGCCAAGCGGCGGAGAAGACGTTACCCGAATCGCCCGCATACTGTGCCAACGCGTAGCCGGCCAGCGCACCGGCCGCCGACAGCAGGAACGCCATGCAGAACGTGCGGAAGGACACGCCGGAAAGCGACGCGGAAGCGGAATAGTCGCTGTAGGAACCACCCACCGTCACCGGGAAGATGGCGGCGAAGACCAGCAGCACCAGGCCGGACAGCACGCCGACGATCAGCGAGCTGATGACGCCCGTCCACTTGAAACGAAGCGCGAACCTGCGTGCCAGCATGTATGCGCCGAACGCGGCGCCGATCGCCAATGCCACACCGGGCAGTCCGACCGGCAGCGTCACGCTGACGTGCGAGGCGTCAATGCCGAGATTGCTCAGCGAGAAGCCCTGGGAGCTGGTTTTGAGATTCAGCGAACCGCCAACGCCGAGCGTCATCACGGTGAAGAGAATCTGGAAGAAATTCGGGCCGGAGCCGGACACACCGTTGTTGCCCAGGAAGGAGGCGGTGTCGGAAAAGCCCGGAATGCCGGCAAGCCCGTTGCTGGCCGCGGCATTGCCCATGAAGAAGACGATTGATGCGAGCAGCGCGAACACCACGCTCGCGCCGAGACCGATGCCGAGGCTGGCGCCCATGGTCTTCATGGACTGCGGTGTGGTCAGCGCGGTGATGGTGGGATCGGCCGCCGGACGGGCGATTCGCTGGGTCGGCTGGCTTGGCTGCGGCGCTGCTGCCGGCTGCGGGGCCGGGGATGGCGCATACTGGAACTGCTGCGTCGACGCGGCCTGTGGTGCCACCGGTTGCGTTGCCTGCGCCTGAGCGGTCGGCTGTGCTTGCGCCGCCGGTTGCGGTGTGGTGGGCTGCGGGACGGTGGTTTGCGGAGCTGCCGGTGCGGCGCTATTGGGCAGCGGGACGGCAGCGGTCGGCATCTGCGGGGCCGGTGCCATGTGCGGCGCGGAAGACAGCATGGTGCCGTCATCGGATTCCGGCGCGGCCGGCGCTTGCGGTGCCGCCGCGGTCGTTTGGGTGAGCGGTGATCCGCACGAGGCGCAGAATTTAGCGCCTTTGATGGTCGGCTGACCGCAATTTGGGCATGCCATAGGTAAGCCTTTCTCCTTCTTGATGCGCGTCATATACTCCTGTGACGCGCCATGGTCCTTATTATAAAGGGCCTCTGGCGCGCCGACGGGCTCGACGATGATGCGTGCTATTCGGCTCGCTGCGGTGGAAATGTGTGATGGAAAAGTTCGTGCCGTTGACTGTCGGAGTGGTTGCATTGCGGCAGAATGTGAAGAAAATGTGATTACTTGGATTTTATGGCGCCATCGTGCCGCATTTTTCGTCGTATGACACGATGTGCACCATAGATGGCGATTTGCTGAAAACGTTGGAAAATAGCGGTTTTATGATTGCGACACGCCGAGGGTTGCGTTCTTTCCGATTCTGAGTATATTTACTCCATGTGCTCAGCGAGAACAAAAAACCTCGCCAAGACCAACGCCCCTTTAGCTCAGTTGGTTAGAGCAGCTGACTCTTAATCAGCGTGTCCAGGGTTCGAATCCCTGAGGGGGCACAGATAAGACCCAAGTCAAGCGGCTTGGGTCTTTTTGTATCTAGGCGATATTCCCCCGGCCGCGGAGGCGGTAAGTCCCCGTCGGTCCACGGGACTTCCGGTGTCGGGAGTATGGTATTGCACTGTTGTCCGCCGAGGGCGGAATCGCAACATATCTCGAATCGCAAACATCGCAAGAGAAGAAGCAATAGAGGAATAGCAGTGGAATACTCACTCTTTACCAAGCTTGCCGCGGAATTCGTCGGCACCGCCGTGCTGATGGTCTTCGGCAACGGCGCTGTCGCCAACGCGGAACTGAAAAACACCAAGGGCTACCATGCCGGCTGGCTGAACATCGCCATGGGCTACGGCTTCGGCGTCATGTTCCCGGTCCTGATGTTCGGCGGCGTCTCCGGCGCTCACATCAACCCGGCCATGACCCTCGCGCAGGCCGTCAACGGCATGTTCCCGTGGAACGAGGTCCTGCCGTACATCATCGCCCAGCTGCTCGGCGCAGTGGCGGGCCAGCTCATCGTGTACGTCACCTACCTGCCGCACTACAAGGACACCGACGATGCCGAAGCCATCCTCGGCACCTTCTGCACCACCGACGCGCACAACGACCGCGTGAACTACTTCCTCAACGAGTTCTTCGGCACCTTCATGCTGGTGCTCGGCGCCCTGTGCTGCCTGTCCCTGCCGTGGGGCAAGGCGAACCCGGCCGCCGCGTCCATCGTCGTCGGCTTCATCGTGTGGGGCCTCGTGACCTCCATGGGCGGCCCGACCGGCCCTGGTCTGAACCCTGCCCGCGACCTCATGCCGCGCCTCCTGCACGCCATCCTGCCGATTCCGAACAAGGGCGATTCCCGCTGGGGCGAGGCCTGGATTCCGGTCGTGGCCCCGATCGCAGGCGCGATCGTCGGCGCGTTCCTGTTCAAGGTGCTGTTCGCCTGAGCATTACTTTGACGATTGCCGGCATTCGTCTGGCATGCTGGTAAGGCCCGTGATTCCCTCCGGAACCACGGGCCTTACGCATAGGTGGTATGCATGGCGGTCGGCGGCTTCGGCATGTTGACTGAGACTGGTACTGTTGCCGAAGAGAGAAACATCACCATATCGGGAGGCTGGATTGAAGCGGATTCGTCGTATCATACGTGCGCTCGATCCGAAAGCCGACGCCACAATGGGCCAACGGGAACGGCTTGAGGCGTTTCGCATCCGCAGGGCCGCCGTGCTGGTGCTCGTGCTGTTCCTGCTGATCGCATCGATGACGTCCTGCAGCGTGCACGCACTACTGGTCCGCATGACGCCGAACACGCAGACGACGGCACAAGCCACGCATTCGACGTCGGCCAAGAAGCCAGCCAAGAAAACAGCCAAAACCAATCAGCATAAGACGGCCAAAAAAACCAAACCGGAAACCAAACAATCGCAGGAAGAGCAGGCCGTCGCCAAAGCGGTGAGCGCGCAATCGGCGGCACTGGGCGACGACGAGAAAACCGCGATTCTGAACAAAGCGCAGGAAACCGCGCAAAACAGCGGCAAACCGGTGACGCAATACCATTACTGCATCGCAACCAAAGGAAACGTCGGTTCGGCCGACGAATTCGGCAACGCGGCGTTCCGCATCCTCAACGACGAACACGGATGGTCACGCGCCGGAGCCATATTCGACCAATCCACGGACGGCAACTGCGATTTCAATCTCGTGCTGTCCCAAGCGTCGGAAATGACGTCGTTCTCGCCATCATGCTCGGTGGAATACAGCTGCAGGGTCGACAACAACGTGATCGTCAACGACGACCGTTGGAACGGCGGCACGCAACAATGGCTCGCCGCCGGCGGCAACCTGGCGCGATACCGCACGATGGTGATCAACCATGAGGTCGGACACCGGCTGGGGCACATCGACAACGAAACGACCTGCGCCGGCGAAGGCCAGTTGGCGCCGCTGATGCAGGAGCAATCCATGCATTTGGACGGCTGCAAGGTCAACGAATATCCGCTTGACTCGGAGCTGTGGATCGGCTGAACGTCGACTGCTTCCCGTTATTTTCTGCTGTTTTCTGCTGTTTTCCGGACTGACCGGGTCGTCTCGGCAATTCGGCGAGACCCGGCCAGCCGTTGTCACAGGCCGAAATACGCGTCGAAATCGTCTTGGCTGATACTGCGGTCGGCCGTATCGGCCCGTACCTTACCCCAATCGAACTCCTGCAACGCCTCGACGGCGCTCATCGGCTGCGGACTGGTATGCGCGGAATCGCCCTGCAAACCAAGCAGCCACGCACAATAGCCGACAACCTGTTCCGCGGTGACGCCATGCGCGCGCAGCGCCCCCATATCCAAAGAGCGCTCGCGTTTGGCGAGCCTGCGGCCGGCCGCGTTGTCGATAAGCGGCAGATGCGCATACCGTGGGTTTTCGGGGTTATATGGGGTGTATTGCGATTGTGGTGCGTGCTGCGATGGTGCAGAGGCCTGCGTTTTCGCCTTGCGGAATCCCGCCTTGATAAGCGCTCGGCGAATGGCGATTTGCAAGGCGTTCGACCGGAGCAGGTCGCGGCCGCGCACGATGTCGTCGACGCCCATGTCAAGATCGTCCACGACCACCACCAGCTGGTAGGAGAACAGGCCGTCGGCGCGGCGCACGATGGTATCGCCGACGTCGTGCGCCAGATTGAATTCCTGATGGCCGAACACTGCGTCATCGAATTGGACGGTTGCGTGCGGGTTTGTGTCGGCGGGCATGGCGATGCGCAGCGAATGGCGGTCGCCGTTGGCCAGCCGCCGCCGGACGGTATCCGGATTGCTGGCGATAAGCCGGCGGCACGTGCCGGGATACACCATGAAACGGTCGCCTTCCTGCGGTGCGGAGGCTGCGCGGATGTCGGCGCGCGAGCAGAAGCAAGGGTAAATCAGCGGGGTTGTGCCAGCGATTGCGTTGTTGGCTGCGCTGCCGACTGCGGGGGTGTGGTCGTTGCGCTCGTCAAACGGCGAATCGTATGCGTCGTCAATCGTCAGGTTTTCCAAGCAATGCAGCGCCTCACGGTACAGGTCGTGCCGAGCGGATTGGAACACCGGATCGCCGTCCCAATCCAAGCCAAGCCAATGCAGATCGTCCATCATCAGTTCGGCCGCGCCGGGCACCACGCGCGGTTCGTCGATGTCTTCGATGCGCAGCAGCATGCCGTCGCCGCGGCTGCGCGCGGACAGCCATGCTCCGAGCATCGCATAGATGTTGCCGATGTGCATGCGGCCTGATGGGGTGGGGGCGAAACGACCTGGCACGGGGTTCCTTCCTGTCGTTGGCGGGCGGTTCGGTGTTGCCGATGCGGAGACCGGTTGCGCCGATGCTTGCAACTGTACCTGCATCGGCGGCCGGAACGGCGGGTTTCGTGGGACGCGATTGTGGAATGCGTTGCTGGACGTGCCGTGACGTGCCATGCCGAGGTTGCAGCGTGCTCCGAAAACGTGCCGTCGCTGTGAGATATCTCACAGTGTGAGAAGGATATTTAGCGCATGGTGATACGGGCCGCGCGTTTCGTTTGGGGTGTGCGTAAGGTGGTGTGCGTCATCCGGTATTCTGGGTGGTGATTTCGGCAATTCGGTCTATGCGTTATCGGTATGGCCGGTCAAAAGGGGATTTACAAGGGGCGAATATGACGAAGCGACAGTTCAGTAGAGCGGAAATCGAATACCTGCGTACATTGCCGTCGATCGACGCGGTGACGGACAGCAGAATCACGTATGCGAGGGAATTCCAAATCGACTGCATGAGGCGGTATCTGCAGGGGGAGAAGCCAACTGCGATCTTCATTTCCGCGGGATTGAGCCCATCGGTCATCGGGCACAAGCGCATCGAACGCAATATCGCACGCTGGAAGCGTGACGAGGACATCATGCGCAAGGCGGCCGAAGAGCCGGAACCGCATGATACGGCTGTGGACAACCACAATGCGATGTCGGAAGTGCCGTTGGGCAAGATTCAATCGCTGGTATGCCAGGTGATGGTGTTGAGCGATCGCGTCGATAAATTGGAGCGTTTGGTGGAGGGGCTGCGCAAGGGGGATAAAATCTGAAAAAAAGTTTTCAGATTTATTGGTTTTTCCGGCGGTTCGCGCGCATTTATCTGATACATTAAATGTGTAGACGGAGTCTTTGAAGTCCCCCTTCTACTGCCGTCTGGTTTTATAGCCCGCGCGAATTTATGACCGCTTTATCGCTTCACTTCAGGTCATCGCGCGGGCTTCTTTATACGTTGTCGGAGGTTTTCTGGTAACACTGATATCGAAATATCAGCCGACATGCCGGAAACGGTGGTGCCGGCCGCGGACCGGCGGTCGAATGAATTTGCGAGAGGTGGACGATGACTGCATACATGGATCACAAGAACCTCGCCAACGAGGTGATCGACGATGCGCGCGCACGTGAGATCACGGACGGCGTGCATCGTGTGCTCGACCGCATCGCGGCGGCTGAGGAACAAGCCGGACGCGAAGCCGGCTCCGTGCGCCTGCTGGCCGCCACGAAGACGCGCGACATCGGCGAAATCATGGTTGCGATTGATGCCGGCGTGCGCATGATCGGCGAGAACCGTCCGCAGGAAGTGACGGCGAAGGCCGAAGGGCTGGCACGGCGATGCGCGGAACGCGGGTTTTCGCTGGGCGTCGCAGGCGCCGCGCCGGATGCTGCGGCGGAGCATATTCCATTCCACCTGATCGGCCAGCTGCAAAGCAATAAAATCGGCAAAGTGCTGCCGGTGGTCGACACCATCGAATCGGTCGATTCAATCGATTTGGCAGAAAAAATTTCACGTAGAGCCGTGGCTCGCGGTATTACTGTCGGCGTGCTGCTGGAAGTCAACGAATCCGGCGAGGAATCGAAATCCGGTTGCGATCCGGCGCACGCCATCCGCATCGCGCAGAAAATCGGCACGTTGGACGGCATCGAATTGCGGGGACTGATGACGATCGGCGCGCATGTGCACGACGAAACGGTGATTCGCCGCGGTTTCTCGCACCTGCGCAAGACCCGCGACCTCATCCTCGCATCCGGCGAACCGGGCACGGACCGTTGCCGGGAACTGTCGATGGGCATGACCGGCGACATGGAACTGGCCATCGCCGAAGGTTCCACCATCGTGCGCGTCGGCACTGCGATTTTCGGTGAGCGTGCGTTCATCTGAGTTGCTTTCTTTGACGCTTTTTCTGTTTTTTTAAGGATTTGCGGGGCTCGTCCGCCTGGATTGCATTCGTCTGGCTTACATTCGTCTGACTTGCATTCCTCTGAAAAACGGCTTGTCTGAGCTGCGTTCCGCCGGTAGGTGGGGTGCTGCGCGGTTTGGTGCCAAAATTGCCGGTTTCGTGCCTGAAACCGTTGTCTTTCTAGGGGTAAGCCCTCCTATAGGGGGCAAGGGCTTTCGTATGGCGGGTGTGAACATGGGTGTGTTCGAAGGAGAAACCCATGTTTTGGTCTGCCTCTCGATTGATGAGTAAACCCGTCCGTCTGCTCGCCCGCAGGACGGATTCCTACGTGCATGCGCATACGGTGCTGCGTTCGCCCATGCGGCTGTTCGGTGCCGTGGCGGGCGCCTCGGCTGATTCCTATGATGCCGGTGATGATAACGATGGCATCGGCAATGGCGCCGGAGTCGGATCTGATGCCGGTGCAGCTGCCGACAGTGGTCATGCCGGAACTGTTGCGTTCGCTGGAACGTCTGCTGGAACGTTCGCTGGAACGCCGTCGTTTTACGAGGCGATTGACATTGCCGATGTGGTTCGTGCGCGCAGGCTGCGGCGGATTCGTTTCATATTGGTGCGGTGCGTGTCCGTGCTGCTGATCGTGGGCGCGGTGGTGGTCGCGTCGTTGCCGTTCGCCATGCAGGCGCATTCCGCGCGGCGCTTGGCCGAGACATCCGATTCGGCGGCTCGCACGGTTGCCGGATGGCCGTATCCGATGGCGATGGAGGAGTTGGAACGGGCGCGCGCATACAATCGGCGGCTTGCCGTGGAAGGACAGCCGGTATTGGGCGAGGCGGCCGATCCGTTCACTACCAGACCGGCTGGCACTGCCGGAGATGCTGATGCCGCCGACGATTCGGCACATTCCGGCGGTGCCGGGCTTTCCGCGGCGGACACGGACGCGAACTATCAGGGCCTGCTGGATTCCGGCGCAGGCATCATGGGCACGGTATTGGTGCCCAAAATCGGTGTGGAACTGCCGATTCGGCATGGTACGTCCGAACCGGTGCTCGCCGTCGGCGCAGGGCATCTGTACGGCACCAGCCTGCCGGTCGGCGGCACTGGCTCGCATACGGTGGTCACCGGGCATCGCGGCCTGGTCAAATCGTTGATGTTCACACGGCTCGACGAACTGCACGACGGCGATTTCATGTACATCAAAGTGATGGACGAGACGCTGGGATACGAAGTGGACCGAATCAGCGTGATCGAACCGGACGACGTCTCACGGTTGAAAATCGTGCCCGGCGAAGACCGGCTGACGTTGATGACCTGCACGCCATACGGCATCAACACGCATCGGCTGCTAGTCTCCGGGCATCGCGTCGCAATACCGCTGCCCGCGCCAGATCCGGCCGACGTGCGCGACGAACGTGCGACCGAACTGGGCGCGCTCGCCATGACCATCGTTTGCACGATGGGCGGCATGCTGTTGTGCTGCATGGTCGTGCGGTCGATGCGGCCCCGACACCGAATCATGTGGCACGCTTCCGCCTGGCCGCGTAAAGGATAAGGGGGAAGGCCGCGATTTTCGCGGGTCCGTACGTTCCCCGAACCCATCAATGGAGGGGACGGGTTTCAAAACGTTCATCCATAAGGTTCAAGGCATGGAGGCGCATAGGCAATTCGCCGCAGCGCCATGAGAGATGGACATGTCATGAAGTGGATGAAGGACCCGCTTGCCGGCTTCATAAGCCGGTGTGGCGCGCGGATGGGAAAATTCACCGCATTGCTTGTCACGATTGCGATGCTGGCCGGCACCACGGGAGCCGGCGCGACCGCGTTCGCCGACGAAACGGTGACGGATGGCGGCAACGTGGCCGCCGAATCCGCAGCGAGCCAGCCGGAATCGACACAACAATCCGATGCTGAAAACGCAGTCGGATCGGACGTTGCCGACATTGCCGGGCAAGATGTTGCCGGACAGTCCGCAACGGACGATGACGACGCACAATGCCTTACGGACGACGGCGAATCGCAGCAGCCATCGAACGAACAAGCGCAATCGCAACTGCAGTCGCAATCGCAACCGGAACAACCGTCGGAGGCGATGCCGGAACAGCGGCAGCCGTGCGATAAGACGGAACAGCCGAATGAGCAGAAGGAGCAGGAACGGCAGGCGGTTAGGCAGCCGACGGCTGAGAACGCTGACGTACCTGCAAATGGTGCTGCACCGGCTCAAGACGGCGATCGAAACGACCATGCCGGCGAAAATCGCACGGATGCTGTGGCGAATGGCGATGCGGGCGCGACAGCCGATGACGGCAAAACCGGCGATGCGGACGATGCTGACAACGATGGCAACACTGCTGAAGATGCCGACGATGCCGACAAGAACGGTAAGAATGACGCCGACAAGGATGCCGCGTCGGCTCAAAACGGCAACGATAACGACAAGAATGATGCTGCCAAAGACGATACCGACGCCGACGAACACATCATGCGCGATCGCTTCACCTTCAATCGCAAAACCGTGATGCGTGCCGCGCGTAACGTCGCCGTGCCGCAGCCGGACCACACGAAAAGCATCACATACAACAACGGCGGCAAATACACGCTGAACCTCAACGTGGTGGGCAA
>UMCF01116168.1_pt1 | contig 11345 bp, 10 predicted proteins | sample 1964131 | NCBI WGS metagenome assembly UMCF01 (sample SAMEA4835958, study PRJEB28245) | human gut metagenome | biome: gut microbiome; material: fecal sample | place: Denmark | collected 2008
TTATCGTACTTATCAAGTGCGATATGGTATCGTTCTTCTCTCATAGGCTGTACCTCCGTTTATCGTTCCTGTTCCTTGCTTTTGGCAGGCTTGTTTTTCTCCATACTCTTATACATTTCGCTCTGGATTTCACCCAGAACATCACGCATAGAGCCAAGTTCTCCCTTGAAAGCCTGTGTATCCGTTTCCGCAAGCTCTTTCGGAAGTCTGGAGAAATTAAAGCCTCTGGTGTCAACGCCGTAGCGGGAGCTTATCATATACGCCACGCAGTAGGATTTGAACTCGGACGCTTCTCGGCTTTCGTTATGCTTAAAGTCAAAGACCGCCGCTGATACTTCCTTTGCCATACTCACGAAAAGCTGTTCCTCGTTAAGACCCGTGCGGATAAAAATGCTCTGCTGTTCGCTGTCGTAGTAGGCAGGCATTTCAAGGTCTGCAACAGGTACAAAAGGCACGGGGCTTGCGTCAATGAGTGCCGACACAAGCTCACGCATAGATTTCTTTTCCTGTGCTTCCTGTCTGTCCTTTGCAGAGGTTTCGGAAATGTCATAGACCTCTTTGGCGTTGTAGCCGACCGCCTTAGAGCCGTCCTCACGGGTGTACTCCTTGCTCGGCTCAAGGATAACGACTTTCTGTGCGTCCTTATTCACATAGACACGGCTCTGCTTCCAAGCGGCTTTTTCTTTAAGCTGCGTTGCTTCTGGCATCTGTGCCGATACCAGAATGGAATTGTTTACTGAATAGCGGTCAAACCGTCCCTGCACATCAAGATACTGACGGAAGCTGTCGCCGCTGCTCATCATTTCGGAGCAGGTGTTGTCAATCAGCTCATAGGCTTCTTTTCGCTGCGCCTGCTTCTGGGCAGCCCATTGTTCTTTGTCGAACGGCTTGCTGCCGCCGCTGAATACATCATAGATACTCATACTTGTTTACCTCGCTTCTTTGGATTTTTTGTGTTTCTTTTTTCTCTGGGGCTGTTTGTGTTCGGTCTTGCCGTTGGCACTCTTAGCCCTGTCGGAAGCTCCGCTTTTGTCCAGGGCGGAAGTGCCTTTGTCCGCTTCCTGTTCTTTGCGGCTCTCCTTGATTTTCCGCAGTTCCTCTTTGACAGAAGGTTTTTCCTTAGTCATAGTAGCCCCCTCTGCGGATTTGCTTTGCTTCTCTGAGGTAGGCTCGGACTGAGGGGATTTTTCGGTCTTTGCCACCGAGGGGTTTGGGGCGTTTTCCTCCTTGCCGACAGGCTTACCCATAAGCTCGTCAAGCAACTTGTCCTTTTCTGCCTTTTCGGGTGTTGTGATTTCTGGCTCTGGCTGTCCGTTCTTTTCGTCTTTGGATTTCTCCGCTTCGGTTACGATAGAAGCGGTGTCCACCGACGCAAGGTGGAAGCGCTCCACGATACGGCTGATTTTCGATGCGTCCTCCGCACGGGCGATAACATCGACCTCTGCATTAGGGTCGTTATTCTTGCGGTCTGCAAGGACGCAATAAAGAACGCCGTATTTTTTGGCTTCCTGCGTGAATGTTTTGAGGTCGTCGTTTTTCACGGTAAAGACCTTCAGCTCTTTTCCAGAGCGCAGCATTGAGGAAAGCCGTGCCTTGCCTTTGGTTTTCTTTTCTTCTTTCAGAATGGAATACAGCAGGATAGCGATATTTTTCGCTCCTGCGCCTGTGATTTTGGCAGCGACCTCAAAGCCCTCCAAGCTCATTCGGACGATTTGTTCTGCCGCTTCGCCGCCTGTGTTCATTCTTTGTCAGCTCCTTTCTTTGCTGTTCTTGTTCATCTGCCCGTATCGCTGCGAGTTTTTCTTTAAGGGTGTCGCTACGGGCGGCGATACCCTCGCAAAGTTTAACCTCCTTTCGCAGAATACTAAGGCGTTTGGAAATATCGGACAGCTCTGCCTTGACCTGTGATTTTGTGTCCTCGTCCTTTGCGGAACGGGATTTGGAGTAAAGCTCCTTGCGCTTTTCAAGCAAGGCGGACATTTCCGTTTCCAACAAACCTTTGTATGACAAAAGCTGCTGTGCCGTATCAATGTGATTTCGACAAAGCAGCCTTGTTTCTTTTGCTATGGCTTCCATTTTCATAAGGTCGTCCTTGTTTTTCCGCTTGATAAAGAGCATAGGGCTTTTTCCTGCCGCTTGGGTGTTCAATAACGGACAGAGCATACTCACGGCAAAGCTCATCGGAGTGCTGACGAAGCAGGCGCAAATTTGCCTTGTTGTCGTGATAGTGCTTGCCGTCCGCAAAGGAAACGGAGTTTACTACAAAGTGGTTATGCAGGCACTCGGTGTTGAGGTGGGTGGCAACAATGACTTGAAATCTGTCGCCCCACATTCTCTCGGCAAGTCTAACCCCGACCTCGTGCGCCTGTTCTGGCGTGACCTCGCCAGACTTGAAGCTTTGGAATCCGTGATAACAGACAATCTCGCTTCTGTCGTTCCATTGGGATTTAGCAATCATCATTTCATCTCTTGCGGTAGTCGGGTCGCAGTTTACGCCCGTGACAAAGAAACGCTGTTCGGTCTTATCCTTATTGGTGGCGTACTACATTACATCGACCATCGCCTGTAAATCAGCTTCGGTGTATTTGGGGTTGGCGGTTTTTTCGGGATTTTCTGCGTAGTCAATCGGGTGGTCGAGCCTGCCACGCACATCCCATATCTCACAGACCGCCATTAAGATACCTTGCAGGGCAGCAGATACCTCTTGCGAATTTCGATTTGAAACTCGTGCCATTTCCTCGCTTCCTCTCGGAGCATCGGCGTGTCGATAAAGCCGAGGGCGTTTGCCTTGACCGCAAGCTGATTGATACGGTTGCCGATAGCCGACAGCTCACGCATCATTTTATAGAACTCTGGGTCGGGCTTCTCGCACAGGCGGTATCCCTTTACCGTTTCTCTGAGGAATGCTTCTTTTGAGCGACCCGATTTTCGCACAAGCTCGTTAAGCTGCTCGGCTTCTTCCTCAGTCAGACGGAAAAGTATCTGCACATTTCGTTTTCGCATTTTTCACTTCCTCTCTCTCGGACAGACGGTTTATCTGCAAACAGCACATAATCGCAACGCCCGTCAGCCCACCGAGCATTATGCCGATGATAAAAAATATAAACTCACTCATTTTCAAACTCCTTTCTGTTTTCACGGGGTATTAGGGGCAGCCCCCTAACAAGCGGAATTTGGTTAGCCAAATTCAGTGCTTGGTAAGACATATCATTCTTCGCACTCGTCCTCATACAGACATTTTCCGCACACGGGGCAGAAGTACGGACAGTCCGAACAATCATCTTCTTCGGACAATTCTTCCTCATCGGTATCGTCAAGACCGTCCTCGCTATGCTCGGTAATATCGGCTTCGCCGCAGACAAAATCCTCATCGAAAAACTCGATAAGGTCGGTATCAAAGAGAATGATTTTGACTTTCTCCGCCGCCTGTTCGGGGCTGTCGGCGCAAACGGAAACGGTCTTTTCGTAGTGGGCGGTAAGGGTCACATCATAGTTTTTCAATCGTCATTTCCTCACTTTCGTTCTTAAATTTGGGGTCTGTTTGGCTGTCTTTTTTTCAAAAAACTGTTACACAATCAACGGATATCACTCCTTTCACGGACGGGCTTTTGCCTTGAAAGCCCCAGATAGGACATTAAAAAATCGTTGACATCCTTGCCGACAGGCGGCGGAGAATCAACAATTTCATAGTTCTTTTTCAATAATTCGGTTAAGGCGGCAGTACACAGCCTGCCCGTTTTGTCATTGTCAAGGTGCAAAACAACGGTCTTGATTTGCGGATTTTCTTTGAGATAAGTGGACAGCGCAATGGGAACTTTGCTCTCGCTCAGCTCCTTTTTTGGCTGATATACGCCCGACAAAGAGAGCAGATTTTGTGTCCGATAGTCCTTGCCCTCGCATTTGAGATAGGTCGCATAGGACAGCAAATCAATGGCTGCTTCAAATAAATGCACCGTGTTTATCGGCTCTTTTGCAAGCAGTCGGAACGAATATCGCTTGTCACTTCCCGAAGCGTCCTGCTTGAAAGTGCTGCCGAGCGTGCTGCGCAAGGCTGCATACTTTGGCGTTCCGTTTTTATCCTTGCCCACAAAAACGGCATTGTGATAATCGGCACTTTCGTAAATCGTACCGTCTGCAATGCACTCCTGTATGAGCTGATAATCTATACCACGCCCGAAAAGATACTGCATTACTCGGTTACAATCCCTGTGCTTCGGCGGTAATAGCAGAACTTTCGGCTCGTCTTTTTTCGGCGTTTGCGGCGGTGTCCATTCAACCGCACCGCCCGTCAGCGCTTCGACGGCTTCTACAAATCCGTAATCCTTGACCTTGATAAGATAGTCAAGGGCGGAAACACCGCCGATACCTCTCGACCACCAATACCATTTGCCATTGGAAATCTTTAAGCTGTCGTGTTCTCTGGTGCAGTAAACGCTGCCGCCGACACGCACCAGATTGTTCGGCTCATAAGCTCTGAGATAGGAGAGCAAGTCCATTTGCCGTGCCTGTTCGATAACCGCAGGGTCAAGCTGCACATAGGGTCTGCTGCTTCTCATTCAATCAAATCACCTCCAGAAATAGAAAAAGCCGAGTGATTTTCGTTAAGTGAAAACCACTCGGCTATGTAAAAGCGGCATCAGCTTTTCGCCAATGCCGCCGTTCTCGGTTATAAAATGCCTGCCTTTTTCAGATAACCCACGCTGTCATAGCAGCCTCGGAAATAAATTGCTTCCTGCTGCATATCGCAGAGCCTTGCCCGAAGCTCCAGAATTTCTATCAGCGCCGTACATTCCTGCTCGGATAAATCGCTTGATTTCTCCGTATCGAACACCGCCATTACTTTCGGATACTGCCTGTAAAGGCTCTCTATCTTTTCCTCTATGGAACGGTATTCGGAATTGGTTTCTCTCAGCTTGGATATAACGGAGCTTAGATACTCCTCGAAAATATTGCTGTGCGCATCGACAAAGGTTTCAAATTTGAAATTATCAAGCACGGTTTTCACCTCCGATTTTAATACTTCTTGTACCTATTATACTGCCCCAAAAAGGTCATTACAAATATACAAACAGCATTATCTCTCTCGATTTGCACATTTTCTTTCGGGTTGTTCCTCGCTCTGGTCTGGCTCTGTATCCATAACGGAACGGTCTTTCTCATTCAGATTAAGCTCGATATTGAGAGCGTTCAGTCGTTCCGTCTTTTCCCGCAGCTCATCTTCAAAGGCAAAAGGCTTTTCAACCTCCGCTTTTGCGGTTTGTAGCTGTTCAATGGTTTCCGTCCGCTTTGTCCTTGCAACCTCCAATTTTATAGGGATTTTCGCAAGCTCATTTTCAATTCGGGTCAGATTGCCGAGCGCATCGCTGCCTAATTCTACCTTGTGCTTTGCTTTCCCACAAAGGTTTAGGCAGTAATGGGTGTTGAGCGTATCATAATAAACCTCCATTCTAAAGCCACGGTAGCTGCCGATTTCCACGGGATTGGCAAGAGTGCTTTCCTTGCAGACGGCAAGGAGCATTTCGCCTGCGGCTGCTTTTTCGGTGTAGGTCACGCCTTTTAGGGTCATCGGGCAGAACTTATCCTCGCCCTGCGGCTTGTGCTGTTCAGCAAGAGCCGTGTCGCTTTCATAGCCTGCGATGCGTTCCTCATACTCCTTTATGGTCTGCGGATAGAATTTGAGTATCCTATCCTCAAGGTCGTAATGCTCGGAGAGATAGCTTTGTTTGAGTACACGCAGCTTCGATACCTGTATATCCAAGTCCATTTTCTCCTTGAAACGCTCATCGCCTGTAGCAAGCATTTTGACCTCGGCAAAGGACAGCGCAACCTCGTCCACATCTTCGGCAGAACGGACGGGGCTTTTGCTCGTCATTATCTGGCTGATAAATTTCTGCTTGCTCTCTACCAACTGATAGAGGTAGGCGTCAAAGGTCTGTTCAGTAACATAGCGGTAGACCTCAACCTCTGGGAACATATTGCCTTGCCGTTCAATACGCCCTTGCCGCTGTTCAAGGTCGCTCGGTCGCCACGGACAGTCCAGATTATGAATTGCTTTGAGCCTGTCCTGCACATTCGTACCTGCTCCCATTTTAGGAGTAGAGCCTAAAAGAACACGCACTTCGCCGCTTCTGACCTTTGCAAACAGCTCCTTTTTCTGTGCGTCGGTAGTCGCTTCGTGAATAAAGCGTATCTGCTCCGCAGGGATACCCCTGTCGGTCAACTTTGTTCGTATATCGTCGTACACATTGAAAGTGCCGTCGTTTTTGGGCGTTGACAGGTCGCAGAATACAAGCTGCGTCGCCCGTGTGTCGGCGTTTTCCGCCCAGATACGGTACACATTATCCACGCAGGCGTTGACCTTACTGTTTTCAAAGTCTGGCAGCATCGGGTCGATAAGCCTTTGGTCGAGTGCCAATTTTCGCCCGTCATTTGTAATTTTCAGCATATTGTCGATATACGGCTCTACAAGTCTGTCACGGACTTTCTCGGCTCTCTTTGCGAGGGAAGCGACCATTTCCGTTTGAATTTCGCTCGGAGCGACCTTGATATTGCGATAATTGACCTTTGGCACGGGGAGCTTCAGCATATCGGCGGTCTGAATGTCGGCTACCTCACGGAACATCTGCATCAGCTCTGGCAGGTTGTGAAACTTGGCAAACCTTGTTTTCGGGCGGTAACTTGACCCCTCTGGGGCAAGCTCCAACGCCGTTATGGTTTCTCCGAAAGTAGAAGCCCAACTGTCAAAATGCTGCAAGCCATTCCGTACCAGAGTGTCGTACTGCAAATATCTCTGCACCGAGTATAACTCTACCATAGAATTGCTGACGGGTGTACCTGTTGCGAAAATCGTTCCTCGGTTGCCCGTGATTTCGTCCAGATAGCGGCACTTCATAAAGAGGTCGCTTGACTTCTGGGCTTCGGTCTGGGCAATGCCGCCCACTCTGCGCATCTTGGTGTAGAGGTATAAATTCTTGTAAAAATGGCTCTCGTCAATGAACAGGCGGTCAACGCCGAGCTGTTCAAAGTCGATTACCGTATCCTTGCGCTTGGTATCATTGAGTTTGTCGAGCTTTGCCTTGATACTCTTGCGGGTTTTCATAAGCTGCTTGACCGTGAATTGTTCGCCTTTGGAAGCCTGCACATCTTCGATACCACGTTCTATATCAAAGAGCTGCTTTTCCAACTGCATTTTCTGTCGTTCCACGCTCATCGGGATTTTTTCAAACTGACTGTGCCCGATAATGACCGCATCGTAGTCGCCCGTAGCAATGCGCCCGCAGAATTTCTTGCGGTTGCCCGTTTCAAAATCCTGCTTGGTCGTAACAAGGATATTGGCGCTCGGATAGAGCCGCAGATATTCGGAAGCCCACTGACCGACAAGGTGATTGGGAACGACAAACATTGATTTCTGGCATAGTCCGAGCCGTTTGCTTTCCTGTGCAGCCGCTACCATTTCAAAGGTCTTGCCTGCGCCTACCTTGTGGGCAAGGAGCGTATTGCCGCCGTAAAGGATATGAGCAATAGCGTTTACTTGGTGCGGTCTTAATGTGATTTCTGGGCTGATACCTCCGAAAGTGATATGGCTGCCGTCGTACTCACGGGGACGGATACAGTTAAAAGTGTCATTGTAATAACGAACAAGGCGGTTTCGCCGTTCTGGGTCTTTCCATATCCAATCCGCAAACGCCTGCTTGATAGCTTCCTGCTTTGCCTGTGCCGCCGTTGTTTCCTTTGCGTTGAACACCGCTTTCTTGTTGCCGTGTTCATCATACACATAGTCAAAGATACTGACATCACGCAGGTTCAGAGTATCCTCAATAATGCGGTAGGCGGAAGCCCTCTTTGTACCGTAGGTGCTGTTTGCCTTGACATTATCGAAGTCGGAGCTTTTGTTCTCAATAAACCAATCGCCGTTAAACTCGGTGTAGCGCACCTTGATTTTTCTTCTGGCATATTGCGACGGGGTAAGCAGTTCCATAACAAACTGCTGAATATCCTCCTGCGGTATCCAAGTCGTTCCCAGACGGACGGAGATTTCGGCAGCGGACAGGTCTTTCGGAATGACCTGTTTTAAGGCTTCCACATTGACCGCAAGCTCTGGGTCGTCCTTTGCCGCCGCCTGTGCAATAATGAGCTTTGTGCGGACATTACCCGACAGATACTCGTCTGCGGCTGCATAGGAAACAGGCTCGGAGTTCGGCACTTTGAAGATAACGCCGTGCAAATCCTTGACAAGCTCATCCTGCGTTTTGCCCGTAAGCTGTTCCATATAGGGCAAATCAACACGGGCTTTCTCTCCGATGGATAGGGCGAGGGCTTCGCTTGATGTTTCAACCGAGGTTACTTCACGATGCGGCTTGATAGTCCGCTTTGTAAACATATCCGCTTTCCGCTTGAAATTGCCTTCATCATCAAGCACTTCCAGAGAACACAAAAGAAAATAGCTCTCGTCCGACGCAAAGGCAAGATAATTCCCTCGGCTGTTGATAAGACCGTATTTCTCGGTATAGCTGTCGTACAGGCGGTTTAGGTTTTCCTGCTCGGTGCGTATCATTTTCTCTGGATAATCCTCGGTTTGATACTCAATGAGCCTGCGCACGCAGTCCCGTATTTCTATAAGTCCCTTGATACGGTTTTCCGCCGTCATTGATACGGTGGCAGGGGTCATACGGTCATTCTCTCGGAAATAAACCTTGCCGTCTACAAGAGCGAATGAGAAGTTGCGTACATTCGGGTCGGCAGGAATGGATGTGTCCTGTTCGTCGGAGATTTGGTCTATCTCATTATCAAGCTCTGTGATTTCGCCGTTTATCCTTTGAACGGTGTTGTGAAGCAGCTCGGACAGAGATTTATCTTCATAGGCTTTGCAGGCAGGCTCTGATTTTCCGAAGCGTGTACTTTCAAGCCGCATTTGCCCAAGCACCATTTCTGGATGCTGAACAAAATAGCTGTTCATTGTAACGCCGTTCTCGTCTGTGTCCAGATACACCCAATCTGGCTCGACATCAATTATACGGTCACGCTTTTGCAGAATGAGAATATCGCTTGTGACCCCTGTGCCTGCGTTGGCACGGAATGTGTTATCTGGCAGACGGATTGCGCCCAACAACTCGGCTCTCTGGGCAATATATTTTCTTACCTCTGGGCTTGCTTTGTCCATTGTTCCCTTAGAGGTAATGAACATCACAACGCCGCCGGCACGGACTTTATCAAGCGCCTTTGCGAAAAAGTAATCGTGTATGAGAAACTTCTGGGCGTTGTATCTGCTGTCGTTCACACGGATTTCTCCGAAAGGCACATTGCCGATAACCACATCAAAGTGGTCGTCTGGGAGCTTTGTTTGCTCAAAGCCCTCGATGGCAATATTGGCTTTCTGGTAGAGTTGCTTTGCGATTTTACCTGTCAGCGGGTCTAACTCTACGCCGTGGAGCTTTGAGCCTGCCATACTTTCGGGCAGCAAGCCGAAGAAATTGCCCGTGCCGCAGGAAGGCTCCAAGATATTACCCTGTGAGAAGCCCAAGCGGTCGAGCGTTTCGTACATTGCCTTGATAACAACGGGCGGCGTATAAAAGGCGGTCAGCGTTGACTCCATAGCGGCGTTGTATTCCTCTGGGGATAGGCTCGCATACAGCTCCTTAAACTCGTCAGCCCAAGCCGCATTGTGTTCATCAAACGCCATAGACAAACCGCCCCAACCGACATACCGAGATAGGATTTCCTGTTCTTCGGGTGTGGCAAGTCGGTTTTCGATTTCAAGCTCGTGCAGAAGATTGATAGCCGCCATATTGTTGCGGAACTTTTCTTTTGAGCCGCCTACGCCGAGCGTGTCATCGGTAATGCGGAAATTGTGACGGTCAGCAGATAAAGCGGCTGGAGCTTCCGTCTTTTCTTCGGGCGGTAATTCGGCTTTTGCCTGTTCTAAAAGGCTTCGGATATAGCCGATTTTCTCCACTCGGTTAATTGGAAAGCCTGTACTGTTCTGAAAAGTGATGTCACGCAGGGACACATCGCCGCTTATCCTACCGACGCTCTCCACAACATATTTGCGGTTGTCTATCGTGATTTCTTTGCCGATAAGGTCGGCGTTGTCCTGTGTGGGAACGGGATCTAAACCTTGTTTAGCCCGTTCCACATACAGCCATTCCTCGGCTTCTTTGTCGGCAACCGCTTTCTTGACTGCCGCCAAGCCCTCATTTGCCGCTTCCTCTGTGGGATAGGTCAGAATTTTACCGTAATCATCGGCGTAATATTCCTCTCGGATATTATCCCAGATGGCATAAACATCTTCGGGGTCGGGAAACGCATCTGAGGTCATCAAAATCTCAAAGCGTTCCTCTTGCGGCTCGGATTCATATTCCGAAGCAACCTTTTCCGCATAGGCAATCATCTCATCTGCCGCAGACGGTCGTTCTGCTTCTTCGGCTTTTCTGTACCAGTCGCTTTCGGTAGCCATAATCTCGGCAAGGAGCTTTTCGTCCTTTGGCGTCAGCTCGGTATTCTGCTCCAAGAATGGGATAAATACATCACGCCCCAAGCGCAGACTTTCCATCCGTTCTCGGTAATAATCCTCGCCCTGTCGCTTCCATTCGGGGATAAACGGGCATTGCGGCGACAGGCAGTAATCATAATAATTCTTGATATGGGCGATAAGGTCGCCCTCGCCGTCGCCAATATCAAAGCGCCCCTCATAGTGAAAGTCCTCGCCGCCGACGGTGGCGGTAATCTCAAAATCCGTCTTGTGATACCAACCGATTTCCTTGCTTTCACGCTCTCGGTGCTGCTTTTCGTCCAGAACACCAAGCAGCTTGTTTCCAAGGGCAAAGCTCAAATCCGTATAACGGTCATTAAGCTGCCTGTCGTAAAAAGCAGGGTGTTCGGAAAAGCCGATAGAAAACTGTATTCCGTCTGGCTTTTTCTCGGACGGCGCTTCTGTCCGCTGCTTCTCGGTCACGACAACTTTCAGATGGTCGTTTGCGGGATTTTCCTTGAGCTTTTCCTCAAAATCCTCTCGGCTGTATTCCTTGCCGAACAACGGAAACTCTGCATTTCGGAGCGACACGGCGTTTTCGTCAAAATCTGTGATTTCGTACTTATCTGCACCGATATACACCACATCGCCCTCGTTGTAGAGATAGCGAAGCGGATACAGCTCCCGCAATTCTTCGGAAAATTTCCACGCATTGCTGCGGCTGAAAACCGATGTTGTTTTCCATTGTATCTGGGTCAGAAAATCAAGGAGCTGTTGAACGGTAGCGGGGTCGGACAAGTGCTGTTCCATCTGCTCAGCCGTAACATCGGCAAGGTCAGAACGCTCCACATTGGATAACAGGTCTTTTTCGTACCCG
>UMCF01007378.1_pt1 | contig 11310 bp, 8 predicted proteins | sample 1964131 | NCBI WGS metagenome assembly UMCF01 (sample SAMEA4835958, study PRJEB28245) | human gut metagenome | biome: gut microbiome; material: fecal sample | place: Denmark | collected 2008
ACGTTGCCCCAAAACCTTGCACTTGGAATGAAAACTCACACGGGAAGTTCTGCAGTGGCGCATCTTTATTCATTTTTGCTGCGCCGGCGTCATGGCCATCTTCCTGCCCGTTCACATCTACATGGCCGCTCTGGCCCCAGGCGAAGGCCCGGCCCTCCGCTCCATGTTCACGGGCTATGTTCCAGAAAGCCATGTGCAGCACCACAAATCCGCTCTGGTTCGAGGCCCTGAAAAAAAAACAAATAAAAGCCCAGCCTCAATAGCCTGACGCAGGGAATCCCGCGTCGTCTGTTCTCCCGTCCCCGGCCGGAAAAACCTGCCGGGGACTCTTTTCCCCAAAGCGTTCCGCCGCAAATCCCGGGCATAAGACCACTGACCGGAAAGCAGATTCCGCCACTGGTTACGAAAAACTGCGCTTAAAAGCCTGCGGCAGTTACGGCCTGGAGAGAAGAGGACAGAGTCCGCCCTCAAAGACCCGGATCTGCCGCATCGCGGAACAGGGAGCTCAGCAGTCTCCGGCGCGAAAAGTCCAGAGACTTCCTTTTCCGCCCACAGCCGGGGCATTTTATCCCCATTCACGTGCGTTCAGTCTGGAATTTCAGGCAAAAAAAAAGACCCGCGCCAAAGCGCAGGTCCGCGAAATTTGTGGTGGGTCATCGGAGACTCGAACTCCGAACCAATTGATTAAGAGTCAACTGCTCTACCAATTGAGCTAATGACCCACGTCGCAAGGGTGTATTTACGCTATGGGGGGCTGTCTGTCAACAAAGAATCCGCATTTTCCTGTCAGAAACATCTTTTTTTCTTTTCTTGCTCATTCTTTTCCCCTGTGGCACCACAGGAAAAGCATTTTCTCCGAGGTGCCGCATGACCAATGCCCACAGGTCTCTCTTCTTCGCCTCTCTGACAATTCTTTCCTGGTCTACCGTTTCCACGGCTTTCAAGCTTTCCCTGGCGGCCATGACGCCCCTGCAGATGATAGCCGTATCCATGACAGTGGGCGGGCTGGTCTTCGCTCTGGTTCTCGCCGTCGCGGCGCTGCGGGGAGAGCTCCACTCCTTCCGGAGCTCTGACGCTGCCGGAGCCGTTATCGCCGGTCCTGTCATTGCGGTATACTACTTTGTTCTCTTTCAGGGATACAGTCTCCTCCCGGCCCAGGTTGCCCAGCCCATCAACTATACATGGTCCATCGTTCTGGCCATTATGCTCTGCGTGGCCCACAGAGAACCTCTTTCCGTGAGGCAGGTTTTCTGGATGCTTACGGCGTGGGCAGGCGCGGCTCTCATCGCGGCCGGCGGAAGGGATATAGGTCACATCAGCCCGGCAGGCATAGGGCTCATGATTTTTTCCACGCTTCTCTTCCCTCTTTTCTGGCTGCTCTCGGATCGCAGCAGACTGCCCCAGGCCCTCTTCATGCTCATCAGCTTCACCGGCGCGGCGGCTCTTTCCTGGGCCGGTGTCCTCTGGGAGGGACGTCCTTTTCCGGAAATGGCAACCATTCTGCCGGCCGTCTATCTCGGCTTCTTTGAGCTGAGCCTCCCCTATCTCTTCTGGGGCAAAGCCCTGCGCCTTGCCGACAGCGTGGCCCTGCTCGGCACGCTGCCCATGATCGTCCCCTTCCTCGCCCTCTTCTGGATTCATCTCTTCCTGGGCGAAACCATACTCCTGACCACTATCCTTGGGCTGACTTTCATCGTGGCCGGCACCTTCCTGCAGGCAAGGGAAGGCAGGAAGCGCCACGCGGCTTCCTCCAGGGCAGACCGGGACTGACTGCGCCGGGACGGTGAAAACAATTCTGCCCGCGGAAGTTTCCTTCTGCGGGCAAAAAAAAGGACCCGCGCTCAATCGCAGGTCCCATGAAATTTGTGGTGGGTCATCGGAGACTCGAACTCCGAACCAATTGATTAAGAGTCAACTGCTCTACCAATTGAGCTAATGACCCGCACCGCGAGAAGACTTCTACGCTTGAGAGGCCCGCCGGTCAAGCACTTTTTCCAAAATTCTGAAAAAAACTCTCTACGGCCTGGTTTGAGTCACGTGATGACTTAAGGTATACTGCAGACTTGCAAGTAACGTTCCGCCGGGGGCTTCACTATACCGGCGCACTCGTTCCCAGGATATTTCATGGCAAAGAACTGTCAGCTCATTCTTCTCCCTCTTCTGTTTGTGCTCTCCCTGCTCCTCAGTCCGGCAGCTTCACAGGCAGGAGATGTAACGCCACAGATAGCCTTCGCGCGTGACGGCAACAGCGTCATCGCCACTGTCTATGCCCGCATCCCCGACGGCTATCACGCGTACGCCCATACGCCGGGAGATGCCGGCCGCCCCACAACGCTCGACTTCTTTCTGGCGGACGGCGTTCCCGTCACAGTCTATTACCCGAAAGGCTCCCTGCAGCGGGACTACTATGATTCCTCGGCGACGGTTAACGTCTATGACGGCGAGCTGAACCTCTTCATGCTCCTGCCCTCTGACAGCCCCGGCAAGCCTTACCGGGCCTCGCTCTCCCTGCTCATGTGCAGCTCAAGCAACTGCGTGCCTGTGGACAGAAGCTTCAGCGGCATCATTCCCAGAAACATTCCCCCCATCGGCGCCATGTCCTGGGCGGAAAAGTGGAAGAAGGCCGAAGCAACGGGAGAAAGGGATTCCTCAAGGGAAACCGCAGAAGCTCCGGAAGAACCTCTTTTCATGCCTCCGGCTCCTGAAGGGGCCCCCTCCGCAGGCCATTTCAGGGCTGTACCCGGCGGCGGCATGTTTCCCGGAGAACCAAACGGTCTTCCCCAGATCGGGCCGCACGTGCCTTTGGATGCGGAAAACGACAGCCCCCTGCCGCCGCCTCCTGAATTCAATATCCAGCTGCAGCCCGTCTACGCCGATCAGTCCATCGAGATTTTCGGTCTTGGTAAGGCACTCCTGCTGGGTATTATCGCGGGCCTCATCCTCAATGTCATGCCCTGCGTGCTCCCTGTTGTCACGCTGAAGCTCTCTGGTCTCCTCCTTTTGAGCGCCAATTCAAAAGAGGGCATCATCCGCTTCCGCGAACACAACATTTTCTTCGCCGCGGGTATTCTGACGCTCTTCACTGTGCTGGCCATTGTGCTTGGCGCTGCGGACCTCATCTGGGGGCAGTTTTATCAGAGTCAGACGCTCATCCTGATCATGCTTGTGCTCATCTTTCTCATGGGCCTTTCCATGTTCGGGGTGTTCGATCTGCCCATGTTCAGTCTGAATTCCCTCAAAAAGGCCCAGAACACCCGGCTTGAATCCTACACGACAGGCCTGCTTTCCACCATTCTGGCCACGCCCTGCTCCGGACCGCTGCTCGGCGGCGTGCTCGGCTGGGCCTTCACGCAGCCCCTGCCCATCCTCCTCGTGGTTTTCTGGGCCGTCGGCCTCGGCATGGCCCTGCCTTATATCGTTCTGAGCATTTTCCCCTCACTCGCAGCCATCCTGCCGAGACCCGGCGCCTGGATGGGGACGTTCGAAAAAGTCGTGGGTTTCCTGCTTTTCGGTACCTGCGTCTACCTTCTGTCGATTCTTCCTGACGAGCTGCACGTACAGATTTTGATCGCTCTGCTCATCACGGGCTTCGCTGCCTACCTCTGGAAGTGCTTCTGCGGCCTCAGGGCGCCGAAATCGCGCCGCCTGGTGGGTTCTTTCCTCTTCCTCTGTGTTATTGCCGGCTCCATCTACATGGCGCTCACGCCTCCCACCCCCGCGCCAGGATGGAAGGAATTCAACCCGCACGAGTTCGTGAGCGACCTCGGCAACAAGCCCATGCTGGTGGAATTCACGGCTGACTGGTGCCCCAACTGCAAATTCCTTGAGTCCACGGTCTATACGGAGAAGAACATGGCCGCACTCAAGAAGCGCTACGGCCTCACCTTTGTACGCGTGGATCTCACGGACGCCAACGCTTACGGGCTCAAACTGCTCAACCTCCTGGGCAGCCGCAGCATTCCCGTGGCGGCCATCTTCCCCCAGGGGGGAAACGCATCCCAGCCCATGGTCCTCAGAGACGTCTTTTCAACTAGCGGCCTCAGGGAAGCAGCAAGGAAAACGCTCACGCGCTGACCGTAATTTTTCCAGCAGAGAAAAAACAGCAGAGAGGCCGGGAAGGACATCGATCCTTCCCGGCCTCTCTGCTGATAAATAAAAAGCCGGACGCGGCGGATACCGTTCTACTTAACGGCCTTCATCCTGAGACGCACGTAGTCTGCCGTCCACGTCCCGTCCCTGAACAGACTGTCCTTCAGACTGTCCGTGGCTTCCGCGATAATCTGTTCCTTCAGGGATTCATCGGAAACAGCCTGGAACGGATCCTTCACAAACATGCGAATCCACTCCGCCATGCCGTCATCCCCCTTCAGGGGCGTGGGTCTTTCGAAGAGCTTGGCGTACTTCACGGTGAATCCGATGCGTTCGAGCATGCCCGTGTACTCCTCAGCCGTGGGAAAATAGAAGGGCATCATGTATGGCAGGCCGTGCGCGGCGAACGCCTTTCCGAGGGCCTCGTGTATGCGGGCGTTGTTACCGGCGCCGCCCATTTCAAAAACGAGCTCGCCTCCGTCCCTGAGCGCCCTGTAGACACAGGCCAGCAGAAGGGGATGCTTGTATTTCGGAATCCAGTGAAACACAGCGTTGGAAAAAACGACGTCCACAGGCTCCTCAAGAGAGAAAAACGAGGCGTCTCCCTTGTGGAAACGGATACCCGGACAATTTTCGCTGGCTACGGACAGCAGTTCATCGGACTGATCGATGCCCTGCACGTTGTATCCGCTGTCCTTAAGTTCTTTCGTGAGAGTCCCGTTGCCACAGCCAAGATCGAGCACACTCGCGCCCTTTCCAGCGTCAATAAGACCGATCAGCTCTCTGCCGTATTCAGGCACATAGGAAAAGTCGGAGCCGTATTTTTCGGCGTCCCAGGTTGTATTCATGCTTCTGCTCCGGAAAACCGCGGGACTCAGCCGGAAACGGCGCCGCACCGTATATCCCGGAATACTCCGGAACCGGTACGGACAGCGCCTCCGCAGATGCCCGCGGAAGAAAATTACAGGATGTAACGGCTGAGATCCTGATCCTCACGAACGTCAGTGAGATGCTCGCGTACGTAATCGCGGTTGATCATGACCTGCGCACCAGGCATATCCGGCGCGTCAAAAGAAACATCAGCCAGAACCTTTTCCATGATGGTGTAAAGACGGCGGGCTCCGATGTCCTCGTTGTGGGAATTGATTTCCTCGGCGAAAGCGGCAATTTCCTCAAGACCGTCATCAGTAAAGCTCAGGCGCACATTCTCCGTGTTCAGAAGAGCGGCATACTGCTTTGTCAGGGCATTGTCGGGTTCCTTGAGGATACGGAGGAATTCATTGCGTCCGAGAGCGTCCAGTTCCACGCGCAGGGGAAAACGGCCCTGCAGTTCGGGAATAAGGTCACTGGGCTTGCTGAAATGGAATGCCCCGGCCGAGATGAACAGGATGTGGTCGGTGTGCACGATACCGTACTTGGTGTTGACAGAACAGCCCTCGACAATGGGCAGAAGGTCGCGCTGTACGCCCTCGCGGGACACATCGGAGCTGCGATTCTGGCTCGTTGATGCGATCTTGTCGATTTCGTCTATAAAGACGATGCCCATCTGCTCGGTACGCTTCTTGGCAGTCTCGATGATAGTGTTTTCATCCACCAGCTTCTCGGACTCTTCCTGAAGCAGGATTTTGTAAGCGTCCTTCACCTTGAGCTTGCGGCGGGACTGTTTGGGCGGAAAGGCCTTGCTGAAAAGCCCCTTCATCTGACTGCCCATTTCTTCCATGCCCGGAATAGCGAAAAGGTCGATCTGGCGTCCCGGCTGCTCGGTGACTTCCATCTCGACCTCCATGTCGTCCAGAACGCCGAGCTTATACTGCTGGCGGATCTTCTCGCGCGTGGAGGCGTGCTGCTCCGAGCCCATCGAACCGGGCAGGAGGAGATCCATGAGCCGGGATTCCGCGGCCGCGCCGGCAGCCTTCTTCACTCGCTCGTTTTCTTCCTCGCGCACCATATGAATGGCGATATTGAGGAGATCGCGGATCATGGATTCCACATCGCGGCCCACGTAACCCACTTCCGTGAATTTCGTGGCTTCCACTTTTACAAAGGGAGCTCCGCTCAGTTTGGCCAGACGGCGCGCTATTTCGGTCTTGCCGCAGCCAGTGGGACCCATCATGATGATGTTCTTGGGCGCAACCTCATCGCGCAGTTCCTCGGGCAGCTGCTGTCTGCGCCACCTGTTGCGGATAGCCACCGCCACCATGCGTTTGGCTTTTTCCTGACCTATGACATACTTATCGAGTTCAGCCACTATCTCATGCGGCTTCATTGTGCTCATATAAACCTCTCTGCCGGCCGGACGCGGAAAATCTGCGGGCGGACGGCGTTTTTTTTCATATTCACGAAGTGCACGCAGTGCATGTGCACAATATAAGCATCACCTGGCAGGGCGCAACGGCAGACAACAAAAAAGCCGCCCTATGAAGGACGGCTGTTCTCTTTCTGAGGGAAATTGAGACCGCTACCTGGGCTTTCTCACCTTCTGGCAGCGGATTTTGACATCCCTGAAAGGACAGACGCCGCGTTCAGACTTCGTGCGGGCGAATTCATCCCGCAGAGCCTTTTCCTGCTGCTTCGCGATCTGCTGGCACTCTTCCTGCGACGAAAGAGCAGCAGCATCTTCCTCGGCCTCGAGCGTTCCGCCCTCGGTCAGGTAAAGTGTCATCAGAAGCACATAGGAAGCAGTTGTCATTGCGATCTTTCCTTTTGGGTCTTCACCCCTTGGCTTTCTCTGTGTTACCCTAAAGCGCCTTTCTGTCAAGTATTTTGAACCGAAAAGAGGGGATTTTTGCACCGGCAGTCCGCTTCCTCCGCGGTCCGCAAAAAACAGACCGGCGCATTCCGGCGTTCTTCCCCTGCCGATACCGAGGTTTGCGCCAGACAGCGATGAAAATCTTTTTTCAAGCCTCTCTGAAACGGAGGGTTCCGTCAAGATATTTGAACGGAACAGTCTGAAAGAATCAGGCGCCGGAGCGGAAACGCAGAAGGCGTCTTTTGCAGGAACATTCTCAAAAAAACAATAAAAACAAAAGGCCCCCCTCTTCCGAGGGGGGCCGTATATTCAGGATATGAAGCTTACTACTTCATGACCTTCTGAAGCGGAGGAACGACCTGCTTCTTACGGCTCATGACGCCATCAAGCCACACATGGGTGCCCTCGGGCTTCTTGCCGAAAGCCTTCTCGACGACGGACGGGTCATCGGAGGCGATGAGCATGTCGGAACCTTCCTTCATGATGTCGGTGAGAAGCAGGAAGACAGAATGACGGCCTTCGCCCTTGATCTTCTCGATTTCCTTCTGGAGGCCATCACGGTACTTGTCGAGCATGCTGAGATCGACGACTTCGAGCTGGCCGATGCCAACTTTCTTGCCGCCCATGTCGAAGTCCTTGTAGTCACGATGGACGAGCTCGTCCATGGTGGCACCTTCAAGGGCGCTCTTCACTTTGTACATTTCCATGCCGAGAGCCTTCACGTCGCTCACGCCGGCAATCTTGGCGAGCTGCTCGCAGGCCTTCTTGTCGTCAGGAGTGCAGGTGACGGACTTGAAGATAACGGTATCGGAAAGGATGGCGCACAGCATGCCGCCGGCGATGTCCTTGGGGATCTCGACGCCGTAGAAATTGTACATATTGGTGATGACGGTGCAGGAGCAGCCAGCGGGCCAGATCCAGCAGAGGAGCGGGCTGTTGGTGGTCACATCACCGAGCTTGTGATGGTCAACGATGCCGAGCACATTGGCGGAATCCATGCCCTTGGGAGCCTGGGCGAGGTCGGAGAAGTCAACAAGGTAAAGATCCTTGCCGGCCACGTCGGAAACAACCTCAGGAGCGGTCAGGCCGAACTTGTCGAGAACGAACTTGGTTTCAGGAGTGGGAGCGCCCTGAGCGGCGGCCTTCACGTCCTTGCCGAGTTTTTTGTACAGGTCCGTGATAGCAATGGCAGAAATGATACTGTCGGTATCAGGATTCATGTGGCCGATAACAAAAGCGGACATACGGTTCCTCCACTAGAAGTTTCAATATGGCAGCGTACAAGGGTTTGGAATACTGCCTTTCTAAAAACTTTGTTAAAGATAGCACAAGCTCAGCAGAATGCCAAGAGTCCGGACAAACGGTTTTACGTCTTTTTTGGTTTTTCTTTGATCTGACCCAAAAAGAAACCGCTCCGCCCCTCCTTTCGTCCTTTCCAGGGACAGGGAGCAAAACGTTCCCGGGGAGAATCACTCTGTGAACATATTTGTGATTTTTTACACAAATCCCTACTTTTGTTCCTTTCCACCATCTTCCTGCGCCAGAGGATGGCTGCTGTCGTACACTTTCATAAGGTGTTCAAGGCTTATCTGGGTATAGCGCTGCGTGGTGCTGAGCCTGGCGTGGCCAAGGAGCTCCTGGACGGCACGCAGGTCGGCGCCCGCCGCAAGCAGATGTGTGGCAAAGGAATGTCTCAGCACATGCGGTGAAATAGTGCGGTCAAGGCCGGCCGCGCGGCAAAGTTCCTCCAGGATGCGGCGGGCTTCGCGGCGGTCGAGGCGTTTTCCCCTGGCCCCCGTAAAGAGCGCGGGTTCCTCCGGAACGGCAATGAGGGGGCGCATTTTCTTCCAAATGGCCAGCGTTTCCGTGGACGTGTCTGAGAGAGGGGCAAGGCGCTCCCTGCTCCCCTTGCCGAGCACACGCACGTATCCCGCGTCTGGATCCACGTCCGTGTCATTAAGTCCCAGAGCCTCGGAAATGCGCAGTCCTGAGCCGTAGAGCAGTTCGGCAAGGGCGATGTCACGGGCGTGAAGAGCCTCGGCCTGTTCGGACGTGGTGCCTCTTGCCCTTGGCAGCTGTGCCCGCCCACCGCCGTCCAGAAGCTGCATCGTCTCATCGACATTGAGCGCTTTCGGGGAAAACTGATCCTGACGGGGATTGTGCACACTCTGAACGACGGATTCCTCCACCCTGCCCGTCCGCTTCAGCCAGCGGAAAAACGTACGAGCCGCTGAAAGACGCCTGGCCATGGAACTCTTCGCTTCACCCTTTCGGTAGAGCCAGGCCACCCAGGCCTGTACGTCACGAGCGGTCACCCTTTCCGGGCTTCCGAGATCAGTCCCGCGGCGCTTCATAAAGGAGGCAAAGTTCCTGAGATCCGTGCCGTAGGCCATCTGGGAAGCGGGGGAAGCGTTGCGCCTCGTCCCGAAATACAGAAGGAATTCTTCCAGGAGAGACTCCGTTTCCGGAGAAAGGACTGTCTTCCGCTTCTCCCCCGCCTTTCCTTTCCTTTCCATGTTTTTTCCACGCTCCCGGCCTGTAAATCGCCGTCAAACTTGCAAGACAGGCTATTTTAAGGCAATGATTCATCGGATTTCAATAATCTTCGCGTCACATATCTGCAGGAACCGTTGTGTCTTCCCGCCCACTCTGGGAGTTTAAGGCTTATGAATTCGTTAGAGGCTTTCTTCAGTTTCAATCCGGCACTGGCTGCTATTCTTCCGCCCGTCATTGTAGCCTTCGTCGTAAGCACACTCTTCGCCTATGCGGGGATGGGGTACATGGTCGGTTTCCTTCAGATTCATGGTGTGCACGCCCAGCGCTCTGCCTTTGACAAGTGCGCGAAGCAGCTCGCCACCCTGGGGCTTATCCTCGGATGGTGCCTGCTCATAGGCGCACGGATATGGATCTTCTTCAATACGGACAGCTATGTTCCGAGATCCAACCTCGGCAAGATCATCGAGCTCGGCTGGGGCTGCCTTGGCATCGCGGTTGTCACCTCAAGCCTCCATTTCGCGCTCTGGAAACCTTTCAAATCACATAAAATTATGCACGGCAGCCTGGCTCTGCTCTCCGGCATCAACGGAACGCTGGCCGTGGTTGCGATCCTCGGCTCCATCCGCCTTTTTTCCGCTCTGGATCTTCCAAACGCCGCAGAACTCAATCTGTATGAGCTCTTCAACTTCCGTCTTTTCCCGTCACCGCTTGATTACGCCTGCGGACTCTTCTTCCCGCTGATCGCCGGAATGCCCGCAGCGTTCGCCCTGGTCTGGCTTCTCGTACGCCGCCGCAGGGACGATTTTGGCCGTGACTACTACAATAATATGATTCCCTGGTGCGCCCGCTGGGCCTTTGTTGCCTGGATATTCATCAGCGTGCTCTACCTCCTTACCGTGGTCGCCGACCTCTGGCAGATGATTTCCACAGGCTCCTTTGATCTCGGGCTCGATGAAGGCGTCACGTATGCCCTCCGTTTTCTTCCCGCCCTTGTCGCCTGCCTGATCTGGTTCCTCGTATCGAGATCCCCGATGCCTCTGCGTCACAAGCCGGAAATCATCGCGGCTTTTATCCTCTGCTTCGTGTCCGGCTATTTCATCTTCTCGGACGCCACAAGCTTCATTTTCTAACCTATCTTCATACACCGAAGACTTTGCGGGCGGCCCTGAGTGCCGCCCTTTTTATTTGACGCGGATGGCTAGACCGGGGCACGGGGAAACCAGAGGCAGCACACTGTCTCACGATGACAGCATTCCCCCCGGTGGAAGGTGCAGGCCGGGAAAAGCTTCAGTTCTTCCCGAATATGATGCCCCCGGCGCTGCGCTTTCACCTGCAGGCCGCTGTTCCTCTCCGGCCGTTCCATGGCGGACGCACTGGCGTCCGTCCGCGGCTTTCCCGATGTCAGGACAGTTCCGGGGCTCTTCCCCATGAAAATTCACCTTGCCGGATGCACAAAAAAAGCCCCGCATTCCGGTTCCCATACGGGAGCGGGCGGGGCTTTATTATCTCAGGGGCAGTGATGTTACTTGGCCGGCACAACGCCGCCCTGGTACTTGTCCTGCATAAACTTCTTGATCTGATCGCTCTTCAGGACCTCGCAGAGCGCCTTGAGATCGGGACGGTTCTCGTCACCCGCGCGCACGGCGATGATGTTGGCGAAGGTGGCGGCGGCGAGAGAGTCATTCTTCTCGGCGGCCAGAGCGTCCTTCACCTTCAGACCGCCCAGCATGGCGAAGTTGCCGTTGATGATGGAGATGTCCACATCGGGCAGGGAGCGGACAAGCTGGGGAGCCTCGATTTCCTCAATCTTGAGGTTCTTCGGATTGGAAGAGATGTCCATACGGGTGGCGGTGAGGCTCTTGTTCTTCAGGGTGATAAGGCCGCGGTCATTCAGAAGAAGCAGGGCACGGGCTTCGTTGGTCGTGTCATTGGGCACGGACACGATGGCGCCGTCCTTCAGCTTATTCAGATCCTTG
>UMCF01021092.1_pt1 | contig 11305 bp, 5 predicted proteins | sample 1964131 | NCBI WGS metagenome assembly UMCF01 (sample SAMEA4835958, study PRJEB28245) | human gut metagenome | biome: gut microbiome; material: fecal sample | place: Denmark | collected 2008
CAAGGGCTACGGGATTATTTCACTAACTTTCAAGTTACATTACAAAATGAAATAAGATCTGCAAATCCTATGATCAATTTTCTGTTTTCATTCGTCGTTTCGCCTCATACATTTTGGCATCGGCCTCCCGGACCATATCGTCCATGGAACGAGGCATATTATGGGTCAGTACGGAATATCCCATGGCTACAGTAATGGGATGCTCGGAACCGTCAGGAAGCTTCAAAGTTCCCAGAGACGCTTCGAAATCTCTTTGCAGCTTGAGAAATTCTTTTTCGGAATCGGATACGGTCGACAGGAATACGAACTCATCTCCGCCGATCCGGTAACATTTTCCTAAGGAACCAAGATGTGCCGACAGAGTATCCGCTACCCGGCGGATCATTTCATCACCGCTTTGGTGACCGTAGGTGTCGTTCACATATTTGAGGCTATTCACATCGTACAGTGCCAGCAACACATGAAAATTATGGGATGCGTCCAGTCTTTTCAATTCTTCCATATAGGAAGTACGGTTCAGCAGGTCGGTCAGACCGTCGCGATAAGCCAGGCGGCTGAGCAGCTGCATGCGAACACCTTCCTGATAGTTGGTCATGAGGCGCAGGGTAACCTGGACTGCTTCCATGATCAGGAACATAAGCACACCGATCCGTGTGAAGAAGCTGGTCTCGGGAGCACTGCCGAACCATAGCAGCAGGATATCCAGTAGAACGCCAAAGCACAGACACAGAATTCCAAGGTTATGATATAGATTGTGCTTCAGATGCTGTCTTTGATTCTGATAAAACCCCTTGCCGATGGCATAGATAACAAGTGCGATCAGAATGCCAAAAGTAATATGGGTCAGACGAAGACTTTCATGGAAGTCCTTGAGACCGGTCAGATTCAGGCAGAAACGTATACTGAAATCCATGACACTGATCAGGCATACTGTCTGTACCGTCACAGGGGAGTACTCTGTATACATTTTGCCAAGGTACAGAAACAGTGGAATGGTGATCAGCATCATAAAAAGTTCCGCAATTGTATGATAAATATGGCTATTACGCAGGATCAGCTGCAGCATACGGTTATCTGCCAACATAAAGATACCAGTATTCAGAGCAAATAATCCCAGATAAAGCATCTCACTGCCGATGATGTGCTTCTTGTGTAATGGCAGATAAAACAGGATAAATGCCAGACCAAGATGGGCGATCAGGAAGCTGATGCCGAATCCGGGTGCCTTGTCGCGGATGCGGCTTATCAGGATATCTTCACTACGTCCCAGGTACATATGATTGATCTTGCCACTGCCGTCTCCGTAAGGATTATCGATCACCAGGGTGAGCGTGCGCCCGGAATCTTCCCGGTAGATGGGCAGAGAGACATAAGAGGCTCCCGGCGTCTTGCCGAAGAAAACTCCCTCCGGTCGTATGGCCTCATAGATCTGCCGGTCGTCTATCAGGATCGTGACATTGGAACTTTTATAAAAAAAGAAAAGTGCCATGTCGTGAGTCAGCGCAGGAAGCTTCTTGGTCACTGTGCAGGTGCCGCTGATATGGGAAAAATCAACGGGGCTTCCATCGGAGGTGGTCCAGCCTTCTGAAAAGTCAATATAATCCGATATTGCCGGCTCACGGTTCTGCCTGGGCAGACTGTAGTACAGTACCGTAAAAATCACAGAACACATGATCAGGAAAAACAGTCCACGTGTAATGGAATATGAAGTTTTGTGATTGTTCGTGTTAGTATTCATATGAATTATATTATAGTAATCAGGTACCATAAAAGTCAATGTCTGTGTTGGGCAGATCAATGTCAAAGATAAAAAAACGTTGCAATGGGTGAAAAAGTATGCTATTGTGATTTTGTTGCCGCTTTAGCGCGGTAAAGATTTACTCTGGAGAGTCCTTCCACGGAAAGCAATTTTCATATTTCCGTATAGAAGGCGCCGAAGGTGTACGGCAGTAAAGCTGCCAATCTCTCAGGCAAAAGGACAGAGCATCTATATGCTTATTCCCATTCTCTTCGGAAGAAATCAATCTACGATAGGACGTCACAAGAGGTGACGGAAGGAGAGGGAATATGTTAGACATGATTAGTAACTTTCTGACCACAGTGGATGATTTCGTCTGGGGCATCCCCCTGATCGTCCTCATTCTGGCTACGGGCCTTTTTCTCACAGCCAGACTTCGTTTTTTGCAGATCACGAAGCTTCCCCATGCAATCAAACATTTAATTGCCAATGAAAAGTCGGGCGAAGACGGCGAAGTATCCAGTTTCGCGGCACTGTGTACGGCATTGTCCGCTACCATCGGAACCGGTAATATCGTTGGTGTGGCAACGGCTATTGTAGCAGGCGGTCCCGGAGCTTTGTTCTGGATGTGGATCGCTGCGCTGGTAGGTACGGCTACAAAGTATTCCGAGTGCCTGCTGGCGGTGAAATATCGTGTGGTAGCAGAGGATGGACACATTATCGGCGGCCCCTTCTACTATATCGAAAACGGTATGGGCAAGAGCTGGAAATGGCTGGCGAAGATCTTCGCTTTTATGGGTGTATGCGTAGGATTGTTCGGTATCGGAACCTTTACCCAGATCAACGGTATCACCAGTGCGGTACATAATTTCTTCGATGCAAATAATGCACATACCGTACAGCTCTTCGGCATGGACTATTCCTGGAGCGTGGTGATCTCCGGAATCCTTTTGACCATCTGCGTGGCACTGGTTGTTATCGGTGGATTAAAGCGTATCTCCACCGTGGCACAGGTCATCGTTCCTTTTATGGCAGTGACTTATGTAGTAGCCTGTCTGTTAGTATTGATCTTTAATGTAACTGCCATTCCGGCAGCTATCGTAACCATTGTACAGAGTGCGTTTGGTATGCGTGCCGTAGCCGGCGGTGCTTTGGGAGCGGTTATCATGGCAATGCAGAAGGGTATTGCGAGAGGTATTTTCTCCAACGAAGCCGGTATCGGTAGTGCACCGATTGCAGCGGCTGCAGCGCAGAACGACTCTCCTGCCAAACAGGGTCTGATCTCCATGATGGGTACCATCATTGATACTCTGATCATTTGTACCATGACCGGTCTTACGATCGTAATTACCGATTCCTGGAACGTAGGTCTGGACGGCGTGGATGTTACCACCAGAGCTTTCCAGCAGGGGCTGCCTTTTAACAGCTCTATTGCATCCTTTATCCTGATGGTATGCCTGGTATTCTTTGCATTTACCACGATCCTCGGTTGGGATTACTACAGTGAGAGATGCCTGGAATACCTGATCGGTCAGAAGCCGAAGGCGATCAAAGTATACCGTTGGATCTACATTGCCTGCGTATTCATCGGACCCTACATGACTGTTAAGGCAGTATGGACCATCGCAGATATCTTCAACGGTCTGATGGCGATCCCGAACCTGATCGCACTGCTGGCATTAAATGGTGTTGTGGTGGCTGAGACCAAGAAATACCTTGACAATGCCAAGAAAAAGTTTTAAAAAAGTTCTGTAGCCCTATCACACGGGGAAAATCCATATTTTTTCCGGAAGTATAGAAGTGAGGAACTATATGAAAGATCTTACAAAGGGCAGACCGTCAGTTTTGATACTGACGTTTGCCCTTCCTATTTTTTTGGCCAATTTATTGCAACTTACTTACAGCCTGGCAGATACCCGCATCGTAGGTACTTTTCTGGGAGATAATGCCCTGGCGGCAGTGGGGGCCACGACGACGCTGAGCAACCTGATCGTACAATTCCTAATGGGAATGTGCAATGGCTTTGCTATTATTTCGGCACAGTGCTTCGGAGCGAAGGATATGGACAGATTGCGCCGATCCTTAGGCAATTCTCTGGTGCTTGGTCTATTGGCAGCGGTGGTACTGACATTTGGAGGACTTGTATTTTTACAGCCGATCCTCAGATTCCTGAATGTGCCGGAAAATCTGTTGCACACAGCAACACAGTATGTGTCCGTGATCATAGCGGGACTTGTTGTTACTTTATTATATGATGTATTATCGGCGACCTTAAGAGCAATCGGAGATACCGTGACCCCGCTGATCGTGCTGGCAGTGTCGGTGGTGCTGAATATCGGAGGAGATCTGCTTCTGATCGTGGTGCTGCATATGGGAGTGCTGGGTGCCGCAGTTGCTACTGTGCTGTCGCAGCTGATCGCTGTGGTGGTGTGTGCGGTCTATCTGTGGAAAAAGTATGAAATTCTGCGGATACGTGTGGATGATATGAAGCTGCAGGATGCCGGAATGCTCCGCAATATGTTAAGCTCCGGTCTTTCCATGGGATTCATGAGCTCGCTGGTCAATATCGGTACATTGACATTGCAGACCTCCATCAATAAGCTGGGACAGAATATTATCATTGCCCATACGGCAGCCCGCAAGATCTCCGAGATCTTCATGATCATGTTCAGCGTCTTCGGTCAGACAATGGCGACCTATTGCGGACAAAATCTGGGAGCCGGAAAAATCGAACGGATCCGCAGAGGAATCCTGTTGGCAACCGGTTATACCTGCATCTGGTGTACGCTTAATATTGTGACTGCTTATACCATCGGTGACTGGCTGGTATGGCTGGTCACCGGCAGCAAAACTCCGGAAGTGATCTACAATGCCACATTATATCTGAAGGTAGATACACTGTTCTATTATGTGACAGCGGTAATCTGTATTGTGAGAAACTCCATGCAGGGACTGGGAGAACGGATCGTACCGCTGATCTCCAGCTCGCTGGAAATGATAGGGAAAATTGTGATCGCGGCGACGCTGGTTCCCATGTTCGGATACCCGGGTGTCATCGCAGCGGAGCCTATTGTGTGGTTTATTATGATCATTCCGCTATTGATAAAGATACTGCGTATGCCGGTCTGGAAGCAGAAAACTTAACTGTTTCGTAAACAAAAGAGATATTTTTACTTAACGTTAAGGAAAAATGACCAAATTTAACAATAAAATACTTGTAATTTTGTCGAATTGTATTACTATATGGAAAATGTTACAATGAATTTACCGAGAAAATACTTAAACGTTTTCGAGACGGACCGAATGTGATAAAGTCTTTTACAGAAAGGCAGATGTGGTAAGTATGAAGAAGACAGAGAATAAGAAAACGAAAGTAAAAGGGAACAAAAAGCCATTTTTCACAATTTCGAAAAAGATACTGGCGTTAAGCCTTCTGCCGATGATCATTGTATGTGCACTGGTGGCTACGGTGGGGGCCAAAGCATTAGAGACCGGAATTGAGAAACAGATTGAGCAGTCTCTGCAGATCGTTGGTGTCAGTGTGGATGAAACCTACACGAATCTGTATGAAGGCGATTACACCAGAGATAAGGGAGGCAAGGTGCGCAAGGGCGGCACATCCATTTCCGGGGAGACACAGTTGATCGATGGATTGCAGGAGAAGACAGGCTTCCAGGTGTCTTTTTTGTATGGAAATATGCGTCTGATCACGACATTGACCAAGCCGGAAGGAGGACGTATTAACGGTACGGCGTTGGAAGACGATGTCTATGCACAGATTCAGACTGGGGAGGCTTTGTTCCTGACGGACTGCAACATTTCCGAAGTAGATTATTATGTATATTATCAGCCATTGATCAATTCTGATGGCTCTGTGATCGGTGCCATCGAAGTGGCGACGCCGATGCAGAATGTCAAGGATACAATCTCGATGCAGGTGAAGGATATTATTCTGATCGCTGTGGCATGTGTTCTTGTGGCGGCAACGCTGGTAAGCGTATTATCCCGTAGCATGGTGAAGACCATGAAGAAGACGAAGCATTTCCTAGGCAGGATCGTGAACGGAGAACTGGATGCAGAGCCGGATGAAAAGCAGTGCCGTAAAAAGGATGAACTTGGGGATGTATATCGTATTTCTGTAAAACTGCAAAAAACTCTCCGTTCGATCGTAACAGAGATCAAGGATTCCGCGGATGATCTGACAGCATCTTCCAACAAACTGATCAAGATGGCACAGGATACCCAGGAATCTGTGAATGATGTATACCATGCTGTCGGCGAGATATCAGACGGCGCAAGGAATCAGGCAAATGAGACAACGGATGCTAATGAAAATGTAGTGCGTATCGGCGAGCAGATCGAATATATATCTGAGGAAGTAAAATCTCTGACGGATTATGCCGGTAGGATGGCAGAAGCGGAGAAAGCTTCCGAAGAGATCATGAAGGAACTGAACGGCTCCAACGAGAGCACCAAGGAATCTGTCCTGCGGGTAGCGGAACAGATTACGGATATGAACGGAGCAATTCAGAATATCACCAAGGCAGTATCCATGATTCAGGATATTGCGGACGAGACAGATCTGCTGTCACTGAATGCCAGCATTGAAGCAGCCAGAGCCGGAGAAGCGGGAAGAGGCTTCGCAGTGGTAGCAGAGCAGATCAGTAAGCTGGCTGACCAGTCTAAGCGCTCCGCAACCGAGATCGAGCAGATCATCCAAAATATCATGGAGTCTTCCGGCAGAATGGTGGAGATCATGGGTGAAGTGGAAGCCAACATGAATCACCAGCAGAGCAAGTTAGAGGAGACCGGTGTGAAGACTGCGGCAGTAGCGGATGGTGTGGAGAATTCCCTGCAGCATATTGACGGTATCCGGGAGAAGATGGATGTCTTAGGACAGTCCGGAAGTGCGATCCGTGATGTAGTGGAAGGATTGTCGGCAATCTCCGAACAGAATGCAGCATCCGCAGACAGTACCATGCAGGCGGCTCATGGCATGAGTGATACCATGACAGAACTGATGAATTCTTCTGAGAACCTGTTGGCATTAGCGGATAAGCTGGAAAAGGTACTGGATGTTTTCAAGGTATAAAGAGGGTGCTGGAAGCTGTCCGGCAGGGAGATAACATATAAATGACAGAAAATGCAGTCCGTTTTTCATAGAAAACCGGACTGCATTTTCGTGTGCTTTATTGACGGGGATACCATCATGAATTACAATATAAGGGATGTGAGGAATTACGTTATGAATTTAAGGTCTTTCACCCACTTATAAGCAAGCTCATATGGGCTTAGACTTTTTGAGCCTGGCATAATATCATACGGGAGAGAAGGAGAATGCAAATGAAAGAGTTGGAACGAAGTAACCGGGTAGCCATGATAGCACATGGTGTGATCAATGCATGTATGCTTTTCATTAGCGTGATCGGATTTGTTGAACACACAGTGTCGGTTCCGGTATTGGCAGTGCTGATGCTTCTTGGGATCATACCGGTTCTTGCAGAATTTATTTGCTGGAAGAGGGATCATGCGACCAAAGCTATAAAACATCTGTCACTGATCGGATTTGCGTTGTTTTATACGGTGCTGCTTTTTACGGCACAGTGCAATATGGTGTATGCATTTGTAATTCCCATGATGTTTGCAGTCATGCCTTATCATGATGTCAAGGCATTTGCACTTATTAATGTGGGGACGGTGGTAGAGAATATCCTGGTGGTGCTCCTGGGAGCCACACAAGGGGGATTTGGCTATCTGGGGCAGGACGCAGGATTTATACAGATTTCGGTAATGATTCTGCTGTGCATTACATCCATCTATGCTACCATATCCAACCAGAAGAACACCGATGAAAATATAGAGAGCATTACAGCTGCGCAGGACCGCGCGGAAGCAACCTTACGTGAAGTCATGGAAATGAGCAGCCGGATGGAGACTTCAGTAGCTGATATCACAGCGGAATTGAATAAACTGGAAACTGCTTTTGACAGTACCAAAACAGCCATGGAGGAGGTGTCTGCAGGTTCCGGGGAGTCTGCAGCGGCGATTCAGCAGCAGACGTCCCAGACGGAGGCTATTCAGGAAAAAGTAAATACTGTGGGTGAAGTGGCAGAGACGATCGGAAGCAATATGGAACATACGATAGAAATGCTGGATGCCGGAAAAGAAGAGATGACAGGTCTGAAGGAGCAGGCAGAGGATTCTGCAAGGAACAGTGAACTGGCGGCACAGAAGCTGGAAAAGCTGGATCATTATATGCAGGAGATGCATTCCATCGTGGAAATCATCAGCAAAATAGCTAATCAGACCAGTCTTCTGGCGCTGAATGCCAGCATAGAAGCAGCCAGAGCCGGTGAAGCCGGCCGCGGTTTCTCCGTAGTGGCGACGGAGATTTCGGGAATGGCCACCCAGACAAAGGATGCTACCGGTAACATCGCGGAGTTGATCCAAAATGTATCTGGAGCGATTGGAGAAGTGGTGACGGTCATCCGTCAGATGATAGACGGTATCGGCAGCCAAAGGGAAGGAACGATGCGTGCGGCGGACAGTTTCACGGCAATTGAAGACAGCAGCTATACGATCGTGGATAATCTGGGTGAGATGCTTCAGACAGTAGAAGCTCTGAAAACAGCCAACCAGGAGATCGTGGATTCCATTCAGACAATCTCAGCGACTACGGAAGAAGTGTCTGCCCATGCCAGTGAGACACTGGAAGCGGAAGAGAGAAACAGAGAGATTCTGCAGAAAATTACTGAAAATATGAATTCTATGGTAAAAAAATAAGTAACGGTTCCTGTGACAGAACGGACAGGATAGAAACAGGAGTGACAGAATATGCATGACAACGGGGTGACTTTACAGAAAAAGGTGTTACAGAATCTGGATATACCGTATTCGTATGAACTGGCAAAACGAATGGAACAATACCGGTCACATCCGACACTGGGGTATCGTCCGGCGGGTTCTAAGGCAGAATTTGAGACCGGAGAGATGCTGAAGACAGAAATGGAAAAAATCGGACTGTCTGAGGTTACAAAGGATGCCGTGACGGTAGACGGCTGGGAATTTCATAAGGCTGCGTTAAGCTATACGAATGCAGCCGGGGAGACCGTGTCAGCAGAGCTGGGAGCCTATCAGACAACCTTTGTCACCGATGGCCCGAAGGAATTTTCCATGATGTATCTGGGAAAAGGAACGGAGACGGACTATCAGGGAAAAGATGTCAGGGATAAACTGGTACTGGTGGAGATTAACCAGAGGGATGAGTGGTGGATCAATTATCCGGTATACCAGGCACATCTGAAAGGAGCTGCAGCCCTGATCGCAGTGCAGAGCGGCGGCTACGGCGAAATCGACGATGAAGCTCTGAATGCACAGGATATCGCCGGACCGGAGGATGCTCCCGCTTTTTCCATTTCCAGAAAAGAGGCGGCAGGCCTGTTGGAGCTGCTGCGTGATCAGGAGGAAATAACGGTCACCTTTGATGCGGAATCCAGGGTGACCAGAAACTGCACGACTTATAATATTGTGGGAAGGATTCCCGGAAAACATCCTGACCGCATGGTGCTTTTGTCTGCGCACTATGACTCCTATTTTGACGGATTCCAGGATGACAATACAGCGGTCGCCCTAATGTTTGGTATTGCAAAGGCGTTGCGGGACAGTGGTTTTCAACCGAACAATACCATTGTGATCTGTGCCATGGCATCCGAGGAATGGGGCGTGGTTGATTCCAATTTCGACTGGTCTACGGGAGCTTATGAGCAGATATTCACCGCACATCCCGAATGGGTGGGCAAGGTGATCGCAGACCTGAACTTTGAACTCCCTGCGTTGGCGCATGGTACCAGAGCGAGGATCCGCAGCTGCTATGAATACGTCAGCTTTCTGGAGGAATATCTGGCGGATCTGCCGAATCTGACGATAGCCTATCCGGAAGAGACAGCAGTGACATCTCCGATCGAGACCTGGTCGGATGATTTTTCCATGGCGATCGCAGGTGTACCGTCCATGGTAAATGATTTCACCGGCGGAAGCTTTATGGAGACCCACTACCATTCTCAGTTTGATAACGATGAGTTTTATGATGAACAGGTATATCGTCTGCATCATGAACTGTTTGCCCTGTTGATCCTGGCACTCGATGAAACGGCAGTGGTACCGTTGCAGTTTTCACCGGTGGTGCAGCGGATTCGCAAGGGCTTGGAACAGTGTCGGGAAATCTGCTACCGCGCCGATGTGGCGGGGCAGCTGGGAGAGAAAAAACGGGTTTTGCTTGAAAAAATTGAGGAACTGGAGATTTTAAGTGACCGGGCACTCAGAAGATGCCGGGAGGAATATGAAGCGGTAGAGGAATACAACCGTAACTACAAACAGTTGCTTAGAGATGGAAAATACGACGAGGCGGAGAAACTTTTCCGGCAGATCAGACCGCTGGAACAGAAGCTGCTCGCAAGGTTCCAACAGGAGCAGGACGCTTTTGTGCGGATTGACTGGTACGGAAATGTGTTGTATCCTCATGAGATATGCAGTGCAAATCTGAGACTTCTGGGCGGAGCGGTGAGAAATCTGAAGGAACAGAGACTTTCCTCCGCACTTCGTAAGCTTTATCAGGTAGACAACAATGCCTATGCCTTTAATTTTGATGAAGAAGTATATAGGCATTTTACGGATTATGTATTCCATCAGCCGAAGGATCGCCTGAAATGGGGTTACGGAAGGCTGCCGGAGCATGAAAATCTATATGGAACGGTCAAGCAGCTTCTCCAAAAAGAAAAACAACTGGAGATGTTGACAGGATCCGGTATGAAGGAAATGGACTACCGGGAAGAAATTACCAGCCTGGAGCATGCATGCAGCAAGCTTGTGGTCAGCCTGATGAATATCGTGCAACAAATGGAGAGATCTGTGACAGAGATATTCGAATTGTAATGATGGCGAGAGCAGAGCACGGAACGATCCACAGACAACAAAGCTGGGGACTGACATCATCATAATAAGGAGATAACAGTAAATACAATTATGGAAAGTGATAAGTTATATCGTGTGCAGAAGGAAGACCTTCCGAAAGTGGAGAAAATGCTGAATCAGTGCTTTGCACACGATCCGTTGTACGAGACGCTGATTCCGGATCCGGAAGTCCGTAAAAATCTGATGCCGGAGCTGTTTAAATGTGACATGGATGAATTTTATGCGACCTGTGAGATCTTCGCAGACAGCGCGGATCTGAACAGTGTATTGGTGGTATCGGATGAAGCGGAGCCGTACAATGTATTTCAGTTCTATTTTACAGAGGCCATGGCTGCTTTACAGACGGATTCCTATCTGATCAAGGAGGATCCTTCGTTAAAGACATTTCGGAATTTTATGAAGGGTGAGGATTATCTGAATTCCAGCTGGACGGATCAGCTGCATCAGAATCAGCGTCTGCACATCATTTATCTGGCAGTGGATCCATCCATGCAGCATCATGGGATTGCTGCGGAGCTTCTGGAGGAAGCCATCGACTATGCCCAGAAGCACAAGCTGATGATCTCCCTGGAGACTCATAATCCAAAAAACGTGGAA
>UMCF01110732.1_pt1 | contig 11271 bp, 10 predicted proteins | sample 1964131 | NCBI WGS metagenome assembly UMCF01 (sample SAMEA4835958, study PRJEB28245) | human gut metagenome | biome: gut microbiome; material: fecal sample | place: Denmark | collected 2008
AGGTGATAAAGTACGGCAGGCATGACACCGCAGGAACCACAGGTGGGGGCAGTTACTATCTTTCCCCCCGAAGCGTTCTCCTCGCTTACCGCCAGTGCATAAGAGAATACGAGTCCTCTCGATTGAAGGGACTGTTTGTATCCGGTAGCACGTATATAATAGGTAGAAGCTTTCCGTCGCAGGTTCAATGGGCCGGGGAGCACTCCTTCCGCTTCCAGTCCGCGGTGGATGGCTTCTTTCATTGTATCCCATACTTCAGCGAGGTAATCCCAGATATCTTCATTCTCGCACTCTTTCACATATTCCCAGTAACTCTTTCCGGTACGTTCGCACCATTCCAGAATTTCCGTCATACTGTTCATCCCATATACTTCAGGACTTTCAATTGTCGGATTGCTGTTGTTTTCAGCTAGTGCGCCTCCGCCGATACTATAAACTGTCCAATTCTCCTGAATCTTGTTGTTAGCGTCGAAAGCGGCAAATGTCATTCCGTTCGGGTGGAAAGGAAGAAAGACTTTCGGTTGCCAGATGATTTCTACCGGGGCGGTAGTTTTGAGTGTGTCTATAATGGCTACATCCGTCATGTGCCCTTTTCCGGTAGCGGCGAGACTTCCATAGAGTGTTACTTTGAAAGAGGCTGCATCCGGATGACGTTCTACGAACATTTCTGCAGCTTTGCGTGGACCCATTGTGTGACTGCTGGAAGGACCAGTACCGATTCGATATAGCTCTTTAATTGATTTCATGAGTTATGTGTGCTTAATTAATACCATTTCTTTTTTCTAAAATACAAATATACAACAATACCGATAACTCCCATTAAAATCCATGCAAATAAATATCCGTATCGCCAATCAAGCTCCGGCATCCATTTGTAATTCATTCCCCATACTCCGACTAAAAAGGTGAGAGGGATGAAGATAGTGGATACAATGGTCAGACGTTTCATGATGTCGTTCATGCGTAAGTCATTGTTCGATATATATAGATCGACTAATGAAGAAAGCGTTTCACGGCAGATTTCAATAGTCTGGAGAACGAATTGTAAATGGTCATTCACGTCATTGAAGAACGCACGGTTTACTTTATGGATAAGCAGGTTTTCCGCCCGTAACAGTTTTACGTATTGTTCCTTTAGGGGGAGAATGGATTTCTTCATCAGCATATATTGACGCCGGAGTGACTGGATCTGGATACCTATATCATTTTCGTCGGTGATAGTCAGCAACTCCTCTTCAAGATCTTCGAGGGCATCGTCGATAGAAGAAATTGTTGAGATGTAATTGGTCATTATACTGTTCAGCAGTACACTGAGCAAATAATCCGTCTGACGGCTACGTATTTTCAGTACATCATTGCGTAAGGCAGCGTTAATATCATCGAAGAAGTCGGTTTCCTGTTCGAGAAAGGTCAGCACATAGTTGCTTCCCAGAATGACACAGACTTGCTGTTGGAGCAGTTCGTCCAGTTCGTTTTCCTCCTTATGGGTGTTGGGATAGAATAATTTCAGGATGAGAACGATATATTTATCATGTTCTTCGATTTTAGTCGGGTGGTCTGCGTTCAGGATATCCTGCAAAACAAGGAAGTCTATTTCAAAATGAGCGCAAATCTCGCGGATTGTTTCCGTATCTTTTAAACCGTGCACTTGCAACCAGTTGATTCGCGCACTGTCTAATGTTGCTTTGACGGATTGGAAGGTGTCGCCGGAGCTTTCCTGCATCTCAGTGGCATTGTAGGTGCAGAGATGAATGTGGGTAGGAGTAAGGCTGTCCCCTGTGTAAATGAGCTTTTCGCTTAATAGGTTATTTTTCATGCTTTATTCTCGTTTTAGAAAACCACCGCAACAAAGGTAGTGGTTTTCTAAATGAGAACAAGTTCTTGCGACGTTTTGTTTACAATATGTCTTATATCCGGGTCAATCAAAATCTACTACTGTGATTCCGGCACCTCCGAACTGCACATGCTCGTCGGCATAATGGCGGATACTCGGTACGGTGGACAGATATTGGCGGATGAGTGTACGAAGGATTCCTGTTCCTGTTCCGTGAAGAATACGTACACGGTCCATGCCGACCAATATAGCATCGTCAATAAAATAAGTGACTGCTTGCAATGCTTCGTCTCCGCGCATCCCACGCACATCGATATCTTGTTTGAAACTAAGTTTCTTTTCGTACATCTGGTCATGTGTCTGGCTGCTGACAAAGGTACTTTTGGCCATGCTTTCCGTCTTGGGGGCCGCGTTGGAGCGTTCGAGACGGTCCAACTTGACGGTTGTCTTGATACTTCCGAAGGCGACGATTGCATTCTTGCCACTGATTTCCATTACCTGCCCGACGCTGGTCTGACCTTTAATTTTTACATTTTCGCCAACGGAGATAGGAGCCACTTTAGGAGTAGCGGTTGTTGAGGAACTTGCCGCTTTCTGCTCGTTCTTTTTATTCTTCTTCCGTTCCTGTTTCTCTTTCAGTTTCTCCATTTTCCGAGCCATTTTTTCTTCTTGTTCCTTGGAAGCCAATGCATCCAAAGAAGTACGAAAGTCAGTCAGCTCCTGACGGGCCATGCGGGTCTTTTCTTTTTCTGCCTGTGCCTCTTTAATGGTACGGATCGTATTTTCAATACGGGCATTCGATTCCTGTAACATTCGTTCCGCTTCCTCTTTAGCCTGCCGGATAATCTCTTTCCGTGATTTTTGCAGTTCTTCCATTTCAGTCTGATAGCGGGCGATCGTTTCTTCCATGTGCTTCTCCCGTTGACGGATCGTTTGGCGTTTCCCTTCCCAGTAACGTTTGTCGCGTACGATATCCTGAAGATATTTGTCGGCATTGATGTACTCGCTCCCTACAATTTCCGAGGCGTCAGCGATTACATCTTCCGGCAATCCGATTTTCCGTGCGATCTCTACAGCAAAGGAGCTTCCCGGGTTACCGATCTGCAATTGGAAGAGTGCCTGCATTAAATGGCGGTCGTAAAGCATGGCGCCGTTGACTACGCCTTCATGGTCTTCTGCAAAATGCTTCAGATTCTGGTAGTGGGTGGTAATCACTCCGAAAGTCCTTTTCTGGTTGAAACGTTTCAGTACAGCTTCGGCAATGGCACCTCCAATCTGCGGCTCCGTACCTCCTCCGAACTCATCAATCAGGATGAGGCTACGTTCATTGCAACTTTTCATCATTATCTTCATATTGGTGAGGTGAGAGGAGTAGGTACTCAAATCGTCTTCGATAGACTGTTCATCACCGATATCTATGAAAATGCTGCTGAATATACCTGCATGACTGCGTTCGTGCATCGGAATCAACATGCCGCATTGTAACATATATTGCAATAAGCCTACCGTTTTCAGACAGACTGATTTACCTCCGGCATTCGGACCGGAGATAATGAGAATACGCTGTTTCTTGTTTAATTCTATGTCCAAAGGTACGACCTTTTTCCCATGCTTGGCTAGCGACAGTTGTAACAAGGGATGTACGGCCATAGTCCAGTCCAGTAACTGTTCATTTTCTATGGCGGGTTTCAGACTGTTGGTCTGTATGGCGAAATAACTTTTCGCACGGATAAAATCAATTTCTGCCAAAAATTCATACGACTGGAGTATCTCCGGAATAGACGGGCGCAACACATTGGAGAATTCCGTCAGGATACGGATAATTTCCCGTCTTTCGTCTCCTTCGAGTTCGCGGACGCGGTTGTTTGCTTCTACAACCTCCGCCGGTTCGATAAATACGGTTTTTCCGCTTGCCGATTCATCGTGGACGATTCCTTTAATCTTACGTTTGAGTCCCGGAGCGACAGGGATAACCAAGCGACCGTCGCGCATGGTAGGGGCTACGTCCTTATCTACATATCCTTCGGATTGCGCACTGCGCAGAATGCTGTTCAACGAGCGGGAAATACTTCCCATTGTATTGGCTAATTCCCTGCGGATACGAGCCAGTTCTGTAGAAGCATTATCTTTTATCTTTCCATATTTATTGAGGATACCGTCTATTTTTCCAATCAATTGGGGGAATACGGCAATGTCTCCCGCCAGTCGTTTCAGACTGGGGTAGGGGCTATCACTTTCTTCTTCGTCTTCATTGTTCCGATGCAGGAAACGGACGATATCACGAATGGTCTCTAGTGAACGGCGCAAGTCGAATAATTCCTGTTCGTCCAGATACATTCCTTCTATCCGTACCCGTTTCAGTGAAGGGCGGACATCGAAAAAAAATTGGTCGGGAAATCCGTCCTCTTCTTGAATGATGCGAACAAACTCGGTTACCTGGTTTAAATTCTCTTCTACTACTTCATATTGTTCGGAAAAGCCCATGTCTGAAACTTTTTCTTCGCCTAAAGTGCTAAGACACTTGTCTTTCAGTAACTGCCTTATCTGGTCGAATCCTATCTTTTGCTCAAAATTTTGAGGGTATATCATATCTTTATTCCTTATAACTGGGCACAAAAATACGATTAATTCACGAAAAAAGTGTCAGATTGTTTGCAGATTTAAAAATGATTCGTACCTTTGCACCGCTTTCAACGGAAAGCACTTCTGATAAAGGAGTTTTGGAGAGGTGGCAGAGTGGTCGATTGCGGCGGTCTTGAAAACCGTTGTACCGCGAGGTACCCGGGGTTCGAATCCCTGTCTCTCCGCAAAATATTTGTAAGTGATAAAATACATCCGATTTTACATTTTTAAATGTAAAATCGGATGTATTTTTATATATTTCATTTCTCCATATTTAATAACTGTATCTTTTTAAAACTATTCCGAAAAAGTAAACGTACGCTTTTTTATCTTTTTTGCACCAACAGACAAGTAGGTAAGGAATATGTGCCGGACGGCACTATCTAACATTTCAATAAGGAGTAAACGGCGCGTAAATGTTTGGCAAGACGTTCCGTATCCAGTCCACCGAGAAAAGACATTTCAAAGGACAGCCCCATGTAAACTTGTCGGAACATAACTACTGCATCTTCTACATCCACATCTTTTCTCAATTCTCCGGTATTTATCGCGCGCTGTATGGCGGTACGCCAATAAGCATAATCACCGACTATAAGATTATGGAGTTTTTCTTTGGCGTTAGGGTCATATTGGAGAAGTTGAAACAGAAAATGAAAATATTGGGCATGATATGAAAACTTTCCTTGTACCACCTTATCACTACCTGGGCCTATCAGATTACTCAGCATATCCATTGTTCGTTGTACGCCTTTCACGTATTCATCTATAAATTCGGCAAACGTACCGTTCGTTTCAGTGAATTTGTTTCGTGGGTTTTGCGCGCTAAAACAAAACTTATCCACTACGGCAATGAATAATTCCTGTTTGTTCTTGTAGTATTTGAATATTCCGGCTTTCGACATTCCGAGCATCTTTCCAAGTTCTGCAAAACTGGCTTTTTCATAGTTTACGGACATAAACAGCTTGAACGCTGCTATCAGCAATTCATCACGGGTAATTTTCATTTTGTGATAGTCTTTTATATTTTTCAATCCCGAAAATAGTATTTTATTCTCATACAAGCTACATAACAAGTCATAGATTAACAAAAATAAATCAGAGAGGTCCCTCTAAGATGCTTTAATATGGAATAAAAATCCTTTCACTCTTTCACCTCGTATCTTGTTATTTATCAGCTTTTATAGCATTGGAAAGATACAGCAGTTGTTGGAAAAGATTGTGATTCGGTCAGCCGGCCTATATTAAAATGGTTACTGTAAACAATATAACTTATAGTGCGGGAAAAGATATAGGGAAGAATTTGCAGACAGGAAGATTCTCTGTATCTTTGCCGCCATGTCAGAAAGAAGCGAACTACATACAAGAAATAAACACAACGGGCAATACGACTTTTCTCTATTGACGGAGAATTATCCGCCTTTAAAGAAGTTTGTACAACTCAATCCCTATGGTACGCAAACAATTAATTTCTTCAATCCGCAAGCGGTGAAGGCGTTGAATAAAGCGTTGTTGATAAGCTACTACGGCATTCGATATTGGGATATTCCGAAGAACTATTTGTGTCCGCCTATTCCCGGGCGGGCGGATTATATTCATTATATCGCAGATTTGATTGGTTCGGAAGCTGTAAGCAAAGATGTGAAAGTGGAAAATGGAGAGATACGGAAATCTGCATACAGATGTCTGGATATTGGAGTAGGTGCGAACTGTATTTATCCGATTATTGGGCATGTAGAATATGGTTGGATGTTTGTAGGTTCAGATATTGACCCCATATCAATAGAAAATGCACGAAAGATAGTTACTTGTAATCCGGTGCTGGTTCATAAAATTGAGTTACGGCTTCAGAAAGATAGCGGAAAGATTTTTGAAGGCATCATTGCTCCCGATGAATATTTTGATGTGACGATTTGTAACCCTCCGTTTCATCGTTCGAAAGAGGAAGCGGAAGAGGGAACGTTGCGCAAATTGAGTAGTTTGAAAGGGGAGATAGTAAAAAAGGCGAAGCTAAACTTTGGAGGGAATGCGAATGAACTTTGGTGTGAAGGTGGCGAATTGCGTTTCCTGCTGAATATGATTGTCGAAAGCCGGAAATACCGGAAAAATTGCGGGTGGTTCACTAGTTTGGTTTCCAAAGAGAAGAATCTGGATAAGCTATATGCCAAGTTGAAAGCTGTCGAGGTGTCGGAGTACAAGGTCATACGGATGCATCAGGGGACGAAAAGTAGTAGGATATTGGTTTGGAAGTTTTAGGTAATGAAAATTAGTTGAATATATTATTAACAAAATGAGCTTGTTTTATGGAAATAATGTTTTTTTTGCATGACATACAAATAAAACATGAAAGCTGTTAACCTGAAATATAAGTATATTTTTGCATCTCTTTGCTTGTTAGTTGCCTTTTTTAGTGGCTATCACCTAAAACAATTGTACGGCTCAAATCATAGACGAAAAAATATATTTCTCTTGTCTATTCATTCTCTGAAGACGAAATAGGTCATGGAAAATTCGAAGAACTGATAAAACAGGAGTTTAGGAAGCAGAGAATAGAACCTATATTTGATCGTTTTTACAAGAGTGATGAGTTTGAACAGGAGAGTGGCTTAGGACTTCCTATCTGCAAGATCATTGTTGAAAAATTGTCGGGACGTTTGGGAGTAAGTTCGGAAGTCGGGGAAGGTAGTTGCTTTTCGGTTTATCTGCCTTTGGCGGATGCATAATGCTAATGTTTCTTATTTTTATTTCTTAAAATAGAATCCACTTTTGTATTTTATGAAATTATCATTTACCTTTGAATTGTAAATGATTAGACATAATATGAAATATATACATTTAGGGGTATGTATCTGCATATTTTTATTTGTGCATAACCAAATTCTGAGAGCTGACGAAACAGTAAGTGACGATTCGCTATATACCGCCGGGTATATAAATAGTATCTATATTGCACAGCCTAAACGTGCTTTGCAATTATTGGATGAGGCAGAAAATAGAAAAGCAATTCCTTTGCGGATTATCAATGAGTTGCGTAGTTTGTCATATAGCAATATGTATATGAATAAACTGGCGTTTATGTATGCAAGAAAAGCTTATTTGCTTGATTCTATATCTCAAAAAGATCCGAAGCATCTGTTGAAAATGACAGTTCATCTAGCGGAATTTTCGGCTATGATGAGCAAGTATAATGAAAGTATGCGTTATGCATACAGTGGGATTAAACTGGCACAGGAGTTGGAAGATCGAGAAGCCAAAGCCAGATTATTTTTCTGCATAGGTGAGAATAACTGGAGATTATCTTTTAAAGATAAAGCATATGATTATTTTGACCGTACTATTAAATTATTGCGCGGTTCAAATAAAATGCGGGAGATGATGTTGCTTTCTTACTATTATGGAGCAGAAATGAGCTTTTTAATGAACGATTCACGTGTTAAAGAGGCTTTGGAACTTGCTTTTGAGCGTGAAAAGCTTATAAAGCGGCTGGAGGCATTACCTCAAATACCCGAAGGTTATGTGGACGGACAATATAGTTATTTGTATGCAAAACTTGCCTATATTTATTATGTAGAAAAAAAGAATGCACAGGCGGAACAATATTATCAAAAATACTTGTCGAAGAAAGAATCTCATACCCCGGATGGGAAAATGTACTCTGTTCCTTATTTAATGATTTCCAAACAGTATGAGAAAGCTCTTGAGAAATGTAAGGGTTTCAAGGAATGGATGAGAACTCAACAAGATACTTTGAATGAACAATATCTGACTGTTCTTCAACATGAGGTGAAAGCTTATCTGGGTATGCACCACTATAAAGAGGCTGCAGCGACCCGTGGGACTATCTTAGCTATAACAGACAGCATTAATCGTAGAGATAGAAACAATGCGGCATTGGAGTTGAACGCGATGTACGGTGCTTCTGAGAAAGAAGAATACATTGCCCAACAAGCTTTCCAATTAAGAATAAAGAATATCTCACTTGCTTTCATGGTCTGTATCGTTCTGCTGACCTTGTTTATCTTATGGCGTCTGTGGCGTTTCAATAAAACGATTAAATATAAAAACAGAATGTTGGCTAAGTTGATCAATGAGAAACTTGCCGATAAGGAAAAAAGGGATCAGCAGTCGGAGGAATATGAGCAATTCGCTATATCATCAGAAATAGAACTGGAAGACAGATTGCTCGAGAAGGAACAAGAAGAACAGTGTGAATCTTCGGACGAAGATGACACAGAAGTAGCAAGCGGGGAAAAAGACGAGAATAGACAGATTTTTAAAGAATTGAATCGCATCGTTGTTCAAGATCGTTTGTATCTTTCTCCTGAACTGTCGAGAGAAGACTTGGCGCAAATCGTTCATTTGAACAATGCGCGTTTTGCCCGGATGATAAAAGAATGTACCGGAACTAATTTTAACGGATATATCAACGAGTTGCGTATTGATTATGCTATTCAACTGCTAAAAACACATCCGCACTATACGATACGCGCGATAGCAGATGAAGCTGGGTTTAATAGTGCTCCGATATTATACAGTCTTTTTAAGAAGAAAACGGGAATGACTCCTTATGAATTTAAAAAAGCGCAAGAGTCGCTTTAAAAAACTTTATCGACATCCTTCGGTTAAACAATTTTCGTCTTTCTCGGTTTATTATTATGAGTAACTAAATAAACTAAGAATGATACAGGTTAGGATAAAACGAGTTTACGAAGATTTTTCAGAAACAGATGGATATCGGGTGCTGGTAGATAAACTATGGCCGCGAGGAATGAAGAAAGAATGGCTGAAATACGATTACTGGGCGAAAGATATAACACCTTCCGCTAGTTTGCGCAAATGGTTTCACGAAGATATTCCCGGGCATTGGAACGACTTTGTCATGCAATATCAAAAAGAACTGGCCGCATCTCCCGCAATGGCTGATTTCCTGATTCTTATCAAACCTCATCCAGTGGTCACACTGCTGTATGCGTCTAAAGAACCTGTCTATAATCATGCCCGGATACTTCGGGATTATCTGGAAATGCATCTGAAAGAGTGAAATTAAAGTAATTTTTATCTGTTTACTCTTTCTGTCGTTCACTCAATTTCCTACCTTTGTAATCTAAATCAAAATCGTGTAATCATGAAGTATAAATTATTGGTTCTTGATGTAGACGGAACACTCCTTAATGACGCGAAAGAAATTAGTAAGCGTACATTAGCGGCTTTGTTGAAAGTTCAGCAAATGGGAGTGCGTATTGTATTGGCATCCGGCAGACCTACCTATGGATTAATGCCACTGGCCAAATCACTCGAACTTGGAAACTATGGAGGCTTTATTCTTTCATATAATGGTTGCCAGATTATAAATGCGCAGAACGGGGAAATCCTGTTCGAACGGCGGATTAATCCGGAGATGTTGCCGTATCTGGAAAAGAAAGCTCGGAAAAACGGTTTTGCCTTATTCACTTATCATGATGATACGATTATTACGGACTCTCCTGAAAATGAACATATTCAAAATGAAGCCCGGCTGAATAATCTGCGGATAATCGAGGAAACGGAATTTTCTGCCGCTGTTGATTTTGCACCCTGTAAGTGTATGTTGGTCAGCGATAATGAAGAAGCGTTGATCGGTCTGGAAGATCATTGGAAAAGAAGACTGAACGGAGCATTGGATGTTTTCCGTTCCGAGCCATATTTTCTGGAAGTCGTTCCTTGTGCCATAGATAAGGCCAACTCTTTGGGAGCTTTGTTGGAAGAACTGGACGTGAAGCGGGAAGAAGTGATTGCTATCGGCGACGGAGTATGTGATGTGACAATGATCCAACTGGCCGGACTCGGCGTAGCTATGGGACACTCGCAGGATTCCGTGAAGATTTGTGCTGACTATGTGACTGCTTCCAATGAAGAAGACGGAGTGGCAATTGCTGTTGAAAAGGCAATTATAGCTGAAGTGCGTGCGGCGGAGATACCTCTCGACCAACTGAATGCACAGGCGCGTCACGCTTTAATGGGAAATTTAGGAATCCAATATACGTATGCCGCTGAAGATCGTGTGGAAGCGACGATGCCGGTAGATCACCGTACCCGTCAGCCGTTCGGCATTCTGCATGGCGGAGCCAGTCTTGCATTGGCGGAGACAGTTGCCGGACTAGGTTCGATGATTCTTTGCCAGCCCGATGAGATTGTCGTGGGAATGCAGGTGAGCGGAAACCACATATCTTCTGCACACGAAGGAGACTCGGTGCGTGCGGTAGCAACAATCGTGCATAAGGGACGTTCGTCCCATGTATGGAATGTGGACGTATTTACTTCAACCAACAAACTGGTGTCTTCCATACGGGTAGTCAACAGTGTGATGAAAAAAAGATAACCGACGAAGAAATAAGTAACTTGACAACTATTGATGCATTTATAGAACGGAAGCAACCGTTTGCCGTTTATCGTATTCCCGGGGAGAAAATTCCGTGCCTGGTGACACAGGAGGAGGGGGCAGTCCGTCTGATATACGATTTGCAGGAACTAAACGGGCAGAGAGGATTTGTGATTGCTCCGTTCCGACCTAACGAGACTTGCCCCATTTTGCTGATTCAATCGAATGGGGCGGGGCAACCTTTGCTTCTTGCAGATGATGCGGACGCCGTTCCGCGGGATATTCCGTCAACCGACTATCCCTCCTGTTCCGAGGAATATGCGGAGTGTTTTCGTACATTTATCAGTGCCTTACGTGATAAGACTTTTGAAAAGCTGGTGCTTTCCCGTAAACTTACTATCGGAAAACCATCGGCATTTTCTCCTTCATTAGCCTTTCGCGCGGCTTGCCAACGCTATAT
>UMCF01110758.1_pt1 | contig 11268 bp, 7 predicted proteins | sample 1964131 | NCBI WGS metagenome assembly UMCF01 (sample SAMEA4835958, study PRJEB28245) | human gut metagenome | biome: gut microbiome; material: fecal sample | place: Denmark | collected 2008
AAGTTGAAACATGCAGATCTGACCATAGAGCGGTCAGAAAAAACTAGCCATTAAAAGGCAAAAAAGTAGACAAGGAAAAGGGTGTGACTGATATGAATGTTTGTATTCGAGGAGTAAATCCACAGATAATAAAAGCATTGGATGAGATTGCAATCAAAAAGAATATCAGCAGAGAAGAATATTTGCGAAGGTGTCTGGAACGAATTGCATATGATGATCGAGCGATTGAGAGTAGATATGTTACACAGCTGCAAAAATTAACACAGAGCATCATGATACAGCAGGAACAGCTTGAGCAGATTATGGAACATATGTTGACGTTAGATAAATACATTACCAGTAGCGAAGAAGAACTGGAAGAGTATGGATTTCCAGAAGAAGGAGATTTATATGGAGACTGAGATTAGGAAAACAATTCGTTTGTCTATAGAGGACTATAAAAATATAGAACAGATCAGGCTGGAACATGGTTTGGCAGATTTTTCAAAAGCAATTTGTTATGCAGTGCAAAACTATCCAATATTGGAAAAAGAAAATATGAAATTAAAGGAAGATGGTCAAAAACAGATGACACGTATTCGACTTGCAAGTAACGGGGCTGATGTAAACGTTCAGATTCTGATGGAAGTTATAAATTCGTTATGTTGGCAGCTGCAAGTAAAGGAATTTCGCCCGACTGATCACATGCTTCATCCAGCGATGGATGAGGCTAGAAAAGTGGTAAAAGAGCGAATTGCCAATTATAAGCAGGCGAAGGATTTTCATGCCAAAAACTGAAATGATTGGAGATACTGGAGGCATTAGGCATGGCAAATACACCAGGACTGGTAGCAGTCACAAAATTTGTCCGAGCAGGATCAAAAACATTCTCTTCCTATATTAACTATATGGACAGAGATGAAGCTGTGCATGGCGGTAACATAAGGGACAGTTATAGTGCCTATTCAGAGATGTATATGGGAAATCCAGAAAAGACCACAGGACTTTTTTCAGCAGATTATGATCGGCTATCGCCAGAAACAGCGCAGATTTATAAGAAGGAGTTTAAAATAGCACAGCAAAAAAACTCCCTGTTGTGGCAGACCGTTATCAGCTTTGATAATAAATGGTTAGAAGAACTGGGGCTGTATGATGTTGAGTCTGGTCAGTTAGATGAAGCTAGGATTCGTGGCGCAACAAGACAGTTTATGTCAGTACTGATGGATCGAGAGAACATGAAGTTGTCTTCATGGACTGCTGCAATCCATTACAACACGGACAACATTCATGTGCACATCGCAATTGTAGATCCGGCTGGAGAGCGAGAACTGGTAAAAGATGGGAAATATGCAGGAGAACCAAAAGGAACATGGGGAATCAGATCAATTCGATATGCAAAGTCAGCTGCTGTAAATGATCTGCTAGAACTGGATCAGACAATGCAACAGATCAATCAGTTAATTCGAACCTGTGCCGGATCTGTATCTCAAAAACAAGTGGATCAACTGTTTCAAAAGGATCTGGCAAGGCTTTTGTACAGCTTAGAAACGAATGTGCCAGATATGAGAAATTGGAAATATGGTATGTCTGCGATGAAGCCATATCGAAAAGAAATTGATGCGATTACGGATAAATGGTTGCATGAAGAACATCCGCAGGAATATGTCATGATTAGACAATTGCTTGAAGATACGGAAAAAAAGCAGACAAGAGCATATGGAACAAACACGAAAACAGCAGGATATACAGCCAATAAGGAAGCAGAGCTATACCGCAGATGTGGAAATGCTGTGTTAAAGATATTGCGCATGGCTGAAATAGAAAAACGTCGCTCAAGTGGAGAAAGACCACTTTTGCGCGTTCGAAATGGTCACAGTGGGGTAGCTTATAAACACATATACAAACTTATGCGAGCTTTTAATGATGAATATCGTCATTATAGAAATCAAACAGCATTTGCATGGGCGCAGAAGCAGCTTGAATGGAAACAGGAGCAGCAAAACGAAGAGCAGGAAAACCAGATTCAGGAGCAACTCTGGATTGAATCAAGGGATATGGGTAATGAAGGGAGGTGAGCAGTATGTAGAGATCACAATTTTGAAAAAAGTGTATTGCAAGCAGTTGTGCGGTTTCACAGAAGATGAAAAATGAACATAATAAAAACGAAAGGCAGGTATTTTTGATGAGTGAAACAGAAAAGAAAAAAGAAGAAAACAAAGTGGCAGAGATGCCAGAGAATATGAAAAAAAGACTTGCAGCATATGCGGAAGCAGTAAGGGGGATTGGCAAATGAAATGTGTAACAGAAAAAGAAGCATATGGAATGCTGACACGTATGGATAAAGATGAGCTGCTAAATTGTATGGTATTCCATATGATGGAAGACGGATCAGAATTGTATTGTAAGGTCAAGGATTGCCCACAAATTTTGATTGGTAACATGGCAGCTGTACCTGTGATTCAGTTGGATGTAACAGACAAAAAAGAAATAAGAGAAATTGCCGTTACTAAAGAAATGTGTGCAGTAATGGGAATTGCGCCTGAGCAACTAATCAGACAGTTGCAGGATAATACGGCAAAGCAGGCAATAGCCATTGAAAATATAATGGATACGATGCAAAAAAGATTTAATGAGAAGTCAGATGAAAAAGTATCATTATATCTGGCTACCAATTATGATTTCTACAATGGAGCTTCTGTGCTTTGTGCCTCGAATTTTTTTGACAAGGCAGTAGAAGCAGTGAAAGGCAGTTTTTATTTGCTGCCATCGTCACGACATGAATTGCTGTTATTACCAGAATCGGAAATACCACGTGATATTGATCCATCAGAGCTTACAGAATTAGTGAAGGAAGTAAATGCTTGTAAGTGTGTAGGGGAAGATCGTCTTACAGATCAAGCTTACCATTTTGATGCAGAGCAGCGCAAATTGGAGAAGGTTGAGGACTATCAGATCAGAAAAGACTATGAAGCAAAAAGAATGATGGAAGAATCGAAAGAAAGCGAAAAACATAGCAGAAAGCCTGAGAGAAGCAAAGAGCAAGAAAACAGACTTGAGCGGTAAATGAAAGGAGGGGCGTGTCCGAGTAGGACACGCCTTAATTATGTATATGAAATATAACGTACAGGCAAGAGAAGAACAGAGATGCAGATATGAAGATCAGGGAGCAGATATTATGGAGGAGGAATTAAACCAGGAAGCCGATCAAGCTACGGAGGATATGTGATGGGAAAAGCATATGAACGGGTAGCACAAAGTAGAAAAGAATTGACTGAGAGACTTATCAAAATTATAGAGTCAGATGGACAATTGCCATGGGAGCAGGGATGGCATAGTGTAGGGCAGCGTCCATATAATCCAGTATCAACAGCAGTTTACAAAGGAACTAATAGAATGAGACTTATGATGGAGTCATATCTGTCAGGATATAGTGACAATCGGTGGGTAACATTTAATCAGGCAAAAGAGCATGAATGGCATATAAAAAAAGGCGAAAAAGGTATACTGTGCGAAAAATGGATTTTTGAAGAGCAAAAAATTATAGAAGATCCAGATACAGGGGAAAAGAAAAAAGAATGGGTTGAACTGGACTATCCAAAAGTAAATTTCTTTATTTTGTTTAATGCAGAGCAGGTGGAAAACATGCCAGAAATACAAGTAGAGAAAAAACTTGAGTGGGATGAACAACTGGAACTGGCTGATAAGTTTGTAAAGTCCTCAGTATGTCCTGTAAAAGAGAACCCTATGGAGACGGAGGCTTATTACAATCCGAAATTAGATGAGATTCACTTGCCATCAAGAGATTGTTTTATCTCAAGTGGCGAGTTTCTGGCAACGGCGATTCATGAAATGGGACACAGTACAGGTCATACATCACGCTTGGCACGAGAAATGAGTGGAATATTTGGAAGCAAGACATATGCGCGTGAGGAGTTGGTTGCGGAGTTGACAGCAGTATTTGCACAAGCAGATTTGCAGATAAATATCGGAAGCAAGCAGTTTAATAATCATGCAGCATATCTTCAGAGCTGGGTGCATGCCTTAAGGGATGATCCTAATATTTTATTTCAGGCTAGCGCAGATGCGGCGAAAGCAACCGATTATTTAATGGAACAATATAATCAGTATATGGATATACATAAGATAGTGAAAACGGAGAATCAAATGGAAAAGAAGGAAACGTATGTAGTTAGTTTTGAAAAAGATGGTGTGTGTCAAGCTCGACTGGTGCAGGCACGCGATGCAGATCAGGCAAAACAGTACTTTTCATCAATTGAACCAAAAGCAATCGTATATGGAAGCAAGATTGATGAGGTCGACTATGCAAAGCGTGGTATGCCACTTGAGTCGGTGCCTGATGGATGGAAACCAGAATATAAAGATAATACGCAGAGTAAAAGAAAGTCAGAAGAACAAAGAAAAAAGCAAGAGCAGAAAGTAGAAAAAAGCAATGGACTGGAACGATAATTGTTTTTAGTCAATGATTATATTTTAGGTAAAAATTAAATTGTGCTTAGTCAGTCACTTGACAATGTGTAACTAATCTGGTACACTGAGTATGAAAAGAACTCTCTGGGTGTCTGATATAGCAGGAAGGAGCTGTATGAAAAAACAAAAAATAGAAGAATATCGAAAGCTGCTAACAGATAGCGAAACTGTTTTGCGGACACATCCAGATTTATGGAAAGAGTTTCTTGACTTTGCGACACAGTTTACCCATTATGGATTTTATGAACAGCTACTTATATATGCACAAAATCAGGAGGCAACTGCGTGTGCGACATATGAGCAGTGGAAAAAAATTGGACGTTACGTTAGGAGTGGCGAAAATGGAATTGTGCTGCTGGATGAATCTGGAAATAAAACACGACTTCGCTATGTGTTTGATGTAACAGCAACTGGACCAAATAAAGAATTTTTATATAAGCCTGAGGCAATATTAGAAGAAGAGCGAGGGAATCTTGCCAAGCGGTTAAGCAATGCTTATGCCAGTCAAAATTCTGTCTATGCATCATATGCGGCAAGTTGGGAAGGTGATCTGACTGGTACATTGTCACAGATGGCATTGTATATGACAGAAGATGATCTGCAGATAACTGCCAAGCAGGCAGCAGATTTGACAGATAATGGAGAACTACCGCCAGCATTTATTGCTGCAGCGACTAGTGCCATGTATTTGCTACTTGATAAGTATGGTTTATCAACTAGTGCACTTGATTTTTCATGTATGGAACAGCTCAAACCAGAAGAATTTCAACTGGCAGGCATAACCGCATCCAACGTACTAAGCCGTGTAGCAAGAATGGTAAGAAGCATTATGCCGACAATCAGGCAGGAAAGGGGTAATGAATATGGAAGAGAAAAAAATGACAATGGAGGATATTCGAAAGAGAATCACTTACCGGAAGGAGGGAGACTTTATGATCCCGAACATTGGACTGTCACAGGAGGAAGAGGAAGCACCGGAATTGAGACATTACGGGATGATGAGGAAAGATTATCTGAAGGAGAATCATCGGATCGACTACGAGATGATGGCATTGAACGGGACTCTGTTCAAACATTGCAGGGAGGTCGATCAAGAAGCAGATCAGATAAAGAAAACGATGCTTCCGAAGTTGGCGAAGGAAGCGGGAGCAACGGAAGAACTGAAGATGAGCGAACCAATGGAATGGGTACGCAGGATGGAGATGTGCAGCCTACAGGTGAGAGAAGTGATCATGAAGGAACTGATATACCAGTAACAGGCTCTCAATTAACTTTATTTGATTATATGGAGCTAGATCCAATAGAACGTGATGAAGTATCTATTGACATATCAGAAACAGATGAATCAGATACAGAAAAAATAGTAGAATCAGTAGAGGCAGTCGGAGAAATACCGGCTGCTTCTTTTGTGCTGCAAAACCTTATACCTGAATCAGAAGTGATAAGAGCACTTAAATATGGTTCTGGTATTGAAGATGGAAAAATTCGAATAGCAGCTCTGTTTAAAAGTGAATCCGATATAATAAAACGTGTAACTTTTTTAAAAGAGGAATATGGAACAGGAGGACATACGAACTATTTTGAGGATGGGACGCATGGTTGGGTAGATTGGGATGCAAAAGGAATTTATATTTGTCGTTCTTATTCACCAGATTCAGCCAGTTTAAGTTTGACATGGAGCGAAGTGGAAAAAAGATTGGATGAGCTGATTCGTAATGACCAATATCTTAAACCAGATGAGAAAGAAGAACTATATAAGATTGAAAATGAATATGGGACACTTCCAATTCCATTGGCAAGATATGAATACCCTTATGAGAATAGGACATTAGAGCAAGAGCAGGACGAAAACTATGTACTTTCAGAAGTGGAGAAAACACAGAAGAACGAAAGCCAAAAACCGCAGGATGTATCAGAAACTGATCAATCTATTCAAGCGGAAATTGTTCCAACGCAAAATTTTCATATCACTGATAATCACCTTGGAGAAGGTGGGGCAAAACAGAAATTTCGAGCCAATATGGATGCAATCAATACATTACGCCAACTTGAAATTGAAGATCGAAATGCAAACGCAAATGAACAGGAGATCTTATCAAAATATGTCGGTTGGGGTGGTTTGGCAGATGCGTTTGATGAAAAAAAGGAGACGTGGGCAGACGAGTATCACGAATTAAAAAATGCATTAACAGAAGAAGAATATACAGCTGCGAGAGGAAGTACATTAAATGCACATTATACAAGTCCTGTGATTATTAGGGGAATTTATCGTGCATTGGAACAAATAGGTTTTACAGGTGGGAATATTCTGGAACCATCAATGGGCATTGGAAATTTTTTTGGAATGCTGCCAGATTCAATGAAAGAAAGTCGGCTGTACGGTGTTGAATTGGATTCTATTAGTGGACGAATTGCCCAAAAGCTGTATCCGATAGCACAGATCACAGTTGCTGGATTCGAGACAACTGATCGTAGAGACTTTTATGATGTTGCGATTGGTAATGTCCCATTTGGAAACTATAAAGTAAACGACAAGGCTTACAATCGTCTCAATTTCTCTATTCATAATTATTTTTTTGCAAAGTCAATAGATCAAGTGCGCTCTGGAGGAATAGTAGCTTTTTTAACAAGTCGTTATACAATGGATGCAAAAAATTCATCGGCAAGGCGATATATTGCGCAAAGAGCAGAATTACTGAGGGCAATTCGTCTCCCTAATGATGCTTTTCTAGCTAATGCAGGTGCAGAAGTGGTATCCGATATCCTTTTTCTTCAAAAACGAGATCACATTATGGATATAGATGAAGAATGGATTCACCTTGGAATGACAGATAGAGGATATGCAATCAATAACTATTTTATTGACCATCCAGAGATGGTACTTGGAATTGCAGGCGAACAATCAAGTCGTTTTGGTATGGAATATACGGTACATCCAGATAAAGAGCATACATTATCAGATTTGTTGAGTGAAGCAGTAAAGCAAATTCATGGAACATATCGTCCAGTGCAAGAAGTGAATGAGCAGAACCAGCTGGTAGAAGAGGTGATTCCAGCAGAACCGAATGTACACAACTATACGTATACAGTGGTCAATGGTGAAGTATATTATAGAGAAAATTCAATTATGCGACGTGCCGAGGGCAGCCAATCAGCAAAAGAAAGAATAAAGGGATTGTTGCTTGTAAGATCAGAATTGAATGATTTGATCCAGTTACAGATGGATAATGCATCTGATGAAGAAATCCATAAAGCGCAGAGTCGATTAGAGCAGGCTTATGATTCTTTCTCTAAAAAGTATGGGCTTATCAATTCCAGACAGAATGCTCAGGCAATGGAAGGTGATTCTTCCTATTATCTATTATGTTCACTGGAAAACTTGGATGAGAATGGAAAACTGAAATCCAAAGCAGATATCTTTACCAAGAGAACAATTCGTGCTGCCCAGCCAATTACATCAGTGGAAACAGCAGCTGATGCGCTAGCAATTTCCATTGGAGAGAAAGGCAAAGTAGATTTAGCGTATATGGAAGAACTTCTTCAAGGACAGAAATCCAAAGAAGAGATTACAAAGGAACTAACAGGCGTTATATTTCGAGATCCAAGTGAGACAGATGATCGGCTAGCATGGAAAACATCAGATGAGTATTTATGTGGGAATGTTCGCCAAAAATTAAAATTGGCAGAGATTTCAGCAGAACTGGATGAACAGTATGCATCTAATGTTGAGGCACTAAAAAAGGCGCAACCAAAGGATTTAACAGCGGCAGAGATTGATGTGCGTTTGGGTGCAACATGGGTGGATGTAACTTACATCGAGCAGTTTATGTATGAGGTATTCCAAACACCTTACTATATGCGCAAGTCGATTCAAGTGCGTTTTTTTAAGCAAACAGGGGAATGGAGGATCGAAGGAAAAAGCTATCCATCTGGCAATGATGTCAATGCGTATATCAAATACGGAACATCAAGAATAAATGCTTATGCAATTCTGGAACAGACTTTAAACCTTAGAAGTGCTACAGTATACGATAGAATTACAGACGAAAATGGAAATGCGAAAAGCGTAGTAAATCAGAAAGAAACGATGTTGGCACAACAACGGCAACAGATAATCAAAGAAGAATTTGCAAATTGGATATGGAAAGATCCATACCGGAGAAAAGATCTGGAGCAGGTTTATAATGAGAGGTTCAATTCACTGCGCCCTGCAGAGTTCTCAGGAGATCATATAAACTTTACAGGTATGAATCCACAGATCGGATTGCGGCAGCATCAGAAAAATGCGGTGGCTCATATTTTATATGGAGGAAATACATTGCTTGCACACGAGGTTGGTGCTGGAAAAACCTATACGATGGCAGCAGCTGCCATGGAAAGCAAGCGGTTAGGGCTTTGTCAGAAGTCACTATTTGTTGTTCCAAACCATTTGACATTGCAGTGGGCTAACGAATTTTTACGGCTATATCCAGCTGCGAATCTTTTGGTGGCATCGAAGAAAGATTTTGAAAAAGCAAATCGAAAGAAGTTTTGTGCTAAGATCGCAACAGGTGATTATGATGCCATTATCATTGGTCATAGCCAGTTCGAAAAAATCCCAGTATCAGCAGAGCGACAGGAACGTTTGATTCAAAATCAAATAGGTGAAATTGAAGTTGCAATTCAAGAGGCAGCGCAATCGCGCGGAGAATCTTTTACAATTAAGCAGTTAGAAAAAACACGAAAAAATCTTGAAAGCCGTCTGCAACGGCTAAAAGCAGAAGAACGCAAGGATGATGTTGTGATATTTGAGCAACTTGGTGTGGACCGATTATTTGTCGATGAAGCTCACGCATATAAGAACCTTTTTTTATATACCAAAATGCGTAATGTGTCAGGACTTTCCATGTCAGAAGCCCAAAAGTCATCAGATATGTTTCAAAAATGTCAATACATGGATGAAATCACCGGAGGAAAGGGTATTATTTTCGCAACTGGAACACCAGTCTCAAATTCTATGACAGAATTATATACGATGATGCGCTATCTTCAATATGGTGCACTCCGAGAGCGTGGGTTGACACAATTTGACGCATGGGCGTCAACGTTTGGTGAAACTGTGACAGCAAGTGAATTGGCGCCTGAGGGAACCGGGTATAGACAGAAGACGCGGTTTGCCAAATTCTTCAATCTTCCAGAACTTATGAATCTGTTTAAGCAGGCTGCAGATATTCAGACAGCGGATCAATTGAAATTGCCAGTTCCAGAAGCTAAGTTCCAGACAGTTGTTGTTCAACCATCTGAGCTGCAAAAGGAAATGGTTGCTAATTTATCAGAGCGAGCTGCACAAATTCATAGAGGATCTGTTGATCCGTCGCAGGATAATATGCTGAAGGTTACGTCAGATGGAAGAAAAATAGGACTTGATCAGCGCCTTATGAATCCCTTACTGCCGGATGACCCAAACAGCAAATTGAATGCCTGTGTCAAAAATGTGCTTCGTATTTGGAAAGATGTGAAGGAAAACCGATTGACGCAGCTTATCTTTTGCGATAACAGCACACCAAAGGCAGGGGTTTTCAATGTGTATGATGATGTAAAGGAGAAACTTCTGGCAGCAGGTGTTCCAAAGGAAGAAGTGGCATTCATTCATACAGCAGATACAGAAGTAAAAAAGAAAGAACTGTTTTCAAAGGTAAGAAGTGGTCAGGTGCGGATTCTGTTAGGAAGTACACAAAAGATGGGTGCAGGAACAAATGTGCAGGAGCGTCTGATTGCCGTGCATCATTTGGATGTAGGATGGCGTCCGGCTGATATGACACAGAGAAACGGAAGAATTATTCGTCAGGGAAATATGAATCCGGTTGTGCAAGTGTATAATTACGTCACGGGAGGAACGTTTGATGCCTATCTGTGGCAAACACTGGAAAACAAACAGAAGTTTATTTCACAGATTATGACGAGCAAATCCCCAGTGCGCTCATGCGATGATGTAGATGAGCAAGTATTGAGCTATGCAGAAGTCAAGGCATTGTGTGCTGGAGATAGTCGTATAAAAGAAAAGATGGACTTAGAAGTAGAAGTTGCAAAGCTGCGAATGTTGAAATCAGAGTACCAGTCCACGCAATATCAGCTGGAAGATCGACTGCTGAAACGATATCCAGAGCAAATCAAGAAGAAAGAAGCACAGATTGCAGGAATCAAAGCAGATCAAAAAACAGCGGAGCAGCACCCAAAATCAGAGAATGTTTTTTGTGGAATTAAGGTGTTTGGTAAAGAATACACAGATAAAAAAGAGGCCGCAAAAGCTTTGCTGAAAGCAGGAATGGCTTTTACAAACAGTAATTCAGAGCAGATCGGTGCATACCGTGGCTTTGAGCTGCATCGAAGCTATAATATAGCGAGTGATGAAATTCAACTGGAAATTCAAGGACAAATTTGTTATACGTTTCCATTCTCCAAAACAGATTGGGTGAATTTATCTAAGCTGGATACGGTGTTGGACAAACTGCCAGAAGTATTAAAAGAAGAAGAACAAAAACTTGATATGCTGCATCAGCAGATGGGCGATGCACAAAAGCAGTTAAGCCAGCCTTTTCCGCAGGAAGAAGCTCTGAGAGAAAAGACAAAGCGATTAGAAGAGCTAGCAGCAGAGTTGGATATGGACTCTTCCAAAGAAACAGGATCGGACGAGGAAGTAATAAAGAAAAAGATACAGAAACAGATAGAAGATATGTCATTGAAGCAATCAAGGTTTCCTCAGTTTCGCACGGAAAGGGTGGAAAGACAGGTAGGAATGGAGTATTGATAAATAGAATGACT
>UMCF01003480.1_pt1 | contig 11134 bp, 9 predicted proteins | sample 1964131 | NCBI WGS metagenome assembly UMCF01 (sample SAMEA4835958, study PRJEB28245) | human gut metagenome | biome: gut microbiome; material: fecal sample | place: Denmark | collected 2008
GGCGTACAGCTCGCAGAACACCAGCTCCCAGTTGTAGCGGCCCTCTTTTTCGTTCCAGTCCACCGGGCAGCCCCGGCCCATATCCTCCACCTGCACGGAATGATCCAGAAAGCGGGTGACGGTGATGAGCTTGCCGTGACCGCCGCGGGCCTCGTCGATGGCATTGGACAGGATCTCAAATACCGCGTGCTCACAGCCCTCCAATCCGTCAGAGCCAAAAATAACACCGGGCCGCTTCCGGACCCGATCCGCGCCCTTGAGGCTGGAGATACTCTCGTTATCGTATACGTTTTTCTTCGCCATATTTTTCCTCCGGCATACACCGAGCCATTTGTTTTTCAATATTTTACCGTATTTCCCCGATCAATGCAAGTCTCGCCGGACAACAAGCGCGGTATCTCACCAAAAAAAGAGCGGGAGATGAAAAAGGTTACAGGTTTACACAAAAAATAACGGACAGGCAACTGCCGAAAAGCCCACCGCAAAAGGTTTTGCACAGTTTCCACATAGTTTTCCACATACGTTATGTAAATGTGAATTTGTCAAAAAAATACGCATAAACGGGAGATTTACCATAATTGGCGGCGGGAACCCGTTTTTTTCTGGTTTGCACGCAAATAGACAAGGTTTTCCTTGTTTTCCACACCTTCATGCACTTTTTGCACAGGCCCGCTTTCCTCCGCGACACTGACGGCGGCGGGCGAAACCGAACAGAAGGGCCGCCACAGGCGGCCCTTCTGCATAATTTCTGTCAGCGCTCTTACTTGATAGGCTCGCCGGCGGCTTCCTTGGCGGCGATCTCCTTCATGGCGTCCTTGTGGCTCAGGTTCACGCGCCCCTTCTCATCGATCTCCGTGACCTTGACCCACATCATGTCGCCGATCTTGCAGGCGTCCTCCACCTTCTCGATGCGGTGGTCGGCCAGCTTGGAGATGTGCACCAGACCGTCCTTGCCGGGCGCCAGCTCCACGAAAGCGCCAAAGGTCATCAGGCGTACCACGCGGCCGTAGTACAGCTGACCCACCTCAGGTACAAACACAATGTCGTCGATGCACTTTTTGGCGATGGCGCAGCTCTCCGCGTCGGGGGAGGCGATGTGGATGGTGCCGTCGTCGTCGATGTCGATCTTGGCGCCGGACTCGGCCACGATCTTCTGGATGACGGAGCCGCCCTTGCCGATGACATCGCGGATCTTGTCGGGATCGATGTGCATGGTCAGCATCTTGGGAGCGTACTTGCTCACCTCGGCGCGAGGCTCGGCGATGCAGGGCAGCATCACCTGATCCAGGATCTGCACACGGGCGTCGTAGGTGATGTCCAGTGCGTTCTTGATGATCTCCATGGTCAGACCGTCGTTCTTCAGGTCCATCTGGATAGCGGTGATGCCCTTCTTGGTGCCGGCCACCTTGAAGTCCATCTCGCCGTGGAAGTCCTCCACGCCCTGGATGTCGATGAAGGTGGTGAAGCTGCCGTCATCGTCCTGGATCAGACCGCAGGAAATACCGGCCACAGGGGCCTTGATGGGTACGCCGGCGTCCATCAGTGCCAGCGTAGAGCCGCAGATGGAGCCCTGAGACGTGGAGCCGTTGGAGGACACCACCTCGGACACCACGCGGATGGCGTAGGGGAACTCCTCCACCGGGGGGATCACGGGCAGCAGCGCACGCTCAGCCAGTGCGCCGTGGCCGATCTCGCGGCGGCCGGGGCTGCGGGCGGGCTTGGCCTCGCCCACGGAGTAGCCGGGGAAGTTGTAGTGGTGCATATAGCGCTTCTCCGTCTCCTCCCAGATGGTATCCAGCTTCTGGTTGGCGGACAGGGTATCCAGCGTGGCCACGCTCAGCACCTGCGTTTGGCCGCGGGTGAACAGGCCGGAGCCATGGACGCGGGGCAGTACGCCTACCTCGGCGTCCAGCGGGCGGATCTCGTTCTTCTGGCGGCCGTCCACGCGGTGGCCCTCCAGCAGCCATGCCTTCACGATCTTCTTCTGGAACTTGTAGGTGATCTCGTCCAGATACTGATCCATGTTGGGATAATCCTCCAGGAACAGCTCGTGCCACTTCTCAATCAGCTGATTCCAGCGGGCCTCGCGGACGTTCTTGTCGTCGGTATCCATGGCGGCCTTGGCATCGTCCATGGTGGCGGCCACGATCTTGTCAAACAGCTCCTGATCGAAGTCGGCGTGGGGATACTCGAACTTGGGCTTTCCGATCTCGGACACCATCTGGTTGATGAGGGCGATCTGCTTCTGGTTCTCCTCGTGGGCGGAGCGGATGGCCTCGAACATCACGTCGTTGGGCACCTCGTTGGCGCCGGCCTCGATCATGACCACCTTCTTGCCGGTGGAGACGACGGTGACGTCCAGATCGCTGACCTTACGCTGCTCTGCGTCGGGGTTAAACACCAGCTTGCCATCCACCAGACCCACCTTCAGGGCGGCAACAGGGCCGTTCCAGGGGATGTCGGAGATGGCCAGCGCGGCGGAGGTGCCGATCAGAGCGGCGATCTCCGGGGAGCAGTCGTGATCCACGGCCATGACGGTGCACATCACGGACACGTCGTTGCGGAAATCGTAGGGGAACAGGGGGCGGATGGGACGGTCGATGACGCGGCTGGTCAGGATGCCCTTCTCGCCGGGACGGCCCTCGCGGCGGTTGAAGCTGCCGGGGATGCGGCCCACGGCGTACAGCTTCTCCTCAAAGTCCACGCTGAGGGGGAAGAAGTCGATGCCGTCCCGGGGACGGGGCGCGGCGGTGACGCAGCACAGCACGCGGGTGTCGCCGTAGCCCACCATGACGGCGGCGTTGGCCAGCTCGGCCAGCTTGCCCACCTCCAGTGTGAGGGGACGGCCCGCCAGATCCATGGTGTACTTGTGATAGTGGGGGAATTGGCGCTTGGTGATGATGGTCGACATATCATTTCTCCTTTTTTTGTGAAATAGCATCCTGTGCCGGTCTCATCGCCGTTAGCACTTGAAAACACCCCGAAAGCGGCGGTTTCGACGCATTTTCAACTGCTAATGGTTGGATGCGAACACGGCGCAGAATGTGAAAGAAGGGTGATGCGCGTGCGCACATCACCCTGTTTCAACTTACTTACGCAGACCCAGCTTGGCGATCAGAGCACGATAACGCTCGATGTCCTTCTTGGCCAGGTAGTCCAGCAGACGGCGGCGCTTACCGATCATCATCTGCATGCCGCGGCGGCTGTGGAAGTCATGGGGATGCACCTTCAGGTGCGCGGTCAGCTGGTTGATGCGCTCGGTGAGGATCGCCACCTGCACCTCGGGGGAGCCGGTGTCAGTTTCATGGGTACGGTTGGCCTCGATGATGGAGGTCTTCTGGTCTTTCAGCATCATGGTTGTGTTTCCACCTTTCATAAATTACGCCCGCATCCTGAGCCGGGGGAGAGATGGACAGCTCCGCGCAGCTAAGGCAAGGGGCAGCGACTCAGTCGCGTACCTTGGTATGTTACCATAAAGCCATAGGTTTGTAAAGTAGGTTTTTTCATTTTATTTACGTTTTGTTCTTCACTTTCCGGCATGAAGCTGGTATACTGGCGTAGTTCCTGAACAGAAAGGAGAATTTTCCGATGAAACGATATGTGTGTTTACTGGCGCTGCTGCTGACGGCGGCGCTTTTAGCGGGCTGCGGCCACAAGGCGCAGCCGAATGCCGACGCGGACTCTGCCGCGCAGACGGCTCTGCCGCCGGAGGGCATCACGGCGTTGGTGCTGGCCGACGACACGCAGGTGCTGCGCTTCCGCCGGGACGACGATGGCGTCTGGTTCTGGCAGGACGACTCCACGTTCCCGCTGGATCAGACCGGCATGCCCGCCCTGCTGGAGGCTGCCGCCGCCATGACCGCCTCCGCGCCGGTGCAGGCCGGGGACGAGCTGTCGGAATACGGCTTGGACGACGCCAAAACAAGCCTCACCGTAACGGCGGACGGCGAGACGCTGACCTTTACCCGCGGCGATCAGGCCGCCTCCGGCGACTGGTATCTCTACTGCACCGAGGACGGCACCGTCCGGATGGTGTCCGACGACACCGTGAAGGTGTTCCAGCTGCTGGATGGCAGTATCTACGATCTGGCTCTGCTGCCTACGCTGCCCGCCGTCACCATGGACACGCTGCATGCCGTCTCCATCACCGGCGCCGACGGCGTCCGCATCGACCTCCGCGTGACGGACGGCGTGCGGAAGGCGGGCAGCCGCGACGTGACGGCGGAGACGGAGGCCCTGATGGACGAGCTGTCCGGGCTGGCCGTCACCGCCTGCGTGGACTACGCCCCCGCTGAGGGTGCCGCCGCCATCTGCGGACTGGACGCGCCGGCGGCGGCGCTGACCCTGACGTATGCCAACGCCGTGGGTGCGGAGGAAACGCTGACCGTCACCGTGGGCCTGCCCATCGGGGACGGCGGCCGCTATGTGGCCCTCAGCGGCGACTCCAACATCTACCGCATGGAGGAGACGTCGCTGGTGCAGCTGCTGACGCTGGCAGAGACGGGCCTGAAGTGAACAGGGAAAAGCAAAAAGGTGCGTTGCAAAACGCACCTTTTTGTGGTATAAGAGGAGACGATCAAAAGAGAGGAGGGCTGCCTGTGCGCATACTCATTGTGGAGGACGAAAAGCGTCTGGCCGGTACGCTGGCGGAGCTGCTGCACCGCCGGGGCTACACCGTGGATGTCAGCAATGACGGCGTGTCCGGACTGGACAACGCCCGCAGCGGCATTTACGATCTGGTGCTGCTGGACGCCATGCTGCCGGGGCTGGACGGCTTCACGCTTTTACAGCAGCTGCGCGCCGGCGGCGACACGGTGCCCGTGCTGATGCTGACGGCCCGCAGCGACCTCAGCGACCGCGTGCGGGGGCTGGACTGCGGCGCCGACTACTACCTGACCAAGCCCTTTGAAACGGAGGAGCTGCTGGCCTGCATCCGTTCCCTGCTGCGGCGGGGCGGCGAGACGGCGGACAGCGACGCAGTCTGCTTCGGCGACTTGCGCCTCCAGATGACCACGTTCCTGCTGTCCTGCGGAGAGCGCGCCGTCCGGCTGAGCCGCCGGGAGTACGACCTGATGGAGCTGCTGATGAAAAACGGCAGCCAGATCGTGTCCAAGGAGCAGCTGATCCTGAAGGTATGGGGCTACGACTCCGCCGCCGAGGACAACAATGTGGAGGTGTACATCTCCTTCCTGCGGCGGAAGCTGACCCATCTGCACTCCCGCGTGCGCATCAAGACCCTGCGCATGGTTGGCTACTGCCTGGAGGAGGTGGGGGCATGATCCGCAGACTTCGCTGGAAGGTCATCGGCCTGAATATGGGCATGGTATTCTGCGTACTGCTGGCGGTGTTCGCCGCCGTGTACTTCTCCTCCCGGGCCGGCATCGCCCGCAGCGTGCAGCACCAGCTGCAGCAGGTGCTCCAGACCGGCAGCGGCTACGACCTGTCCCAGCCGGGACAGGAGGGCGTCCCCTGCTTTGTAGCGGAGGTCTATGCCAGCGGCACCGTCCGCGTCTCCGGCAACAGCTACTACGACCTGACGGACAAGGAGGCGCTGGTGGATATTGTCACCGCCGCCCTGACAGCGGACAGTGACGAGGGCGTGCTGGCGGAGCACCATCTGCGCTATCTGCGGCAGACGGGGCTGCTGTCCACCCGCATCGCCTTTACCGACAGCACGCTGGAGCAGGCCACCCTCCGCAGCCTGCTGACCGGCAGCCTGCTCATCGGCCTTGCGGCGCTGGCGGTGCTGTTCGTGTGCAGCTATGTGCTCAGCGGCGCGGTGACGCGCCCGGTGGGCCGTGCGTGGCAGCAGCAGAAGCAGTTCCTGTCTGATGCCAGCCACGAGCTGAAAACGCCCCTGACGGTGATCTTGTCCTCGACAGAGCTGCTGGAACAGAGCGCCGCGCCGGAGCAGAAGCAGTATGTGGATAATATCCGGGCCGAGTCCCGCCGCATGAAGCAGCTGGTGGAGGATATGCTCACCCTGTCCCGCATCCAGCGCAGCGACGCCCCCCTGCCTGACACCGCGGCGGACCTGTCGGACGCGGCGGCTAACGTGGCCCTGCGCTTCGAGCCGGTGGCCTATGAGGCGGGGCTTACCCTGTCCTACGACATCGCGCCGGGGCTTTTGGTGCGGGGCGACAGTGATAAGCTGGAGCAGGCGGTGGCCGTCCTGCTGGACAACGCCATCAAATACGCCGCCCCCGGCACGGAGGTGCGGCTGGACGCGGTGCGGCAGGGCAAGAACGCCTGCCTGTGGGTGGAGAACGAGGGCGACCCCATCCCCGCCGACAAGCTGCCCCACATCTTCGACCGCTTCTACCGCGCCGACGAGTCCCGTACCGACGGCGGCAGCTTCGGGCTGGGTCTGTCCATTGCCAAGGCCATCGTGGAGACCCATCGCGGCGCCATCCGCTGCGACAGCGGCGGCAGCACCACCCGCTTTACCATTACCCTTCCCTGCCGGCAGGGAAAATAGAGAGGCGATACCATGTTTGATACCATGATCTGCGGCGGCACGGTCATCGACGGCACCGGCCGACCCGGTTTCCGTGCCGATGTGGGCATCACAGCCGGGAAGATCGCGGCGCTGGGAAGCCTGTCTGCCGCTCAGGCGGGCTGCGTCATCGACGCATCCGGCCGCGCCGTGACCCCCGGCTTCATCGACATCCACCGCCACGCCGACGCGGCGGCCTTCCGCCCCGGCTACGGGGAGCTGGAGCTGCGGCAGGGGCTGACCACCATCGTCAACGGCAACTGCGGCCTGTCCGCCGCCCCCTTCGGCGAAGCCCACGCCGCCGCTGTCCGGGCCTACCTGCGGCCCATCACCGGCGACATTCCGGCGGATATGCCCTCCGCGTCCATGGCGGACTATCTGGCTGCGCTGCACGAGCTGCCCCTCCACACCGGCATGCTGGCGGGGGCAGGCATCCTGCGGGCGGATGCCGCCGGCTACGAGCTGGAGCATCTGGCGGACGCCCACTACCGCGCCATCCACCGCGCCATGGAGCGTGCGCTGGCTGATGGCGCGCTGGGCATATCGCTGGGCCTCGGCTACGCGCCGGAGTGCTTCTACACCACAGAGGAGCTGATCCGGGCGCTGGAGCCCCTGCGGGGACAGGATATCCCCCTCACCGTCCATATGCGGCAGGAGGGCGCCGGTGTCTGCGAGGCTGTGGAGGAGATGCTCACCGTGACCCGGACGCTGCGCACCCCTCTGCACATCAGCCACCTGAAGGCCATGGGCCGGGACAGCTGGGGCAGAAGGATCCCCCGTGCGCTGTCCCTGCTGGAGCAGGCCCGGCAGGAGGGCATGGACGTCAGCTGCGACGTGTATCCCTACACCGCCGGCTCCACCCAGCTGCTGCACATCCTGCCGCCGGAGTTTCTGGAGGGCGGCATGGACGCGGTGGTGCGGCGGCTGCGGGATCCCGCCGCCCGGCGGGAGCTGGCGCAGCGTATCGAAACAGGCGACGGCTTCGACGATATCGCCCGTCTGGCGGGTTGGGACGGCATCTACCTCACCAGCCTCCACTGTCCGGAGGATCACCCCTTTCTGGGCAAGAGCCTTGCCCAGATCGCGGCGCTGACGGGACAGGATCCGCTGAACTGCTGCTGTGACCTGCTGGTGCGGGAGGACTGCCAGATCACCATGATCGACTTCATGGCCTCAGAGGCGGACATCGCCGCCGTTCTGCAAAGTGAGCTGTCCAACCTGATCTCCGATGCCACCTACCCCACGGAGGGGATGCCCCATCCCCGTGTCTACGGCACGTTCCCCCGCCTTATCCGGCACTTTGTCATGGAGAAACACGTTCTCACGCTGGAGCAGGCCGTCCGGAAAATGACGGCGCTTCCAGCCATGGCCCTGCGCCTGCGGGGGAAGGGCATTCTGGCTGAGGGCATGGACGCGGATATCTGCGTCTTTGACCCGGCAGAGATACGAGAAAACGGCGACTATCAGCATCCCTGCGAGATGGCGTCCGGACTGGACGCCGTGCTGGTGGCGGGGATGCCTGCGGTCATACGCGATACATACACCGGCATCCGCGCCGGTACAGTCATCAGGAGGGATACGAAATGAGAACCGATATACTGCAGGAGCTGGAACGCATCGTCCGTCTGGCCGGCAATCTGGTGCGGGAGGCCCACGACATCGAGCAGGTCACTACGGAAAAGACCGGCGCCGCCGACCTTGTCACCAAGTACGATGTGGCGGTGCAGGGCCTTCTGAAGCGGGAGCTGCTGACCCTGCTGCCGGAGGCGGACTTCTTCGGCGAGGAGGGGGAGCACGCCGCCCTGACCCGTCCGTGGACGTTCATCGTCGACCCCATCGACGGCACCACCAACTTTGTCCGCCGTCTGCACTACAGCAATATCTCCGTTGCGCTGGCCCACGACGGGCAGGTGGAGTACGCCGTGGTCTACGACCCCTTTGCCGACGAGCTGTTCTCCACCCGGCGGGGCGGCGGCGCGTTCTGCAACGGCCTGCCCATCCATGTCAGCGGCAAGGACATGGCCCACGCCGTGTTTCTCTGCGGCTCCACTATCTATGACCGCCGCCTGACGGAGCAGAGCTTTTCCCTGCTGCGGCAGCTGTACGACCGGGGGCTGGACTACCGCCGCTTCGGCGCGGCGGCGCTGGATCTGTGTCAGGTGGCCGCCGGACGGGCGGAGCTGTTCTACGAATGCCGCCTGTCCCCGTGGGACTACGCCGCCGGCAGCCTCATTGTGACGGAAGCTGGGGGCACCGTTACCGGCTTCGACGGAAAGCCCATGGATGTGCTGCGGCCCTCGTCGGTGTTCGCCGCCAACGCAGCGTGCCGCGGCGTCCTGCGGGAGCTGAAGCTGTAAATCATAAAAGGAACGCACCCACGGGTGCGTTCCTTTTATGCTGGGTCGCGGGGCTCACAGGAACTTGTCCAGCTCCCGTTCCACCTCCGGCATCTTCTTCACGGAGGGATGCTCGATGCGCAGGCCGTCCCTGATGACCATGTGCAGGCTGCGCAGCGCCGTCAGATCGGCCAGCGGGTCTTTGTCGCACACGATAAGGTCGGCGGCCTTCCCCGCCTCCACAGAGCCGGTGACATCGGCGATGCCCGCCAGCTCCGCGTTCAGCAGCGTGGCGCTGTACAGCGCGAAGGCCGGCGTTACGCCGCAGTATTTCACAAAGTAGCACAGCTCCCGCCACATGTCGTAGTGGGTGATGTAGGGGCAGCCGGTGTCGGTGCCCAGTCCCACGGGGATGCCGTTTTCCAGACATGCCTTTGCCAGCGCCACGATGCCCTCGAATACCACCCGGCCGTTCTCCTGCTGCTCGTAGGTGGCATGGGAGATGCTGCGGTCAAACAGGGCGTAGGGCACGGCGGGGGAAATGGTGGAGATCTGGAACGCGCCCCGTTCCCGGAACAGCCGCAGGATGTCCGCGTCGGGCTTGGCGCCGTGCTCAATGGAGTCCACGCCGTTCTCCAGCGCCACCCGGACGCCCTCCGGACTCTCCACATGGGCGGCCACCTTCATGCCCAGCGCGTGGGCCTTGTCGCAGGCAGCCTTTACCAGCGGCGGCTCCATCCGCAGCACGCCCGGCTCGCCCACCACCTCGGCGTCCATGACGCCGCCGGTGATCATCAGCTTGATGAGGTCGGGCTTCTCCGCCGCGATCTTCTCCACATAGGCGGCGGTCTCCTCCGGCGTCCGGGCCTCGTAGGCCAGCGAACCGGCCATGTGCCCGCCCGGTACGGATACCGCCATGTTGGACGCCACCACACGGGGGCTGAGGATCTCACCTGCCGCCGCCCGGTCACGGATGATGGTGTCGAAGTCTGCCACGCCGCCCACCGTCCGGATGGTGGTGACGCCGCTGAGCAGCTCCGTTCTGGCGTAGCCCTCGCACAGGCGGATGCCCACCCGGCGCATCAGGCCGCTGGACGTGATGAGCTTCACCAGCTTCCGGGGGTCGGAGGGCTTCTTTTTAGGCTTACCGGAGGCCGGCAGGTGGACGTGCATGTTGATGAGCCCCGGCAGCACATACCGTCCCGCCAGATCCACCGGCTCGTACCCGGCGGGCGCCGGCCCGTCGGTGACGGCGGCGATGCGGCTGCTCTCCACGCAGACGATCTTCCCCGTCTGGGGCGTCATGTCCCGGGTGCCGTTCAGCACCACGCCGTTTATCAGCGCATAGCGCGTTTCGTTCTTATACATGGGAACACCCCCTGATGTTATTTGCCTTTTTTGCCGGATACGTTGGCCGCGAACACGCAGATCAGGATCACCGCCACGCCCAGCATCTGCCAGATGCTGAACGGTTCCTTCAGCAGCACCACGCCCGCCAGCACGGACACCACCGTGGTGACGTTGGAGAAAAGCGACGTCTCCGACACGGACAGGTGGCTGTTGGCGAAGTTCAGCAGCCCGTAGGCCAGCACCGAGGACAAAAGCCCCAGATACAGCACCGCCAGCCAGAACCCGCCGCTTTGCAGCGGCGCGGTAATCATGGGGCTGTCCAGCCCGCCGGCCTGCAGCAGCGCCACGGGGATGAACACCGCCATGCCCACGGAGAACATGACATAGGTCATCTCAAAGGGCGTAAAGCGCTTGGCCGCGTCGTGGCTGATGCCGTAGTACAGCGTGTCGCTGAGCATGGTCAGCAGCAGGAACAGCATGCCCAGCGCGGAAACCATCACCGCGCCGCCCGCGGAGATCAGCGCCACGCCGCCGATGGCACCCACGGCGCACAGCACCTGCTTCAGCGTCACCCGCTCATGGAGCACCAGCACGTCCATGAGGATGCAGCACACCGGCACGGCGGAGATGATGGTGCCCGCCACCGCCGAGGAGGTGTACAGGATGCCGTAGTTCTCGAAGATGAAGTAGGCCACCGGCTGCACGATGCCCAGCAGCAGCAGCTTGTACACCGGCTTGCCCCGCAGGGAGAAGGCGAACAGCGGTCTGCCCCGCAGCTTTCCCACCAGCGCGTTGACCAGCACCACCAGCGTCATGGCCGCCACCGCCACCGTGAACCGGAAGGCCAGCAGCACCGTGGGCGCGGCCACCCCCAGCGCCAGCTTGGAGAACATAAAGCTCATGCCGAAGATCACGTCGGCGGTGATAGCCGCCAGCAGCGACAGGGGGCGGG
>UMCF01006180.1_pt1 | contig 11048 bp, 10 predicted proteins | sample 1964131 | NCBI WGS metagenome assembly UMCF01 (sample SAMEA4835958, study PRJEB28245) | human gut metagenome | biome: gut microbiome; material: fecal sample | place: Denmark | collected 2008
ACAAAGCTTGGTGCGGCATGTCTTTTGATGGGCGGATCGGTCAAAGCACTGATGATTCTGTTTGAAAAATTCAGTGCAGGAACTCGATTTGATGCCGCTGTTGCGACAAGTGCAGGCATCGTCTTGGGGTGCTTCGTGTTTTTTTTCAGCATCGTGGCGTTTGACTTGTTCGAAAAAGATGAGTGGCTTGCCTTCCCAAAGGGAAAGAAAATATATGAACTGGTTCAAAAATTAAGGAAATGAGGAAATTAAATGAGATTAGACAAGTATTTGAAAGTATCACGCGTTATTAAAAGACGCAGCGTTGCCAAGGAAATTGCCGACAAAGGAAGGATTTCGATTAACGGCAAGATTGCCAAATCATCAACGGACGTCAGCGTTGGCGACGAATTGGTGATTAATTTCGGCAACAAGACGCTGACGATCAGAGTCAATGAACTGAAAGAAACGACTAAAAAAGATGAAGCAGAAGGAATGTATGAGGTTGTTTCCGAAGAATATAAGGAAGATTACAGGTTGTAACCGTGTCTTGATGGATAAAAAAGCGTTTTTTTGATATAATCTATTCAAAATGCGGTTAGTGAGGCAGCGATATGAAAAGCAGAAAAGTGACTGTTTTAGATAACGAGTATTATCAAAAACAGATGGCAATTAAACAAAGGGACGAACGCCGAAGAAAAAAGGAACACAAGTATCGCCTTTTTAAAAGGGCTTGTGCAGGCATTCTGGTTTTGTGTGCCGCTTTTTCGTCACTGGTGATCGGGCGCGGAATAGCGGACAAAAATCGGCTTGAAGCTCAAAAAGAGGTTGCGCAAGAGGCATTGAAAAATGCTCAACATACTAATTCTTCTTTGAATTTTAAAATCAAGCAGCTGAATGATGAAGATTATGTTCAAAAATTGATCAGAAAAAAATATCTGTATTCAAAGAATAATGAGATTATTTTCAGTTTGCCAGAAGATAATTCTCAAACTGATCAGAATAACTAAACCGATGCTTTAATCATCGATGGTATATAAATATAAGTAAAATCATGTTATACTAGGGACACAAGAATTTCTAGGAGGAAAAATTTTTTTATGTCAATTGAAGTTGGTTCAAAGGTTAGCGGCAAGATTTCAGGAATCACAAATTTTGGTGCTTTTGTTGATTTAGGAGACAAGAAAACCGGACTCGTACACATCAGCGAAGTTTCCGACGGTTTCGTCAAGGATATTCATGATGTTTTGACGGTTGGCGACACGGTTACCGTCAAGGTGCTTTCCGTTGGTGATGACGGAAAGATCAGCTTGTCGATTCGCAAGGCCCAGGACAAGCCGGAAGGAAACAAGAAGGACCATCATCGCAAATCAGAAGGCGACAGACATAATGACGGTCGTTCTCATGAACGCGGAAACGGTAATCGTCCGATGCAGAACAGAAAATTCCCACAGCAATCTCACCGCCAGGAACCTAAAAGAAAAGACTTCGATTCATTGCTTGCAGGATTTTTAAAGGAAAGCGACGAACGTTTGACATCTTTGAAACGCAATACGGAAGGCAAACGTGGCGGCCGCGGCGGCCGTCGCTCATAAAAACGGGAGGCTGGGAAAAAGTCCCGTTTCTTACTTGAATTAAATGAAGTACCGAACGAAGGCGGTCTGTTTTCGCTTGAATTCGTAAGGCGTTTTTTAATTTTGCGCGTATGAAAAAAATGGCGCTGCTCACCCATTTCAGCCAAAATTTCATCCAGATTTACGGACAAAGTGCTCTTTTCGGCAGATTTGTCCGTAAATTTTTGGCTATTATGATGAGGTTTTACGGACAAAGCACCTGTTTTCATCGATGTGGCCGTAAACGACAGTGATTTTGACAAATGCAGCGACTGATAAATCAGCGCGCCGGACTCTCAGTCAAATTTACCGCTGAACTATTTTCGGCTGTTTCCATCATAGCAGGCAGTTGTCATGCATACGCAAAAAACCGGATCAGATTTGCAGTTGATTGCAAATTATCCGGGTTTTTAATTTGAGACAGAGTTTTTCCCGGACTCTTTGATTGTCTTTTTAAGGTAGGTGATGATCATGAAAGACAAAACGGAAGTTGAGTTTCAGGCCGAATGGAAAAAAATGGGCGTTCCTGCAAATGAAACGGTGCTTGTTGCCGTTTCGACAGGGTGTGATTCAATGACTCTCTTGAGTCTCTTGCAAAGCCTGCCTGAAAAAATGAGGCCGACCGTTCAAGTCGCTTACGTTGACCATCAGTTGCGTGAGCAGAGCAAAAAGGAAACTGACTTTATTACGAAGTATTGTCAAAAAAACGGGCTTGTCTTATTTAAGAACGTTTGGGAAAAAGAGTTTCACCCGAAAAAAGGCATCGAGGAATCAGCAAGAGAATTCAGATATCGCTTCTTTGAGAAAATCATGGAAGAAACAGGCATCGGATATTTGCTGACGGCTCATCATTCAAACGATCAGGCTGAAACGATTTTGATGAAAGCCGTCAGAGGCGGTGATCTGGAACAATTGGTCGGAATCAAGTCTGCAAGAACTTTTGGCACCGGAAAGCTTTTGAGGCCTTTGCTGCATTTTTCAAAGGAAACGCTGAAAGAGTACGCCGAGAGAAATCAGATCAAGTATTTTGAAGACGAAACGAATGCTCTCGATGACGTTTTGAGGAATCGTCTGCGACATCACGTCGTACCTTTTCTTGAAAAAGAAAATCGGCATTTTTTGACTCATGTTGAAGAATTAAGTCTTCAGCTGAAAGATTTGCTGGATTATTCCGATAAGAAGATTGTTGATGATTGCCTGCTTTTAAAGGTTGAAGGCGGGTATAGCCTTGAAAAGTGGCTCAAGCAGGATGAATCACAGAAAAGACTGACTTTAAAACATATTTTAAAGCAGGCGGGAAATTTTTCGCTCAAAAAACAAGAGCAATGTGTTAAAATGCTTGAAAACGATGCAAAACCGCAAGGCAGCTTAGCGTTGGGAAATTCCTGCGCATTTTTCAGAACCTATGGGATTTTTGGAATCAAAAAAACCGAAAAGAACAATCAGGAAAGCGAGAATAAAGTTTTTAAATTAGAACCGGGAAAATGGTATAGTTTAAGTGAAAGAGAGAAAATCGGCATTTTCAGACGCGATAAAATCGATCTTTTGCCGGAAGATGATGTCCTTGAGATTGCATCTCCAAATGATTTGATGCTTCGTCACAGACGTTGCGGAGACGTCTTGAAGACAAAAAACGGTTCGCAAAAAATCAAAAAAATTTTGATAGATAAAAAAATTGCTCTAGATGAAAGAAAAAAACTGTGGCTTGTCGTAAACGGCGAAAACCAAGCAATATGGGTTATCGGAGTCAAAAAATCCGATTTGTCACGAGGTTGTGTAAATGCTAAAATTCAATACATAGCAGTCTTTCGAAAATGAGAGCAGGAAAGAGGTTTGAATTTTCAAATGAATAATGATATCAAAGCTGTTTTGTACAGCAAGGAACAAATTGATGAAGTTGCACGAAATCTGGGTGAACGAATCACGAAGGATTTTGAAGGCAAAAATCCGCTTGTTATTTGCGTTTTAAAGGGAGCCGTTCTGTTTATGGCGGATATCGTTCGTCAAATCGACACTTATTGCGAACTTGATTTCATGGACGTCTCAAGCTACGGAAACAATACCGTTTCTTCAGGAGAAGTCAAAATCATCAAGGATCTGGACGTTTCCGTCAAGGGAAGAAACGTTTTGATAGTTGAAGACATCATTGACACGGGACGGACTTTGGCAAGCCTTGTCGAATTGCTGAAGAGCAGGGATGCGGCTTCGGTTAAAATCTGCACGCTGCTTGATAAGCCCGACCGTCGCGTCAAGACGGTCAAACCGGATTACGTCGGATTTGAGGTTCCAAATGAGTTTGTCGTGGGCTATGGACTCGATTTTCAAGGGCATTATCGCAATCTTCCTTACGTTGGAATTTTAAAGCCTGAAATTTACGAAAATATTTAAAGCTTTTTTTTGGTTAACAAAGGTCAAATATGATATTATGAGACTGTTACGATATCTGTTTATTTGGATATCCAGCAGGATGAAGGAGGAAGTCGCTTGAATAATAATAACAATAAAAACGGGCTTTTCCGCAACAGCCTTTTTTATATCGTAATCTTCCTTGGGATAATGGGGGCACTTTACTATGTGTTTGGAAATCATTCCAATTCCCAATCCCAGCAGATTCAGTCAAGTCAGTTTGTTACTGAACTTAAGAAAGGCAACGTCAAGAGCTTTACGATGCAGCCGTCAGGCAGCACGTATAAAGTTACCGGTGTTTATAAAAAAGCTCAAAAATCTAAAGAAACCAGCGGCCTGGTTGGTTTCCCAAGCTCTGAATCAAAGGTTGATCACTTCTCAACGAACGTTTTGACGAATGATTCTTCCGTTGCTCAGATCAAAAAGTACGCAGAGAAAAACAACGTCAGGTACGGGGCAAAAGAAGAAGAGTCAAGCAGTATTTGGATTCAGTTGCTCATATATGTGGTCCCGCTTTTCTTCTTCATCATTTTCTTCTATATGATGATGGGACAAGCCGGTCAAGGCGGCGGCAACGGCCGCGTAATGAACTTTGGCAAGGCCAAGGCAAAACCGGTTGACAAAAAGAACAATAAAGTACGTTTTTCTGATGTTGCCGGTGCCGAAGAAGAAAAACAGGAATTGGTCGAAGTCGTTGAATTCTTGCGCGATCCGCATAAATTCCTGGCTTTGGGTGCGAAGATCCCGTCCGGTGTTTTGCTTGAAGGACCTCCCGGAACAGGTAAGACTTTGTTGGCCAAAGCCGTTGCGGGTGAAGCGGGCGTGCCGTTCTTTTCAATTTCAGGTTCTGACTTCGTTGAAATGTTTGTCGGTGTTGGTGCCAGCCGCGTTCGTGATCTTTTTGAAAATGCCAAGAAGAACGCTCCGTCAATCATTTTCATCGATGAAATCGATGCCGTTGGTCGTCGGCGCGGAAACGGCATGGGCGGCGGACATGATGAACGTGAACAGACTTTGAATCAGTTGCTGGTCGAAATGGACGGTTTTGAAGGCGACGAAGGCGTTATCGTCATGGCTGCCACGAACCGTTCTGATGTTTTGGATCCTGCTTTGCTTCGTCCCGGACGTTTTGATCGCAAGATTTTGGTTGGCCGTCCTGACGTTAAAGGGCGTGAAGCAATTCTCAAGGTGCATGCGAAGAACAAGCCTTTGGCCAAGGATGTCGATTTGAAAATCATTGCCAAGCAGACCCCTGGATTTGTCGGGGCCGACCTTGCCAACTTGCTGAATGAAGCAGCTTTGCTTGCCGCTCGTCGAAATAAAAAAGAAATCGATGCTTCCGATGTTGATGAAGCTGAAGATCGCGTTATTGCAGGACCTGCCAAACGTGATCGCGTTATCAGCAAAAAAGAACGCGAAACGGTTGCTTTCCACGAAGCCGGCCATACGATTGTCGGTTTGGTGCTGAATGATGCGCGTGTCGTTCACAAAGTTACGATTGTTCCTCGCGGGCGTGCCGGCGGTTATGCAATCATGCTTCCAAAAGAAGATCAGATGCTTCTTTCAAAGAAGGATCTCAAAGAACAAATCGCAGGTCTCATGGGCGGTCGCGCAGCCGAAGAACTGATTTTCAATCAGCAGTCTTCCGGTGCGTCAAACGACTTCCAGCAAGCAACGCAGCTTGCACGCTCAATGGTGACTGAATACGGAATGAGCGAAAAGCTTGGACCTGTTCAATATGAAGGGCAAAGCGGCATGTTCGCCGGAGATTATGTTCCGGGACAACAGCCGTTCTCAATCGATACTTCAAACGCCATCGATTCTGAAGTCAAAGCACTTTGTGAAGAGGGAATGGCAACTGCCAAGAAGATCATCGAAGAACACAAAGAACAGCATCGCATTATTGCGGAAGCTTTGCTTGAATATGAAACGCTTGATGAAAGACAAATCCTCAGTTTGTATAAGACGGGCAAGATGCCTGCGCAAGCGGAAGACGAATTTCCTTCTGAAAAAGCTGCAACTTTTGAAGAGGCTAAAGAAGCGCTCATCAGAAAAGATGCGGTCAAGCAAGAAGAAAGCCATCGTGATGAACTCGAGGACGAGTTCCCTTCAGAAGAAAACCTTAAGCAAGCTGATTCTGAAGATTCGGACAAATCTGAGAATGAAACGAATGAACCAAAGAATGACGATGATAAGGACGAATAGTCCGTTGAGTCTTTAAATGATGAAGAGGCTTGGAAAAAACTCTGCCTCGAATTGAAAAACCGGATGATTTGCAATCAGTTGCAAATATAATCCGGTTTTTTCTTATGCATGACGATCGCCTTCCATGATGGAAACAACCAAAAATAGTTTGGCGGTAAATTTGAATGAGAGCTCGGCGCGCTGATTTATCAGGCGCTGCATTTGTCAAAATGACTGCCGTTTACGGACACATTGGGAAAAATGGATGCGTTGTCCGTAATAAGCTTGCTTGAAAAATGGCGATTACGGACAAAATGGGCAAAAATAGCCGATTGTCCGTAAAAATTCAGACGTTTCGGACCTGGTTTTACGGACAAATGCTCCAAAAAGTGGCTTTTGTCCGTAAATCCTCATCATAATGTACAAAAATTTACGGACAAATCACTGGGAAATGCCGGTTTGTCCGTAAAATGTGTTTTGCTTACGGACAAATCATCAAAAACGGCTGCTTTGTCCGTAAATTTGAATGAGATTTTGGATAAATTAGTTGAGCAGTACTGCATTTAATTTATTTCAAAAGGAAACCGGGACTTTTTTCCCGGACTCCTTGTTATGTGGATCGGTGGAAATCATGGTTAGAAACGGCAATGAGTGCTTATCTTGTTTTGAGGATAAGTTATATGTTAGAATAACTGATTGGATACATTGAAAGGAAGATACTGAATGTCTGATTATTTAGTTAAAAGCTTGGCTTGCGACGGTCATTTGCGCGCATATGCAATTGATGCGACAGAAACGATCAGAGAAGCTCAAAAGCGTCAGGATACATGGAGTGCCGCATCGGCAGCGCTCGGCAGAAGCATGATCGGAACGCTGCTTCTGGCAACGTCGTCACTTAAGGGTGATGAGAAGATGACCGTCAAAATCAACGGCAACGGCCCCGTTGGCGGAATCGTAATTGACGGAAATTCAAAGGGAACGGTCAAGGGCTACGTTCAAAACCCGCACGTCCATCTGCCGTTAAACGACAAAGGCAAAATTGACGTCAAAGGTGCCGTCGGAACGGAAGGTTTTTTGGCCGTTACGAAAGATTACGGCTTGAAGGAACCGTTCACTGGCCAGGTGCCGCTTGTTTCCGGCGAAATTGCCGAAGACTTCACTTATTATTTGGCAAAATCAGAACAGATTCCTTCATCAGTCGGATTGTCCGTTTTTGTAAATTCCGATAACACAATCGGAACGGCCGGCGGATTCATGATTCAAGTCATGCCGGGATGTCCTGATGAAATTTTGGACAAGCTTGAACATACGCTTCAAACGATTGCACCGATTTCGACAATGATGCAAAACGGATTGAAACCGGAAGACATTCTCAAGCGTCTGTTTGATGAGGATGAGCTTGAAATTCTTGAAAAAATGCCTGTTTCCTTTGAATGCGACTGTTCAAAGGAACGCTTTGCCGAAGCAATGGCAAGTCTTCCTAAAAAAGACATTGATGAAATGATTGAAAAAGATCATGGTGCCACTGCAATTTGTCACTTTTGCTGCGATGAATATCATTTTACGGAAGATGAATTGCGCGAAATCGAAAAAGAAGCAAGAGAAAGCTGATGAGGTGAAAAAATGGAGTGGAAAATCGGTGACGTCACGATTCCTAATCAGGTCGTCGTGGCTCCAATGGCCGGAGTGACGAACGTTGCATTCAGACTGATCTGCAAGGAGTTTGGCGCAGGTCTTGTTGTTTGTGAAATGATTTCTGACAAGGGAATCCATTTCAGAAACAAAAAAACGCTTGGAATGCTGTTTGTCGATCCGACGGAACATCCCGTCAGCGTTCAAATTTTTGGCGGCAGCAAAGAATCTTTGGTAGAAGCTGCTCAATTCGTGGCTGAAAACACAAGTGCCGACATTATTGACATCAACATGGGATGTCCGGTTCCAAAAGTTACGAAAACTGATGCCGGCTCAAGATGGCTGCTTGATCCGGACAAGGTTTATGAAATGGTGGATGCGGTAACGCACTCGATTGACAAACCCGTAACCGTTAAAATGAGAACCGGATGGGACGAAGATCATATTTACGCAGTCGAAAATGCCTTGGCAGCTCAAGAAGGCGGCGCCAAAGCATTAGCAATGCACGGCAGAACGAGAAAGCAATTATATTCAGGACATGCGGACTGGAACATTCTTCATGAGGTTGCCGGCAAATTGACGATTCCTTTCATGGGAAACGGTGACGTCAGAACGCCTCAGGATGCCAAAAAAATGCTTGATGAGGTCGGATGCGACGCCGTCATGATCGGGCGCGCAGCATTGGGCAATCCCTGGATTTTAAAGCAGACCGTACATTATCTCGAAACGGGGGAACTTTTGGAAGAACCAACGCCGGATCAAAAAATCATCGTTGCAAAAGAACATTTGCACAGGCTGGTTCTGGCCAAAGGCGAGAAAATGGGGCCGAAAGAATTTCGTTCCCAGGCGGCGTATTATTTAAAGGGCATCCCTCGTTCCGCAAGGGCTAAAGCAGCTTTGAACAGTGCAGATACTGAAGAAGAAATGCATGAAATTTTTGACGGCTTTTTGGCTGACTATCAGGCAAGGAACAGCAAGTAGCATAGCTTTGCAAGCAAAACATGTGATATAATTAAAAAAGTGTGAATAAAAGAAAGTGAGGACTAATAATGGCTAATGAACAAACCATGAACGATCAAATGCGCGTTCGTCGCGAAAAGATGCAAGAATTGCGCGACGCAGGCATTGATCCATTCGGTCATCGTTTTGAACGTGATTCCATGAACCAGGAACTTCATGAGAAGTATGGCGACATGGACAAGGAAGAATTGAACGACAAAGACATTATCGTAACGATTGCAGGGCGCATGGTTGCCAAACGCGGCAAAGGAAAAGTCGGTTTTGCAGATCTTCAGGATAAAACCGGCAGAATGCAGCTTTATATCCGCAAAGATGAAGTCGGAGAAGACATGTACCACATCTTTAAGCGTTCTGATCTCGGTGATTTTCTGGGAATTACAGGTCAGGTCATCAAGACTGACATGGGCGAACTGACCGTAAAGGCAACAAAGCTTACTTTCCTTTCGAAGGCGTTGCGTCCGCTTCCTGACAAATATCATGGTTTGCAAGACATTGAACAAATTTATCGTCAGCGCTATCTTGATTTGATTACGAATCGCGAAAGCTACGATCGTTTCGTTAATCGCAGTCGCATCGTGACGGCAATTCGTCGCTATCTTGACGAAAACGGCTTCCTTGAAGTTGAAACGCCCGTCCTGCATACACAGGCCGGCGGTGCTTCTGCTCGTCCGTTCATCACGCACCACAATGCGCTCGATATTGAGCTTTATTTGCGCATCGCGCTTGAACTTCATTTGAAGCGCCTGATCGTCGGCGGAATGGAACGCGTTTATGAAATCGGACGCGTTTTCCGTAATGAAGGCATCGATACGCATCACAACCCTGAATTTACCATGCTCGAAACATATGCTGCTTATTTCGACTTCAAGGACGTCATGGATGAAACCGAAGGCATCTTCAAAGCTGCCGCAAAGGTCGTTTCCGACAACAGCATCGTGACGTATCAAGGAACGGAAGTCAACTTTGACAAGCCGTTCAAGCGCGCACATATGGTTGACCTGATCAAGGAATATACCGGCGTTGATTTCTGGAAGGAAATGACCGTTGAAGAAGCTCGCAAGATTGCGGACGAACATGGCGTTCATTACGAATCCTACTGGAAAGTCGGTCACATCATCAACGAATTCTTTGAAGAATTCTGCGAAGACAAGATCGTTGATCCGACGTTCGTTTATGGTCATCCTGTCGAAATTTCTCCGCTTGCCAAGAAGAATGCCGATGATCCGCGTTTCACGGATCGTTTCGAACTCTATATTCTCGGCGGCGAATATGCCAATGCTTTCACGGAATTGAACGATCCGATCGATCAGCGTCAGCGTTTTGAAGCCCAGGTCGAAGAGCGCAAGGCCGGAAACGATGAAGCAGAAGGCATCGATGAAGACTATATCGAGGCAATGGAATACGGCATGCCTCCGACAGGCGGTCTTGGCATCGGAATCGACCGTTTGGTCATGTTGTTGACAAATGCAGAGTCGATTCGCGACGTCTTGTTGTTCCCGACGATGAAAACAATCGAAAAATAGGATGCCTGTAAATACAGGGTTTCAGGTATTTTTGATTAACTGAAAAATATAAAATGACCCAATTTTAACCCATTTTAAATAAAAGTTGGGTTATTTTGGTTGAGAAGAAAAGGAATGGTGATTGTTACCATTCCTTTTTTCGGTACTGTGAAATTTTTATTTTATCATTCAGGTCTTCAAATGCTTCTTTCTTTTTGGTTTCCTGAATTTCATTATAAATGTTCATTGTGGTTTGTACATCTGAATGCCCCATGATAGACATTATCAATTTTATATTGTTTTCTACTTCACAAAGACGTGTGCAAAATGTCTAAAACAGTCTTGGTCACAATGCTATTATGAATGTTCAGTCAATCCAAATTGTTTCAGATTGACTGCTAGTCAATTCTGTGATGGATTTGTACGACAGGATAGTTGACGAGTATTTGCTTGTACGCAGAATAACAATTACAGCGAATAAACTTGTAGATGAAAATTCCGTCAAACAGGAAGATGAATATCAGCAACTCGACCTCTTTACCGATTACGAGGTACAGAGGAAGAAGAAAAATCAAAAAGAGAAAGGCGTATGCAAGAAGCAATGCTGAGTATCAAAAGGAAGTTTGGCAAGAATGCTGTGTTAAAAGGAATTAACCTTGAAGAAGGTACAACTGCCAAAGACCGAAACGAGCAAATCGGCGGTCATAAGGCT
>UMCF01007486.1_pt1 | contig 11016 bp, 10 predicted proteins | sample 1964131 | NCBI WGS metagenome assembly UMCF01 (sample SAMEA4835958, study PRJEB28245) | human gut metagenome | biome: gut microbiome; material: fecal sample | place: Denmark | collected 2008
CATATTTTCCTCTCCTCCCGCCGGATTATTTACAGGTTGTTGTTTTTGCCGAACTCGATGATCTTGTCGCAGATGTAGTTGACCTCATCGTCTGTCAGAGCCTGATGGATGGGCAGGCACAGCGTATGGTCGGCGGCATAGTCCGCGTTGGGGAAGCTGCCTGCCAGACCGTAGGCCGGTACACGGTGCAGCGGGAAGTAGCGGAACGTGGTGTACACATCGTTGTCCCGCAGGAACTTGGCCAGATCGTCGCGGGAGCCGCGCTTGGTCTGGACATGATAGAAGTAATAGGTACCGGAGCAGTCCGCCGGCAGCGCGGGGGGCAGATCCAGCCAGTCCAGACCGGCCAGACGGCTGTCGTAGATGGCGGCGATCTCGTGGCGGCGGGCAATGAAGCCGGGCAGCTTCTTCAGCTGCTCCAGCGCCATGGCGGCGGTGACATCGTTCATGATGCTGCGGTGGCCGAAGCAGGACAGGTCATACTCCCACCACTTCTTATCCACACTGTTGGAGTAGCCGCTCTTGGACTCCAGTCCGAAGTACAGCCACTTTGCGGCCTTCTCGCGGACAGCGGGATCCTTGAAGTACAGGGCGGAGCCGTCGGCGCACACCAGAATTTTCATGGCGTCGAAGGACCACATACCCATATCGCCGATGGTACCCAGCGGCTTGCCCTTGTAGCGGGAGTAGATGCCGCAGGCGCTGTCCTCGATAACGGTCAGGTGATGCTCCCGGGCGATCTCCATGATGGGATCCATGTCGCAGGGGATGCCGCCGAAGTGCAGCAGCAGGATGGCCTTGGTGCGGGGGGTGATGTGGGACAGAATGTCCTCCGGCCGGATGTTCAGGGTGCGGGGATCTACGTCCGTCAGTACCAGCTTGGCCCCGGCGGCGCACACGGCGTTGCCCGCGCCCACGAAGCTGATGGTGGGGACGATGACCTCGTCGCCCTCGCCGATGCCAAACAGATGCATGGAGGAGAACAGGCCCTCACTGCAGCAGTTTGCCGTCAGGATGTGGGACTTGTCCGTGTCCAGATGGGCGGCATACTTCTCCTCAAACTCGTCCACCAGCTTGCCCTTGCCCAGCCAGTTGGACTGAAACACCTCACGGATGCGGGAGACTTCTTCCTCTCCCAGACAAGGCTGAAATACATTGATCATAATTGCACGTCTCCTTTTTTTAATAAGTCATATTCGTGCAGCAGCTCTTGGCAGCGCTCCTGCGAGTTGAACATCATCACGTCGATGATGGACAGGTTTGGCACAAATTCATTCCTGAACTGCGGATATTCTATCTGACGCATGACAGGGAAGCTGAGTTCCAGCCCCGCTGCCTCGAACAGATCCCGGTGCGGCTCGTACAGCGGCACGCCGCTGACGGAGTTGTAGTACTCCGTGCCGCCCAGCAGCTTGCAGATGGAGATGACCTTCTCGTGAGCGCGGAGGGAGCAGTCCTTCTCCATCCGCGAGGACAGGATCAGCTCCGTCCCGATGCCCAGATAGCCGCCGATGATGCGGAACGAATCGTACAGGTATTTGCCCAGATCCGTCTCGCCGTTGGTGACCACCTGCTCCAACAGCGGGAACACCTGCTGGTAGTACGGCGCCTTTCGGTAGGCCTCGCCGATGGTCTTGAGCAGCTTTTGCTGCGCCCGGGGCGACGCATCCACCGCCACCTCATTGATATGCTTGTTGGGACTGGCGCCGGACAGGATCAGATTGATGTTGTGGGCCTGTCCCTGCACCAGAATGGCGTTGCGGTTGATCCGCCCGCCCTTGATGAAATTCACATCGTCATAGACCACATAGCGGTCTACCGCATTCATCAGCTGCCAGTAGCCCAGATAGGGGAAGAAGTATGGCTGCATGATGCCGATCTTCATCCGCGCATTCCTCCTTGTCAAATGGTGAAATCACAATCGCAGTCCCGCAGCAGCGGCGCGTTTTTGTCCTTTTCCGACAGCACCGGCACCATTCCCTCCGGCCAGACAAGGCCGATCTGGGGATCATCGTACCGGATGGAGCGCTCGTTCTCCTTGGAGTAGACGTTGTCCACCTTGTAGTTGACCTCGCAGTTCTCCTCCAGCGTCACAAAGACGTGGCCGAAGCCCCGGGGAATGAACAGCTCCCGCTTGTTGTCGGCGGACAGCTCCACCGCCACCCACTTCAGATACGTCTCCGACCCCTTCCGCAGGTCGATGGCGTAGTCCAGGATGCGGCCCCGGATGCAGCGCACCAGCTTGCCCTGCGCCGTGGGGTCTTTCTGGAAGTGGATGCCCCGCACGGTGTATTTGGGTACGGACAGGGAGTGGTTGTCCTGAATGAACTCCATATCCAGTCCGATCTCGCTGAATTTGGATTTGGTGTAGCTTTCAAAGAAAAAGCCCCGATTGTCGCCGAACACCTGCGGCTCGATGACCAGCACGCCCGGCAGTTCCGTTTTCTGTACGTTCAAAATACTCTCCCCCAATGTCGGTTGATTTATTTGGTCCCGCACCGTGCGGCCCACAAGCTCCTGCACACCCGGATCGTGTATATACAGGCCAGAGAAGACAGGATGGACAGTCCCAGACAGATCAGCACCTGCGTCATAAACGGAATGGCCAGCGGCCAGCGCTGGAACATCCGCAGCCAGATGCTGTGGTTCAGGTACAGTGCCAGTGAGAAGTCTCCGGCCCAGTCCAGCCGGAATTTACGCGACAGCAGCCGTGTGTAGCTCAGGCCGCTGAAGCACACGGCCACGCCGATGGTCAGCAGCAGGATACACAGAAAGTCCGTCTGGGAGCGGAGATACCGCCGCATGATCCAGATGGTGCCGCCGAAGCAGGCAAGCTCCGTAACTGTTGCGAATATATATATCACGGTATTACGGCCGTTTTTCTCATCCTGCGGCTGGTCGGCCAGCCTGCTCAGACGTTCCGCCAGCATATACGCCAGCGCGCCGGCGCACAGCTCCGCCAGCGCCCGGAGCACACCCAGACAGATGCCGTGGGAGAAGTCCAGTTGGAACTTGGTGCTGCCGTGTACGTTGGAGAACCATCCCAGAATGAATACCGCCGTCAGCGGCGCCAGAATGCACTTGTAGGTGTTGCGGTTCCGGAGCAGCAGCGGGTACAGGATGAACATGGCGGTAAACATGGCCATGACGTACCACGATGCACCCACGGCGGTGGTCATGCTGTCCCCCTGCAGTCCCACGGCCCGCAGAAACAGCAGATCCCAGATGCGGTACACATAGTTCATCAGGCCGGTGCTGCCGCTGTGCGGCAGCACGTTGGACACGATGATCTCCAGCACGAAGGCAAACAGGAACACTGGGAAGATGGCCTTCCACTTCTTTCCCAGAAACCGCAGCGTCTCCGGCCCGATCTCCTCCCGGGGCGTACAGACCGGACGGCGCTCCGCGCTGCGGAGCATCAGGAACCCGGAGAGGATAAAGAAGAATTCCACGCCCAGGGATGCCGATCGGAACAGGGTCTCTTCCATCGTCCACCACGGTAGAAGCCCCGTATGGCAGGCGAAGATCAGGAACGCAAATACGACCCTCCACACCTGTATCATGGCGTTTTTCTGTCCGCTCATGCCGCACCTCCGGTCTTGACGGCCTTGGAGTACCCGCTAAGGGTGGTCTTGTCGCCGCAGATGTTGCAGGCCCGCAGGGCATACTCCTTCCCCGCCGCATCCGTCAGCGTATAGCTGCACTCGTCCTTGCCCACCGCCTTCACCAGCGCCCACTGGCCGCCGCTGTCGCGGCTGTATACCCTGTAGCTGGTGGCGTATGCCACCGGCTGCCACGACAGCGTCACGCCATCATCATCAGTCTCGGTGGTGACGACCGGCACATCCAGCGTCACCTCCAGATCCCGTGCCGTCACCAGCAGCGCCGCCAGCGCGCCGATGAGCAGCAGCCAGCTGGCCGCAAAGCACAGCAGATTCTTTTTCATGTTCCGTTCTCCCTTTTTCTTGCAGTGCTGCACCCTACTCAAACTCTGCCAGACACAACACCTCGGTATTGCCCGCCGGCCAGCTCAGTCCGCATAGTCCAGCACGATCCTGCTCTGGATCTCGTCCAGACGGCGGAAGCAGTCGTCCAGCGTGGCGCCGGTGACCACCACCTGCCCGATACGGTCTTTGCCGTCCTCAAAGCGGCGGACGGTGTCCCCCGCCTTGGCGTACAGCTCCAGCATGGCGATGTCGGACGCCGGGGCGTTGTTATTGGTGATGCCCCGCAGGACGCCTGTCCTGTCCGCCGTGATAAAGCGGGAGGCGTTGGGCGTCTCCTGCGCCGCGCGGCGGTCGAACACCTGACGGGGATCCTCGCCCAGCGCGTTTTTCACGATCATTTCATAGTAATTGATGCCATAATACAGCGACACCAGCTCCGGCAGGCAGGTAGCGCCCACCCGCCCGGTCAGCTCAATGATGTAGATCTGACCGTCGTCGGCCTTCAGCAGGTCGATGTTCACCGGACAGTTGTCCAGCCCCATGGCGCGGATGGCCAGCTCGCTCTGGCGCCTGACCTCCGCCATCAGGGCTTCGTCCGCCCGCAGGGGCGCGGAGTGGCCGATGGGCTTGTTGGCGCTGCCGGTATAGACCTCGTCGTTGTGCGGCAGGACGAACAGGATCTCCCCGTGGGACACGAAGGCCTGCGCGCCGATGTCGATGCCGGTGATGAACTCCTCCACGATGCAGTAGTCCTCCCGCGTCAGCGCCATGGCGCCGCGGAACGCCTGCTCCAGCTCCTCAAAGCTGCGGCAGACATAGATGCCTCGGCTGGCCTGCAGGTCGATGGCCTTCAGGATCACCGGATGCGCCAGCGTATCCCATGCGCGGCGCAGGTCATCCTCCGTGGCGGTCTTGCAGTAGGCCGGGGTCTTGACGCCGCCGGCGATGAGAGCGTCCTTCATCAGCAGCTTCTGGTTGGACAGCAGCGCCGCGCGCTCCGTCAGGCCCTGCAGGCCCATACGGTCGCAGACGTAGCCGATGGAGCGCACGCCCATGTCCATGCAGCAGGAGGTAATACCATCGATCTTCAATTCCTGCGCCTTTTGCAGCACGGCGGCACTGTCGGTAATGTCCACATGGCAGACCTCATCGGCGTAAGCAAATGCCGGATAGTCGCCGGGGATGCTGGCGACTATGGTATGGCAGCCCAGATTCCTGGCAGCCTGCACCAGCGGCACCTGCGTCTGTGTGGCGCCGAGGATCATGACTTTCTTCATTTCAACCTTCTTTCCGGCCGGGAGGCCCATCTCTTTTTCGATCTCACGGAACATGTGGTCCCAGTTGTCCATCACGTCGCCGTTATTCAGATAGCTGTACAGCCAGTCGTAGTTGGTGTACTCCACCGGTGCCATGAACTCCTCAAATGTCATCTCCGGTATCCTCCGGGTGTCGCAGACCGGCAGGCCCTGCGACCGCAGGAACTCGTAGTATGGGCTGCCGGATGGGAGGTATATCTTCTTCCCCATCAGCAGCAGGATACGCAGCGTGCCAAGCCCGCAGGGGCGGTCAAAATCGAACACCGCCACATCCACAGTCCACAGCACCTTCAGATACTGCTCGAAGGGGATATTCTTCTCCAGAATAACAGCCTTGTCGCCCAGTATCTGTCTGGCACATCTCTTGACGGTCTTACTGTACAGCTTACTGCCGTACTGGCCGTTGATGCCGTACATGCCGTAGCTGATGGGCAGGAAAAACCGCACATCCTCCTGAGCGTAGCGCTTCAGCAGGTTCATCAGGTAGACATGGTTATTGAAGGTAAAGGCGTTGTGGGCGATCTGCACCATAGGCGTGTACTTCGCGCCCTCCGGCGGCTTCACCGCCCGGATCGTCTCGATCAGCTGGGACGCGCCCTTGTAGGGGTTGGGCATGGGCGTATAGAAGCAGCGTGCCTTCTCCCCGAACTGCCGCTTATACTCCGCGATGTCCACCGGGAATGTGCCGCCCATATAGCGGAACCGTTGGCGTATCTTGCGGTTCATGTAATTCTTGATGCGGTTGCGCAGAGAGGTCTCTGGATACTCCCACACATACAGGTCGGCGTTCCACTCGACCCACACGGATTTTTCCATCAGGGACGGAAAAGCGAACAGAAACCAGATATACTTCCGCGTGGTGAAGAACAGGCTGTGCCAGACGATGACGTCGGCATCCCGCAGGTGCCGCAGAAAAAAGGCAATGCGCCGGAGCCGCTTGGGGAACCCGCAGTGCTCCGGGATATACAGGTTGTCGGGGAACTGCTCCAGCTTGGGAAAGCGCTGCTTGCAGGACTCATAGGCCGTGATAAGGAAGCGGTGCTCCCGCATATCCTGCGTGGCGTGGATCTGCTGCATGATACCAAAGGAGTTCTTGGTGTCCGGCCCCACGACATGCAGGAATTTGATGTGTCCTTCATTCATGTGCCGCTTCCTCCGTTTCCTCCAGCCACTTGATCCACTTGGCGGCGATGGAACCGCCCTGATAGATCTCCGCCAGCTCTTCCGGCAGGCATGCCGGTGAAAAGTCCCGTATATGCGCCGCGTCCTGCCCCGCCAGCTCCTCCAGCGCGTGGATGCCCGCGCCGCACTGGTTCAGCTGCACCCGCACCAGTGAATCCGCCGGCATAAAAATGCGCTTTTTCCGCGCCAGCAGATGCAGGAAAAACTCCGGATGGCAGCTTTTCTCGTTGCCCAGCAGCACCGCGTCCAGCGCGTCGATGTACCGGCAGAATGCCTCGTAGGACACTCTCCGGCTCATGGTAACGGCGCGGATGCCGGCAGCGGCGGCCTTCTTGTCCACACGGCTGCGGTAAGTCTTACTGCCGCCGGACATGCTCATGCCGTCCATGCCGTAGTGATCCGGCATGAACAGCACTATATTTCCTTTGTTCTCCATAGTCTGCACCACCGACAGGATATCCAGATGGCGGTTGCGCACCAGCATGTTCAGCCCCACCTGCACCAGCAGTCTGCCGTTGGGCGCGTCCACGTCCGGACGGCGCGGCTCGTCCATAGAGCGGCGCAGCAGCGCCAGCCGCTCCGGCGGGATAGCCTGCGGGATGGCGGTCACGCGGGTGTGGTGGATGCCGTGGAGCCGCAGGTGCTCCTGATCCCTGGGGAACGGCACGATGATGCCACTCACATGGTTGTATACATAGTTGTGGAGCCGGTCGCTGTCCATGCCCCGCAGCATCTTCTTCTCGCTTTTCAGATTGTCGATCTCATCGTTGCTGACCACCCATGTGGACTTGGCCAGCAGCGCCGGATCCTTGGACAACAGCTTCAGGATGGCGCCGTCGCCGCCGCTGAAGGAGTGCCACACCACATGATCCGCCTTTGCGGCCTCCCTTTTCACATACCGGTCACTCCGGATGTTGGCAAAGCGCTTGAACGGCGGGATTGTCTGCAGCCCTCGGATCCCCAGCATTGCAGGCCACTTTTTCAGCACCGTGGTCATGGGAACCGTGGTCAGAAAGCTGTGCTCGTTCTGCATGTCGTACTGCTGGTACAGCGCCGATAATGGCGCCAGACTTTCATCCCTTGAAAGGACATGAAGGACTCTCATTGTTTTTCTCTTCTCCCCTGTGATTTTTTCTCTTTACAGCGCGTCGGCGATTCGCCGGGCCACACCGGCCACAAATGCCGCCGGGTGGACGCCCCCGCCCCCCAGATGCCGCCCGATCAACGCCACCGTCTCCCTTCCCCCCTTGGAAGGGCTTCGGAGGTATCGGTACACAGCGGCGGCATACAGCCGCTGGTAATACGGCTTGAACAGGCCGCGCTCCGAGGTGAGCCGCGCCGCCGTCTCCTCCAGACGCTCCGTGTAGGCCAGCTCCATCCGCGCCACATCGGGATTGTGGGTATACAGTTGGTCTGTCTGGCTCTGCGGGCCCCTCCGCACACGGCGGTAGGCGCTCATCACACGGGGTATCAGGCCGAAGTCCCCTTTTGTCAGATACAGCAGCGTGGCCGTCCGGTCTGAAACGTTCCGGTTCGCCTCATATAAAAATGACAGATCGCCGTTCTTATCCAGAAAAATGTTGCGCTTCATGATGGTGGCCGTTTGCCCGGGCAGGTAGATGCCCTGAAAATCCCGAAGCGTGAAGCGCGGCTTCTCCCGCACCCATGAGATCCGCTGCTTGGGCAGCGGGTCGCCGTGCTCATCCACCACCACGCAGCGGTGGGTGCAGCCGATGAGGTCGGGGTGTTCCTCCAGAAAAGCGTACTGCACCGCCAGCTTGTCCGGCGCCGTCCAATAGTCGTCGCCCTCGCAGAAGGCCAGATACCTCCCCTGTGCCTGACACAGCAGCTCGTAGGCGTTGCGGGAGGCCCCCAGGTTCTCCGGCCGTCGGAACACCCGTATCCGATCCGGATAGCGGCGGGCGTAGTCCTCCGCGATCTCCCCCGTGCCGTCCGGCGACGCATCGTCTCCGATCAGCAGCTCATACCGGAAGCCCGTCTGCTGGGCGAGGACGCTCTCGATAGCCTGTGCGATGTATGCCTCCTGGTTATAGGCCAGCATGATAACGCTGACCGCGATTTCCCTCTCCATCATGCGCCCCGCCTTCCCGCGTGCTTTACCCATGCGCGGCGCTTGCTGCCAGGCGGCAGCAGGTGGTACAAAAGCCTCGTCCTGCGGCGCTCCGCCGCCGTGCCGCCGAAGCAGTCGAAGTGTACCCGGGGCAGCTCCAGCGTCCGCAGCTCGTCCCTGCGGTGGGTGTAATATATACCGAACAGCCGCTCGGCCAGATAGCCGTCCACCCGCAGCTCCTGCGGGCCGTAGCCGGTGACATCGGCGCGGCGGTCGAACTCCGCCAGCACAGCGAAGAGCCAGCGGCAGTAGTCATCGAACACCGGCCGGGACATGATGAAAATATTGCCGAAATAGCACACGGAGCCGCTGAGATACCGCTCCATAGCCGGTACATAGGCAGGGTACAGCTCCCGGATGATCTGCTCCGTCAGCGCCAGATCCTTTACATGGTGAAACGGTGCGGAGGCGTAGTGCTCCCGCACGGAAACATGCATATCCTCGCCCATGGGCGCGATCAGGTCGTACTGTCCGATCAGCTGTGGAAAGTCCTGAAAGCCAAGGCGCTCCAGCTCCTTCTCCGTGGGCGCGGTGCGGATGATGTAGGGCCGCCGGGCGGCCGTATCCGGATACAGATACCGGCGGTAGTGGAAGAAGCCGCAGTAGTCTGCCTCCACATTTTTCCACACCCAGTACTGCCCCGTAAGCTCGCAGTAGCGGCGGTTCAGCGCGGAGATATTTTCCCCGCTGTCATCCCGCAGAAATTCCTGAAAAAAGTCAGCAGAAAGAGCCGCACCCACATGGAGGGGGTGCAGCAGCGTATTCCGGGGCACGGAGAACGCCTTATGGCAGGAGACAAACAGGCGTATCTCCGGTGTATTCGTTGTCATGGCGTTGTCCCCCTTTTCCCTGCTGCCGCAGTTCTGATCACCCGGACAAGGCCGTTCCGCTCTCCGGCGGCGGTGTGCCTGCCGGCAAAAAAGCAGCCCTGCGGGTGCTGCCGCCACGGGGACAGCGCGCCCTTCGTGACATGCCTGCCGCGCCATAGGCGGCAGTACCTAAAATCCCGCATATAAGATATCACTTTTCGCGAAAAGTGTCAAGCAAACCGTTCAATTCCATACGCCAAAGCGGCGCTGTAAAAAAAGCCGCAAATGCCCGAAAAAGGAAAATCTCCGGGCACAAAAAGCCCCCGCCTGCCGGGCAGTAAGGGCATACTGCCTGACAGGCGGGGAATGATCCGTTCCGGCCGCGGGGCCGCTCACGGGGACTGCCGCTGTGCGGCTTAGGGAATGTACACGCGGGTGATGGCCGTCACCTTGCCGCCCGCGATGTGGGCGGTGCCGTTCATGGCGGTGCAGGAGAAGTCCACCGTGTCCTGCATGGTCAGCAGGTCGCCGGCCAGATAGGTCTGCTCCCCCTTCTCCAGGTCGGAGGTGTCGGTGTAAACGAAACTCTCCCCGTCCACCGGCAGCGTCAGCTGCGCCGTCTCCACATAGTTGTAGGGGAACTCGGTCACGGCGGAATTGCTCTCATAGAACACGCCGCCGCTCTCTGCCGCCGCCAGATCCACGCCGCCCTTTTCCAGACCGCCGTTGACATGTACGACGCCGTCCGCGCTCTCCACAGCGGTCACGGCGATCTCCTGTCCCCGCACCACCAGCGTATCGCCGGGCTTCATGGCGGAGACCTCCGCCGCGTCAAACAGCTCGTACTCCCACACGGTCATGTGCAGGACGAGCACGCCCTCGTCGTTCAGCTTGATGTCGCCGTTGTCGAAGGACACGCTGACATCGCAGTCCTCCGGCGCCGCCGGGTCAAAGCCGGAGGGTATGGGCGCGATGCGGGCCGCCGTTGTGCCGGTCTGGCCGTCATCGGGCGTGTCAGGCTCTGTGCTCTGGCCGCCGCAGGCCGTCATGGCGGCTGTCAGCAGCAGGATCGCCGCCAGCAGGGCGGCAAGCTTTGTCATTTTCTTCATAGTCCGTTCCTTTCTCAGAAGCCGGGGGCTGGCGCCCGCCGTTGGGCGCAGGTGCCCCTCGCCTATATAGACGGCCCGCGGTGCCGTTTGGTTTCACAGCGCCGCGGCAGGCTTTTTCAGAATAAGGACGGCCCCGTCCATGTCTCAAAGGAATACCCGCTGTAATAGCTGTGCCGCAGCTGCGTATCGTCCGTGCGGAGCTGCACCGACGCGCTGTCCGGGCCCACGGGCGCGGCCTGCACCTCCGACACATGGTAATCGCCCTGCCTGCCGTAGCGGCGGCTGTGGAACTGGGTGAAATCCGCCGCGAAATCCTCCTCCCGCAGCAGCGATGCCGTCAGCGCCAGCGGCTCCTCCGTCTCCGCCTCCGTCAGGGACGGCGCGTCCACCGTGATCTCCAGGCGCTGCGGAAAGCCGTACAGTACCTTGACGCGGCTATTGTACCACACCGCGCGGAGAAATTCTATCTCATAACCGCCCCAGCAGCAGGTGCGTCCCCGCCAGAAGCAGCAGCGGCTCCGT
>UMCF01015348.1_pt1 | contig 10996 bp, 9 predicted proteins | sample 1964131 | NCBI WGS metagenome assembly UMCF01 (sample SAMEA4835958, study PRJEB28245) | human gut metagenome | biome: gut microbiome; material: fecal sample | place: Denmark | collected 2008
CGACTGAAGCCGCTCTCCGAGGTCGCTTCCCGTTGTGAGTTCATGGATCCGGTTGTCGAGCGTCTGACCGGCAACGCCGAAGCAGGCGCCGAAATATTCCAGATTCTGCCGGGCGGAGAGCTGCGCGTAGAGAGAAAATTTCTGCGCGACGTAGCCCACCTTGGCGCGTGCGGCGCTCCTTGCCGTTCGCAGATCGGAGCCGGCCACGGAAATCGTTCCGCCCGATGGCGGCAGAAGCCCGCAGAGCATGCGGAATGTTGTGGTCTTGCCGGCCCCGTTGGGGCCGAGGAGTCCGAAGATCTCGCCTTTTTTAACGGAAAAGCTCGTGTCCTCAACGGCCGTAAAGCTCCCGAAGCGGCGGGAGATGCTTCTGGCAACAACCGCCTCCGGTTCCTGAACCGCATAGGCGGGAGGAAGTATCCGGAGTGAATCGGTCCGGTCGGCGCGGGGGAAGGTGAGCGCGCAGTAGGCGTCTTCAAGCGCGGGCGTCCGGGACGAAAGCTTCGTTCCCTCCGGGAGCGTCCTGAAGCTTTCCTCAGAAGCGCCGCTGCGCGCGTCTTCCGGGGAGAGAAGGTTGACGGCATTCCCGTGCGGTACGGCATCGAGCCAGGGAGCCCTCGGGTTTGCCGCCCGGACTTCGCGCATGAGCGTTCGTGCGAGCGCGAGCGTCCGGCGCTCGTCCCCGGCGCGCGCGAGCCAGGTGCGGCCCTCGGTCTCCCGGGCAAGCTCCCGCGGATCGCCCTCGGCGATGAGGCGCCCCGATGAAATCAGAATCGTGCGGTCAGCGGCTTCTGCTTCATCAAGATAAGCCGTGGAGACCAGCACCGTCATCCCGGTGCGGTCGCGCATGTCCCGAAGAATGCGCCAGAGTTCCCGGCGCGAGAGCGGATCAACGCCCACGGTCGGCTCGTCGAGGAGCAGAATTTTGGGTTCAGCCAGAAGCGAGCACGAGAGCCCGAGCTTCTGCTTCATGCCGCCCGAGAGCTTTCCGGCCTCACGGGATTCGAACCCCCTCAAGCCGGAGAGCGTCATAAGATCGCGAAAGCGCGCTTCGAGCGCTCGCCCGCGGATCCCTCTCAGGGCGCCGAAAATCCGGAAGTTTTCCCAGACGGAAAGTTCTTCATAGAGGCCGAAGCGCTGCGGCATGAAGCCGAGCATTGCGACGAAGTCCGGATCATCCGTATCGGGGCGTCTGCCGAAGAGCCTGATTTCACCATCCTCGGGCGTCAGGATCCCGGCAAGGAGCCTCAGCAGCGTGGTTTTTCCTGCGCCGTCCGGGCCGATGAGGCTCACGATGGCGCCGGGTTCCGGGATGAGGACTGACAGGTTGTCGATGGCGGCAAAAGGCTTCCCGTCAGGACCCCGGAAGGTTTTTCTGAGGTTTTTGACTTCAACGGGAAAGCAATGGGCATCAGGCATTCTGGAGCTCAATTCCCGGGAATGAAGTCGACGGTGACGGGCTGGCCGAGGCGAAGGCGGTTTTCCGGGTCGTCCGCCTCAAGGCGCACTTCGTAAACGAGCGCGGTGCGCAGTTCCGCTGTCTGCACGGTTTTGGGCGTAAATTCCGCCGTGCTGGAAATCCAGGCGACGCGCGCCTTGACTTCTCCGATCGTGTCGGTAGAGATGACGGCTTCGGCGCCTTCCTTCACGAGCCCGAGCTGATTTTCCGTCACGTAGGTGCGGATCCATTTTGGCGAAACGATGGAAAGCTGATAGATCGTTCTCGCGGGAGAGGCCATGTCCCCGGGTTCTGCAAGCCGCGTGCGGATAATGCCGTCGGCGGGCGCAATGAGAACCGAGGCCTTCTCGATCTGATAGTCGAGCGAGGCGACGGCGGCGCGTGCAGATCTTGACGCCGCTTCCGCAGCGGCGACTTCCTGAGGCCGAAGCCCGGCTTCGAGCGCATGAAGCTGCGCTTCGGAAGCTTTGAGTTCGCGCCGGGAGGCTTCAAGCGAGAGCTCCGCATCGTCAAGGTTCTGCTGGCTCGAAACGTTCGCCCGGGCGAGTTCCTTCTGGCGGACATAGGTGCGGCGGGCGAGCTCGAATCGGGACTGGAGCGCGAGCGTCTGCGCGCGCTGCGCCTCGATATCCTCGGCGCGATAGCCTTCGCGCGAAAGAGAGGCCTGGGCCAAGGCGCGCTCGAGTTCTGCCTGAGCCCGGTCCCGCTCGATCCTGAGGGCTTCCGTATCGAGCTTCCCGATCATCTCTCCCGCCTTCACAGGCGCTCCCTCTTCGGGGAGAAGTTCCAGAATGCGTCCGGACGCCTCAAAGGCGAGCGAAATCTGCCTCGTGTCCACATTCCCCCAAGCGCGGGTGAGGGGCGCGCTCTCCTCATGGGTTCTGAACCAACAGGCGGCCCCCGCAAGGAGCGCAATGAGAAGAAGGACAAAAACGATGCGCAGGGCTTTCATGGGAAAGAGCAGAAGGCAAAAGGAAGAGAGATGCTCGGGAGAAATTTTAGCGGGCTTCCGGGCTGCGGCTCGATGCGTAAGAAGAGCGTAATCGTCCGGGAAAACAGAAGCGGTCCGCAGAACGTGGCAAAAAAGCCAATGCCAGGTACCTGGAGAATCTGCATGAGGACATAAGGCTAAGTTAAGATGTCCCCTCACGCTTCCTTTGAATACGCTGATGTCTGGATGCCCGGTTCCCAGGATTGAAGGAATGCACCTGAGTTTAAAGAGGGGGTTAAATGCTTTCCATTCGTGCGGCTTCGCCGGCCGATGTCGACATTGTTACTGAGATCGAAGCAAAGTGCTTTCCGCCTGCGGAAAGGGCGAGCAGAGAGCGCTTTGTCGAGCGTCTCGGCGCTTTTTCCGACTGCTTTCTCATCCTGATGAAGGATGACCGTCCCGTCGGACTCATTGACGGCATGGTGACGGACAACCGCACAATCTGCGACGAGATGTTTGCCGACGCGAAGATGCACAACCCTGACGGCCACTGGCAGTCCATTTTCGGTCTTGCCGTGATTCCTGAGGAGCAGCATCAGGGCTACGCTTCCGCATTGATGCGCGCTTTTATTGAAAAGGCGCGTCAGGAAGGACGCGACGGCGTGATCCTCACCTGCAAGAAGCATCTCATTGATTTCTATTCGGGCTTCGGATTCGTCAACTGCGGCATTTCGAAGTCCGTCCATGGCGGCGCTGTCTGGTACGACATGGAGCTTGACTTTCGCGCGGCCAAGGTTGCGAAATAAGCTTTGAACGCAGCTGATAGGCGAAGCGTCCGGAGTTCCAGTGCGGATTCCGGGCGTTTGCTTGGTGCATTCGATACGTCTTCAATAGGCTTCAAAGCCCGGCGAGAGCATTTCGGCTTCGGAGGCATCAGCGCCGAGCTCGAGCGCACGATCCTCCCAGAAGGAGAGCACGCGGCGCATCTCCTGGGCGCTCGCCTTCGCATCAGCAAGCGTCATGGCAAAGTAGGGGGCAAGGCGGACGGCATCATCGAGCGACGCGAGCGGCCGCCGCCCGTCAACGGTCAGCCTGCGCGCCGCGCCCGAGGCAGGCGAAAATCCATGCGTTTTCGCAAGCCGCCAGCCTAAATCTGTACGGTAGAAGAGCCATTTTTCGCCTCTGTCCTCCGCGCCCGTCAGAAGCGAAAAGACCATGCGGCGCCATACCTGCGGCAGATCAAGCCTGGGCACCGCACCCTCGCGATTGAGAATGTCGGCGATCCCCAGATAGGAAACGGATCTTTCGGGCGACAGCGTGCGCGCGGAGAGCGTGAAGCGCTTCAGGCCATCATTCCTGTCGGCGCGGTCGGCAAAGAGGGCGCGGGCGCCCATGGTGTCGGCGAGCCGGGTATCCACGCAGGCAATGCCGCAGTCCCGTGCGAGCTGCATGAAGACTTCGCGCCAGAGGGGTGCATCAATCAGATCGGAATAGCGCCTGAGGGTCAGCGCCTTTTCTTCATTCCCGGAGACGACAACCTGCGCCGTATGACGGCCGGGAAGGGCAGTGGCGGAAGAGAGATCAATCAGTGCCTTCAGATTGGCCCGGCCGCGTTCTTCTGCATGAAGCGCATAGAGAATGCTTTCGAGACTCGAGGATTCATTGGGAATTCGAGAGGCGCTCCCCGCCTGAACGCCGTCCGTATAGAATTCGGCTCCTCCTGCATGCGCATCCCGATGCGGCAGAAGGAGCGACAGCATTTCCATTTCTCCTGCATTGCGAAACGCTTCTGACCCATCCATTATTTTCGATCCGGCATTCCTCGCGGATTGAAAGATGGATCCGGATTGCGGCGAAAGCGCGCGATCAGCGAGAAATCCGAAAAGCTGCTTTCCCCGGGCGGGCATTTTTACGCCGCTTTCAAGAGGGAGGTCAGCACCCAACGCGAAGCCGGATTCAATCCATTCGGTCGAATAACGGAATCTGGGGAGAAGCGGCTGACGGAATGAAGAAGTCGAATTCATCCTCGTTATTCTGCTTCCGACGGTTTTTTTATTCTTTTTCTCACTCAAGTAATCATTCGCTGAATCATTTGAAGCATCATCCATTTCATTTCCTTCCGCATTAATCGGAAAGAAAAGTTCCCCGATCAACGGCGCTCCGGATTGTGCCGCTGAACGGACTTCCCAGCGTCTGAATTCGATCTGCTTCATAATGAAAAAAGAATATAAAAAGTCATTAGTGGAAGAGGGATTCCGAATGACAGCTTCCGGATATTGAAATCAGGAAGATAGGGAAGGCTTCTTCTTCTGGCGGATTCTCCGGGGAAGATTTTTTTCTTCCATGAGAAGTCCCGCATCATCATTCTCAGAGGATGCAAGAGAAGAGAGGAGGGGGAGAAGGCCGACAGCGTTCAATATGGAAGCAATATTGCCGATCGATACTCCGCAGTCGCCATTCTCCACTTTGGACAGGGTATTGAGTGAAACGCCGGCACGTTCTGCAACAACAGACTGTGGGAGCCGGCGGCGGAGGCGGGCATTTCGTATATTGGCGCCGAGTGTCAGTACAGCGTCCTCGACAGCGATGGATGGTCTCATAACATCAATTTTAGAGTGATTAATGAGCGTAAATTCGCATGATTATGCGAATTATAAACTTGCTTCCGGAAGTAGGCAAGTATTTGGAAAATATCCCGAAAAGGACCCGTTTCCGGCCTTCCGGAATGATTTCTGAGGCGTGAATAAATATCATAACATGAAATATACAATAGCTTAAAAAGTTATATATAGCATATTCTTCATATAAGAATTCATAAATTTTGATGAAGGGCCTGCTGGACGCTGGAGTCCTATCCATCATGAATTAGTGACGAGTGATTCTCCCGGGTCTTCGATAACGATTTCGATTGGGATGCCTCCCCTGCTGCGGCTCGATGCGTCTTGTGCAGCCGCTGGATTTCTCCTGCGCCTCGCCGATAATTTGATTCAAAGTGAATGGAAGATCGAATAAGAATGATATTGCATAAGAATGTACAGTGATTGAATAAATGAGATGAAAGAATAGTAGTCTTGACATCAATTGATGATCGAGATGCTGAGTGTTCTGGTTGTGTCGATTGGTTTTTTGGGTGACCTGTGCTTTCTGATAGCGAACGATGTCACTCGTTTGTTCTGATGAAGTTTGCGTTCAATATTTATTGATTTCCAGTGAGAAAAAATGAACGAATCATCTCTTTTGTCGTCATTTTGATTCTTTTGCGAATGCAGTGCTTTTGGATTGTGGTGTGTTTCGATTTCAATTAATTTATTCGATGCTTGTTTCTTTCGTTCAATGAGAACGATCTCAATGAGCATTTCTTAACTTATGCACTCATTTTTTAATATCCATTATTAGTTTCTTAAAATAATATGATTGCGGTGAAAGTCATCATAACTCACTAACTCATTCAATTGATTTGATGACATTAATATTCTGACCATTACTGAAGATTGCATTCTTCTCTTAACGATCCCTGGATTGAATTCTCGCGATGCGGCACTTCATCCCTTGACGGAATTGAAGAGCTGAATCTCCAATTGAGTCTTGATGCATATGAAAATCGCGCGGGTCAGCTGATGGAAACGGAGTTCCAGCCCGGCAATCCATCCATTTCGTGATTCGCAGCTGCAGTCTGGAACCTGGAGAGCCTTAAAGACATGCGCTTCTTTCTCTCTCCCCGCGGGCATTCGATTGAACTAAGACACGCTTTGTTACACGTTCGATATCGAACAATATTGACGAGTTTCGGGAATTGGCGTAAATTTACGGATAGTTCGATATCGAACTACGCACTTAAAGGAATTCATCATGCTCAAGATTGCAGTGATTGGCGCGAACGGCAAGTCCGGCCGCCTGATTGTCGCGGAAGCGCTTCGCCGCGGATACGATGTGACGGCGGTGGTTCGCAGTGAAAATCAATCCGAAGCCAGAAACGTTCTTGTGAAGGACGTCATGGCGCTCACGAAGGAAGATCTCAGCCCCTTTGACGTCGTCGTCGACGCGCTCGGATTCTGGACGGCGGAAACGATTCCGCTTCACATCACAACCGCAGAGCATCTCTGCGATCTGCTTTCCGGCACCGGGAAGCGCTTCTATGTTGTGGGCGGCGCCGGCAGCCTCTGGCTCGATCCTCAGCACACCCGCCAGGTCGTGGATGAACCGTCCTTCCCGAAGGAATATTTCCCGCTTGCCGACGCCCAGCGCCGTCAGGTTGCAGCGGTGAAGGCACGTTCCGATGTGTTGTGGACCTATGTGAGCCCGGCTGCCGCCTTCCTGCCGGATGCGCCCGCAACGGGGAAATACGTGCTCGGAAGCGACGACTTCTCCGTCAACGCCAATGGCGAGAGCATGGTGAGCTATGCCGACTATGCGCTTGCGATGGTGGATCTGATCGCCAATGGCGGTCATGCGCACGAGCAGGTCTCGGTCCGCTCCTGATGCTCTGACGCTTTAGGGTTCCAGCTAAAGAGCAAAAAGGCCTTTCCGGCTTGAACCGGGAAGGCCTTTTTCTGCAGCGCGCAAATTCGCCGCGTTAGTAGCGTTTTGCCATTTCGAGGGCAACCCGGGCAAGTCCCGTCTGCGCACTGATGACGCCGCAGAGGATCATCCCGGCCCCCATGAAGCCGATGTAGCTCCAGGCTTCATCCAGGATGAAGATGCCGCCGAGGACAGCCGCGAGCGGCCAGATGAAGGTGTAGATGCGGGCCGCCGTCGCGCCGACGCGACGCTCAGCGGTCTGCCAGAGCACCCAGCCGATCGCTGAAACAACGAGCGCGAGGAAGAGGAAGTTTGCGATGACCACAGGATCCGCGAGAAGGATGACTTCCGTGGGCCCTTCAGAAAGAAAGAAGGGAATGGCGCCGATGACGCCGTAGCCCGTGGCTTTCCTCAGTACGAAGAGGGGCGGCAGGTCGCCGAGCGCGCGAAGAAGCAGAGCATAGAGCGCATAGGCTGCCGCAGCGGCAATGCCGAGGATGAAGCCTCTCTGTGACAGCTCCTGCATGACGACGGCGTCGAAGTAGAGGAGAAGCGCCCCCGTGACGGATGCAACGAGACCGAGCATCGTCATCCAGTGCATCTTCCAGGTGCGGAGCGCCGCCATTGCGAGGAGGCCCGTGAGGACCGGTCCCATGGCGACGAGAACGGCGACGGTGGAAGCCTGACCCGTCACGAGCGCCTGATTCTGGAGCCCGTAGGAGAGCGGCACGCTCGCGAACCCGAGGAGCGCAACGGTGACTTCGTTTCTGAAGCTTCCGGCGTAAAGATTTTTGGGCGCGATGAAGATGAGAAGCCCGTAGGCGAGCACGGCACGGAGTGCGACAACGGCCCAGGGGCCCATGCCGTAGGCGTAGAGCACCTTGGTGCTTACGAAGGCGAGACCCCAGCAGATCACGACGAAAAGCGCGAGAAGGTGGTAGGGGAGATTGCGCATGCGGGTATTCCTCTTTTTTGGGCGGCAATTCTTTTATTTTAGCGGTCGCCGTAAGGCATTCGCGACGGCGAGCATGCAAAAAAGCCGGCATTCCGAGGAAGGCCGGCTTTCGAAGCTTGAGAGCTCAGAGGAGTTCAGGACTGAGCTTTCTTGTCCTCACGGATGAAGACGAGTCGCGTGAGATTGGCGGAGAGAACCTTGCCGAGGAGAATGATGCCGAGGCAGGTGCCGATCGTCGTCGGAACAACGAGGGAGCCGTCGGCGCCGCGAAGCGAGAAGAAGACCACGCCGCTCGAGAGGAAGTTGCCGATGGCGGCGCCCGCGGTCATCTGGAAGGCCGCAAAGATGAGCGTTTCGCGTTCGGTGATGTCGCCCGATTCCTTAAGCGTGCGGGTAAGCACCGCGCCGGCGTCGGTCGACTGGAGGGAGGCGATGATCGAGAGCGAGCAGCACCCCGGGAGTCCTAGGACGGGACGCAGAACCGGGTTCAGAAGCCGTTCTGCGGCATTGAGGGCGCCGTAGTATTCGAAGACCGCAATCATGGCCGTGGCGAGCATGATGGTGGGGACGAGCGCGAGCGCAAACATGAAGCCGTCGATGGCGCCCGAGCCGCCCTTGCCGCGGAAGTTCGACATGACGGTCGAGATTTCTCCGCCCTTGTCGGTCACTTTAGCGACGACGGAACCGAAGTCGCCGAGGAGCACGGTGTAGTCGAAAATGCCCCACCACTTGTTGGTAATGAGCAGGCCTGAGAAGAACGCGACGGCAAGCGCGAAGGCGATGTAGGCGACGATGCCGGGCTTCTTTTTCTGAATCTGGGCAGGATCAGCTGCCTGGGAGGGCATTTCTGTATGCATGACGATTGAACTTTGGCTGAGGTGGCGCGCCCGGCGGGAGATTCAGAAAAATCCCGGCTTCAAGGGCGCTTGGGATTTGTTTTCGAAAAGCATTGTACCGGCATGCAGTCAAGGACGCGCATTCGGGATTTCAATGGGAGACGCCTCCTGATGAGGCGCTTCCGGCTATGCTTTGGAGCGTTCTTCAAATTGTCCCAGAGAGGCATTTTTCAATGACGCTCCTTGACGAGCTCCATCTTGACCTCATTCATGCGGCGGACTTCCGGATCTACGACACCAAAGGCGTCATGCTCCCAGGCGTGCCGTACCGCATCGGCGTTCCGATGGCCGCGGTCAGAGCAGCCGCAGCGCGAATCATCCGCAGCGGCCGCTCGAGAGAATTCCTCGATGAAGCGCTGTCGCCGGGAAGGGTCCGCGCGCATGAGGTGCTGAAGACAACAGGCCTCGTGATTGCGCTCGACAAAAGCTTTTCCCTCTCGGAAAGGCTTCGGTATGCGCGGCAGTATCAGCCTTTCATTACAAACTGGGCCTTGTGCGACCTTTTTGCCGGCTCGATGAAGTGCTTCAGAGCCGCGCCCGAGGATGCTTTCGGGTACATCCGGGAGCTTATTGCGGCGGACGATCCCTGGCGGATCCGCACGGGTCTAGTGTTCCTGCTCTCCCATTGCCTCGACGAAGCGGCGCTTCCGCGTGCGCTCGAGCTTTCGCTCGACCGCAACGTGCTCCTTCACGCTGAAGACGCCTACTACGTATCCATGGGACTCGCCTGGGCGCTTTCCATCTTCTATGTGACAGACGCTCACCTCACGCGGGAGGCTTTCCTCGAAAAGGTGAGTTCAGGCGACATGGATCCGGCAACGGCGCGAAGGACGGCGCAGAAAATTCGCGAGTCCCTGCGCGTTCCCCGCGCAGAAGCGCGCGAATTCAAGGAAAATACGGATTCGGCGATCCGCCGGAGCGTCAAGCGTTAAGGAAAGCGTTCAAGGCGGATTGAACGACAACAGTCAATAAACCATAAACGCACCCAAAGGTGAAACAAGTAAATGCGCAAGTTCTTTCAGGAATTTCAGGCATTCATTTCGAAAGGAAATGTTCTTGACCTGGCCGTCGCCGTGATCATCGGCGCTGCTTTTTCGAAGATCGTCGATAGTCTCGTGAAGGACATCATCAATCCGATTCTCGGCGTCATCGTCGGGCGTCCGGACTTCACAAACCTCTTCATCGTTCTGAAGGATGCTCCCGCAGGCTATACCGGGCCGCAGACTTATGAGGCGCTCGTCAAGGCGGGCGCCACGGTTTTCGGCTACGGCGCCTTCCTCACGGCCGTCGTCCAGTTTCTTCTCCTTGCCTTTTCGGTCTTCTGGCTCATCAAGATCGTAGTGACGGCCCGCGCCCGCATTGCGGCTGAAGCTGCCCGCCTCCTTGCCGACAAGAATGCCGAAGAGAAGAAGGCGGCTGATGAGGCGGCGAAGAAGGCTGCTGCCGAAAAGCCTGCGCCTCAGCCTGCGCCGGCGCCCGTCAATGCCGAGGAACTGAAGCTTCTCGCTGAAATCCGCGATCTTCTGAAAGCCTCCGGCAATGCTGCGAAGTAATGCGCCGTCCTCGTTTTGATCATTAAAGCAACGCCCGCTGGAAGATCTGACTTCCGCGGGCGTTGTTCTTTTCACGGTCTCTCGTCAAAATCGACTGGAGACCTCTGCGGTTTTTAGGATGCCGATCAGACGATCAGGTTCACCGTGACGAGCATGACCACATAGCCCGTGAGGCACGGAATGATCGTGCGCTTCACCATCGTGAGCGGATTCACCTTGGCAAAGCCCGCAACGATGATGATGACGCCGGCCACGGGGCTCATCGCGCGGAGCATTTCGGAGGCGGTGTGCATCATGAGCATCATCGAGATGCCGTTCTCGCCGAAAGCCTGAGCCGCATCCGGAACAAGGTGCCCGAGGCTCGTGAAGGCCGCAACGCCCGAGCCCGTCAGGACCGTGACCACGCCGATGATCGCCGAGAGGACGACGCTCGTGCCCGTATAGCCGAGGCCGATCGACTGCGCGCCGCTCATGAGGAGGTCGACGATGCCGATGTTCTGAAGGCCCTTCGCGAAGAAGGCGGCAACGAAAATAAGACCGACGGTCGAGGTAAGAATCGAGCCCATGCCCTTGAACATGGCAAAGGAGAGGTCGAACGATTCCTTCACCTTGCGCCGGACGATCAGGTCGATCACGAAGGCGATGATCCAGGCGATGAACATCGCGGTCGCGACATTCATGCCG
>UMCF01060392.1_pt1 | contig 10993 bp, 6 predicted proteins | sample 1964131 | NCBI WGS metagenome assembly UMCF01 (sample SAMEA4835958, study PRJEB28245) | human gut metagenome | biome: gut microbiome; material: fecal sample | place: Denmark | collected 2008
TCAGCTTGGGAAGCTGATGCTCTACCAACTGAGCTATTTCCGCATGTTACCTCCTCGGATTGCTATCCCACGACTACGCTACCATAGTCACAAATCGCCCCTCGGATTGTGGAGACAAAGGTACAATAAATTTTGGAATGGAAAATACGTCTCTGCAGTGGCAGCATCATAAGCATACGATAACGAATAAGAGGACTCCCTCAGCGTTAGACCATACGACCTGCTGCTGGGAGAGTCCCCTTATATTATATAGTGTCTCCGGTGGAGGCTCTCTTTGGAGGTCCTCCGTCAGACACGGTGGCAATCGCTAGAGGATTACCTTGTTTGCCTCGCCATCGACAGAGAGTAGGTAGCTCCCCATGGGTAGCTCTGCGATGCTGAGTCGTAGCTCACCACTTTGGTCAGCACGTGCGCTCTGTAGGAGCGTGCCATCTAGCGCATATAGCTCCACGACAGCGTGGGGAGTAGTCTGAGTGATCTCGATGTAGTCTCCTGTGATCATGAGACGATAGTGATCTGCCGAGACGACTGGGGCGTTGGCAAGTGGATTCTTGCCACTGTTGTCGTAGTTCTTGTAGTCATAGACGAGCCAAGACTTGTCAGTAGCGATCTTGACATCAGCGTCGTTTACTTCATTCTCCTCGCTTTGCTCTGAAGAGTCAATGGCATAGAGTTCACCACGCTCACTAGCACTTCTTGTGGGGAGGCTCTCGAAGAGTTGCTTCATGGCAGGCTCTTTGATAGCGTTCTTGTAGCAGAATGCCTCCGTCAGAGCCGTACAAGAGCTGAGGTCGAGAGCGGTTAGCTTGTTCTCGCGACAGTCAAGCTTATTCAGGCTAGACAGCCCCGTGAGCACGAGCGTTGTGAGTTCGTTTTCAGCGACATTGAGCTCTGTCAGCTTAGTGCAGTCTGAGAGGCCATGTATCTCGGTCAGTAGGTTGCGCTCTAGGCTAAGCTCTTGGAGGTTCGTCAGCCCAGTCAGGTCGATGCTTATCATCTTATTACCTGGCAGCCATACAGTCTCTAGTTGCTTGCAGTCTGAGAGATCAATCTCTGGGAGCTCACTACCCGCACAGTTGATAAAGGTAAGGTCAGCGCAGCCCTTGACGTTGACAGAGGTCATCGTATTGTGCAGGGCATAAAACTTGACCAGCTTAGGACTCTGTGAGGCGTCAATATCGTATGCGATAGAGCCGTTTTCGGAGCAGTCTATCGTATGTACTAGTCCGATAATTCGTATGAGACCTCTCGTCGACTTGTACTTCTTGATAGGAGGAGTGCCGCTCGTGATCGTCTCCTCTACGACTACGCCTTCGTCTGTCTCTATCTGCACCTTACTCTCGGCTGCAAAGCCAGACAGGCCCAAGTTGATCTCCTTGTCGGGCTTTGTCTTTATCGTTATGAAAGGCTCTGGGTCTTGGTTCTTTTGACCAGGCACATCTATCTTCCAGCCCTTGTCCGTAGCTATATAGCCATAAGCCTTCTCTGCGCCAGGATTCTCGGCCACCTTGATGGTCCCTGAAACAGAAGGTAAAGCATTATAAACCTTGTTGAGAGCATTCGCACTGAGGAGATTCTTCTGAAGGTATAGAGTCTTTAAAGCGGGAAGTGAACCAAGCGTAAGAGACGTGAGCTTATTGCCATCGAGCTCGAGGTCGTTGAGGAGCGGACACTCTCCTACGGTAAACTCAGTGATTTGATTGTTAGGTAGTCTCAGACGTTGTAGCTTCGGGAAAGAGATAGCCCCCTCACCGAGCTTAGTGAGCTTGTTACCCTTTGCATAAAACTCGGTGATAGATGCTGGGAGAGATACTTGCTCTAAGGCACAATTTTCGACTCGTATGGAGCTGAGACTAGTGAGCGTAGAGGCTTCAAGCGAAGTCAGAGTGGGATTGTCTGAAGCAATCAATCTCTTCAGCTTATTTAAGCCAGACAGGTTAAGGGACTCCAGGTTATTCAGCTTTACATTAAGCGTAGTAATGGATACAAGCCCATGCAGATCGAGGCTCGTCAACTTATTGTTTTGCAAGTTAAGAGACTCTATGGCTGGAGTCTTGGAAAGATCTAGTGTCGTGAGCTCATTGTCTGCTAGGGATAGCATACCCATCGCAGGAGCATCAATAGTGATTGCTGTAATCTTAGCTCCTGTAGCTAGAAATGACAGGCAGTCTCCATAGATCTTAATCTCGTCGCCAGCCTTCTTCCCCTTGACCATAGTAGAAGTGGGTGAAACAAGTGTGCCATCACCCCAGTCTATCTGAATGGGAGTAGTCCCCCCGATGATTGTGAAGGAGTAGTTGGTCCCGACTGCTCCAGATGTGGTCAAGCGTATCGTCGGCTCGCCTAGATCTCTCAGACCATTGCCTGAGGCAAAAGGGCTTTCGCTCGCATGCCCCATCGCAGGGAGGCAGAGAGCCAAAAGCAGCAGTAGTAAAGGAGTTAATCTTTTCATCATAGTTTTACTAGGGATATTGTTGTATAAAGTGTCTTGAGTCTTGCAGACTAGCGGCGGGCGTACTGCGAGCGTCCGAGCGAGTATACGTCGCCTCCGAGGCTGTCTACAGCTACGATGACGGGGAGCTCCTCGACACGCAGCTTGCGGATTGCTTCGGGCCCTAAGTCGTCGAAGGCGATCACCTCGGCCTCCTTGACGCACTTGCCCATCAGAGCTGCTGCTCCACCGATGGCGGCGAAGTAAACGCCTTTGTACTGCTTGATCGCATCAACGACCTCCGGGCTACGCAAGCCCTTGCCGATCATCACACGCAGACCGTGCGCTATGAGCGTTGGCGAATAGGCATCCATACGTCCTCCCGTAGTGGGGCCGACGGAGCCGATAGGTTGTCCAGGCTTAGCAGGGCAAGGACCGGCATAGTAAACGACCTGGCCAGCAAAGTCAAAGGGCATCTCCTCACCTCGCTCTAGCATCTCGACAAGACGCAGATGCGCTGCGTCACGTGCTGTGTATATAGTCCCCGAGATGTAGCACATATCTCCCGCTCTGAGCGGAGTAATCATCTCTGTCGTAAAGGGGGCTCTGAGTATCTTCTTCTCTTCCATGTCTCTATATATTATAGTGTACCCTCAGCGTGACGTGTCGCATGGCAACTGATATTGACCGCTACGGGTAGTCCAGCAATGTGTGTTGCACCCGTATTAATGGCGACGGCTAGAGCCGTGGTGTCTCCACCGAAGCCGGCCGGGCCGATGCCCATCTTATTGATCTCTTGGAGTAGCTCCTCCTCGATCTCAGCGACGGCGGGATCGGGATGACGCTCACCGATAGGACGTAATAAGGCACGCTTGGCTAGCTCAGCAGAGCGCTCCATCGTGCCACCGATGCCGATGCCGACGATGATCGGCGGACAGGGGTTGCCGCCAGCGTGAGAGATGGTATCGAGGACAAACTGCTTGATGCCGGCTACGCCTTGGCTGGGAGTAAGCATCGAAAGTGCACTTTTGTTTTCACTGCCGAAGCCTTTGGGAGCGACGGTGATATGCATCTTGTCTCCAGGCACGATGCGGTAGTGGATGACGGCGGGGGTGTTGTCTCCCGTATTGTGTCGATGTATCGGATCGCTCACGACGGACTTGCGCAGGTAGCCGTGGGTGTAGCCTCTGCGGACGCCCTCGTTGATAGCGTCTTCGATCAGATCACCCTCGACGTGCAGATCCTGTCCCATGTCGACGAAGATGACGGTCATACCCGTATCTTGACACATGGGAGCACGCTCACTGCGCGCTATGTGAACGTTTTCGATGATGGTATTCAGTACGTTTCGTGCTAGAGGCGAGCGGTCTCGCTCTGCGCCCTGCTGCATGGCAGCCTCGATGTCGGGCGATAGGTTGACACAAGCCTCTATGCAAAGCTTCTCCACCAAGTCTGTGATGGCTGTAGAGGATATTGTACGCATATATTAAGTGTGTAAGTAAACTGTCTAGTTAAGTGGTTATGGACGAATGAGCTTGCAGTTGTACCGCTCACCAGCTCCAGTAAGATGTACGATGTAAATGCCTGACTGCAAAGCGTAATCGGCAAGGGATAGGGATGAGCGAACGTCCGTCAGTGGAAGCGACAAGATGCGCTGACCAGTAGCACTGTATAGCTCAAGCTCTGCCGGGGCATCTCCTACGAACCAAGAGTCTGGTAGCAGGATGTATAGACGCTCCCCGACCAGCATCACACGAGGTTCGTTAGCAGACTCTGGAGCGGATGTTCCGCCCGCCTTGAGCTTACCCAAGAAGATGGGATCCATCCAGTAGTGACCTAAGTAAGGAGCCCCTCCAGCCTTCGCAGGCTCCCAGTTAGAGCCGACTAGGTGCCACGCATAGGGTGTGGCGTGAGGCTGCGCTTTGCTCATGAGCAAAGGCGCTGACAGAGCCTTGCCCTCGCTCCCCTCTAGTGCTATGTAGTAAGAGCCTGCGGACAGCGTCAGAGGCTCGCCTTCCTTTGCAGGGAAGAAGGCTTGGAAGGCATCTGAGAGTATTCGCTGCTGCGGACTTTGTCCTGCATCATTTACTAATAGATACGAAGGCTTCGGTAGCGTCTGCTCGTAAAGCTTCTTGCCAGGTTTGCCCCCCTCGTCTCTATATATAGCGAGCGTCACAGGAGGCCACTCCCGCATAGCTCCCATGACCAGCACGGAGCCGAGGTACTGCACGGAGGTGTCGATGTCGTAGCGCACAGCGACACCCCTGACAGCTGTATTGATGGTGCGAATAGCGACACTGTCACGCATCAGACTGTAAAGTTGATGTGAGAGACGTACGGGAGGCATTGCTGCAAAAGGATCTAGTCCCTCGAGTATAGTCTGGTCATTCGTTGGAGCTAAGTGCGGCTTCAGACACTTATCGTCTGGATAGCCCGTGAAGACTTCGCTCAGAGCGTAGTAATAGTCATTGTACGGAGTCGAGCAGTAGGAGTTTCCTCCAGAGAGGGCACCGATGAGGTGATGATTCTTATCAAAGAGTCCCGACCCCGATGAGCCTCCAGCTGTCGTCCCGACATCCCACTTCTTAATGTGTAGGTGCGAATTGACCCACTGAACAGGCACCGAGGCTATATCGTAACTCTCTAGAGGGGGCTTTTCGTCAGCTCTATTATAGCGACGTACAGAGGCTTTCGGATGGTGTATACCGATGACAGGCGCGGGGAAGTCACGCTCAGCATTCCAACCAGCAAGGTACGGTCTATAGCTCTGAGGGATAGGGCACTGTCCTTGTGGCGTAGCGGGCTGAACGCCCGTGATACGGAGTAAGCACATGTCGTGCTCTTCATTGTAGGCGACCAGCTCGGCACCGGCTAACGTTTGCTCCTCGATGCCATTAACTAGAGGCTCGCCCGTAGGGCTAAAGTAGTTGAAGTAAAAGACCGTCTGCTCTGCACTCTGACGCACGTAGTCGAGCTCTCTGTTCTGATAGCTAGCATTGAGACAGTGGGCTGCCGTCAGGACGAGTGGATCTCCATCTAGGCGACTGTTGTTGATCAATGTACCTGACGATAAGTAGCGCCCCCGCACTATCAGCAAGAGCTCACTGCGAGCGATGCGCTCTACCTCTGGATGCCGCACCGTAGCCTCCGCGCACTCCAGTCCCTTCAAGATAAACCACGGAGAGCCTGGTTCTTGATGTCCTCCGACTGCAGGTGGTAGCTCCTCGCCAACAGCTGTGAGCAGAGCTGTCGTAATGCCCGACAGTTGCCACGGGATATTTCGGCGCTCACCACTAGCGGGATAGTAGTAGACCATGAGTCGCTCGCCATAAAGCGGAGCGGTAGTAAGACTATGAGACGAGACATTGTTTGCCTCGGTAAAAGCGCCTCGCACCTCACCTTCTTCATTAGTTATAAGGAGCATATCCCCACGGTTCAGCTGATATTGATCAAAGTAAAGCGTGTTCCAGCCAGCCTTCTCAAGCTGCAGGATACCCTGCCAAGCATACCTTCCCGAGGGCATCACCAGCCAGTCGCCCCAGAGCTTGCTCTCGGGTAGCTGGCGGTACTCTATCGTGGGTAGCTCTAGGAGCCGTAAGCCCGATGGTGCTGTCTCAGTCTGCTGCCGTAGTGTGCTAGCAGACTCCGTGCGAGAGGTCGCATGGAGCTGGTAAGCTCCTTGAGCATTACGTAGCGTAGCATGACGCTCACCCAAATCCGTCACTATAGCAGCTGGAATAGGCGTCGCTAGTTGAGCCGCTACGGGCAGAGCAAGCAGGAGCGCAATGAGAGAGAAGCATACGCACTTGCCGTAGGACAAGAAGTACGCACGAAAGCAAGTCATGAACCGACGCAAAGCTGTCGTCACTAGAGCTGTGTCGAGTCTATTCATAGGGATAGTCCAAAAGATATTCTCTCAAAGGTACAAATAAACTCGCACAAGCGAAGATTTATCTGAAGCGGGATTGCCATCTAGCAGCGATAAGAATAAAATAGGAGCTACACCTTCGCGGGTATAGCTCCTATCTTGAGGGGATAGCCTCACCATGCAGGTGGACGGCTGATCGTGTTATCGTACGAGGAAGGGGATCGCAGCGTGGCTTCCGTCTGCTCTATTGAGCAGTGCGACATACTTGCCTGTCGCTAGAGGTAGCGCCAGCACAGCGGCTCCAGAAGGCTCCAGACGTGCCACGACGGCACCCGAGAGATCAACGATCATCAGCGACGTGACAGACGCTGCGCTCTCTAGATGGAGCTGCTGCGCCTCGCTGTCGTAGTAAACCTGCAGGTTGTCTGCTGTCGGGACGGGCGTGTCGGTACCGTTGAAGTATCCGTCGACCGTTAGCTCCCAAAATCCTGATCGCAGTGTCGGCTGCAGGTCGTCTGACTCCACCCCTTCATTATCGGCTTCACGTAGCGCCGAGCGTGGCTGTGTGCTGCCCATCTTGACACTCGTGATAAGGCAGACGTAACGACAAGCGTCCTCTTTGGAGACTCCGTGGAGCGTTAGCTTAGCCTCATTAGCGTTGGGGACCGGCTGTAGCGTGGTCAGATTGTACCACCTATAGTGCTCATCGCCGATGAGCGTGCCTGGATAAGTGGTGTCAAAAGTGACATCGCTACCTGACGTGACGCTCTCCTCATGACGCTCACTATAAGCTTGCTGCATACCAAAGCGGAAGATGCAATCTTTGTTTTTGATGAAGGCATCCCACGCCTTAAAGTCCGCAAAGGAAAAGCGACAGTTGCGCACATCGATCATGTCTAGGTTCTTGAGCTTCTTGTAGATCGCTGGCACGGAGCCTGAGAGGTTGTTGTTTCTCAGAGATATCTTACCCAGCTCAGTCGCATCTTGCCAAGTGGCGGGGATGGAGCCTGTGAACTGGTTGTACCCTAGATCCAAGTACCAGAGCTTCGTCGGCAGTTGTTGTGGCAATGCACCTGTGAACTGGTTATGATCAGCAAAAAACGCTTCGCAGTCCTCCATCGTGCTTAAGTCTTCTGGCAGAGAGCCAGTAAGCTTATTGTCAGCACAGGAGAAGCGTTGCAAGCGAGGCAACATTACGACACTTTCGGGGAAGGAGCCTGTGAATTGGTTGCTGTTGAGGTAGAGTCGTCCCGGCTCTGTAACGCCAAGTCCTAACTCTAGGGGCTTGCCGAGGTTGACAAGGGTGCTTAGGTCTGGTATCTCGCCACTCATCTTGTTGTTTTGGACAGAGAGGATCTGCAGCTCGGTACACTCACCGATAGAGGCGGGGATAGAGCCCGTCAGCTGATTAGCGGACAGCTCTAGGACCTGCAGATTGCGACAGAGTCCGATCTGCTCGGGCAGCTGTCCAGAGAGATTGGAGAAGGAAGCGTCGATATACTCTAGCTGAGGCATCTTGGAGATGTCGGGTAGCGTTCCTGTCACCTCTGAGATCACATTGTCCTTGTCGTCTACATTATAGAAGTTTGCCAAGTGTAGGATCTTCAGATTGACCAGCTTATCTAGGTTAGGTAGCTGTCCCGTCCACAGATTGCCACTGAGCGTGAGCGCCTGCAACTTAGTCATTGAGCCAAATGCTTCGGGGATAGGACCCGAGAGCTTATTGCTGGATAGTCCCACAAGACGTAGCTCTGGGAAGGCGGTAAAGAAGCTCTTCGGTAGTTGTCCCGTCAGTCCTACCCCATCGAGGGCAATGCCCTGCACGTGTCCGCCTTCGATGATTACACCAGCGTACTTGTCTGCTCCTGAAGCAGTGCGCCAATTGTACCCCTCAGCCCAACCAGAGCCACCGCACTGGTCATAGATCTCGAGTAGAGCCTGCTGTTCCGATGCGGGGATGACGCTCTGTGCTTGTAGCGAGGAGCTAGTGCTCCCCCAGCCGAAAAGGAGGAGGAGACTAGCTAGAAATATCGTATAGAGTTGTGATTGCTTAGCGTACATATACCTTGTAGCTTGATTGATTGACAGTAACAATATAAAGACCCTCTGCGAGTGGCAGCTCATAAGTACCAGCAGGCAGATAATGAGAAGCTAGCTGTAGACCGCTAGGCGAGTAGATAGAGACGAGACTCTTAGCATCAGCTAGCTCGAGATGAAGCGCAGCTAAAGCACCGTACACGACAGCAGGTATGACCATCTCTGGCTGCTGTATGGGAACGGCGATCGTCGGGTCGACCTTGTAGTTCTTAAAGTTGCACCATGTCTCCGCTGCTTGGTAAGCCTCCTTGATTTCCTCTGAAGCGACAACGACCATCACCTTCTCGTAATGCTCCTCGGTGAAAGCGCTCTCTGACGTGACAGGAGCCTCCTCACGAAGCGTCGTGATCGTCTCTAGGGCATCACATGCGAAGAAAGCCATCTCCTTGATCTCTTTAACGTTCTTGTCCAGCCAGATCTGCTTGATGTGTGAGCAATTGGCAAAAGCTTGCTCACCTATGTCGGCAACCTTCTTAGGAAAGCGAACTTCCTGCAGCGAGACGCAGTCGAAGAAGCCGTAGTCTGGTATTAGCTCTATGCTATCGGGGAAGACGATTGCCTCTAGCGAAGCGCAGCCATGGAAAACGCTCTCGCCAAGGTTCAGAGCGGTCTGAGGTAGCGCTATACTACGCAGTGCGGTGCAGTAGCTAAAGGCTTCCTCCTCAATGTTGGTCACACCCTCTGGTAGCACTACCTCCTCGAGAAGCATCGCTTGACTACAACTAGAGGCGGGAATCGTCGTGAGCTGCTTAGGATAGGTCAGTTTGCGCAGCTGAGCGTACTCTTTGAAGTTGAAGCCCTCTAGCGGATTCTCCTCAGCATTGTAGCTTACCTCACCGAGGTCTAGCTCCTGCATGCGAGGAAGCTGTGCAAGCGCCTCCAGGTCGGCACTCGTTATCGCACCCATGAGCTTAACCGTGCGGTATAACTCAGGAGTCCTCAGAGCGGTGATGGTCCCCTCTAATGGCTTCTCGGCAGAGACCTCAGCAGTGAGCGTCAGCATCTCCGATACGTTGGCAAACGCCTTCCACCCATCAGCAGCAGCGTAAGCAGCCTTGGTACCCTCAGGTACGACGAGCGTCAGCTCGCTCATAGCGGAGAGGTCGGCTAGACCAGCTAGATCCTCCTCCTTGTTAGGGACGACGGGCGTCGGATTGGTCACGATCACAGTCTTGAGCGCTTCACAACCACCGAAAGCCTTGTCACTCATTTTTTGCATCGAGTGAGGCAGTGTCACCGTCTTTAGACTCTTACAATTGGCAAAAGCTCCGTAGAGTATCTCCTCGCACTCGTCCGGTATCGTTACCTCAGTAATCGCTGTACGAGCGAAAGCACCGCCCATCAGTGTCTTGAGCTTAGAGGGCAGGACGATACTAGCAAGTGACTCGCAACCGCTGAAGGCATTGCCCCCAATCCTAGTCACCCCAGCGGGGATCATAATCTTCTTTAGCGCCTTGCAGTTCATAAATGCTTGGTCGCCGATAGTCTCCAGCGCCATACTCTGTATGGTGACACTCTTGAGTTCCACGCAGCCATTGAATGCGTCATGCTCGATGGTGCGCATCAGTGGTGGCAGCTGTATCTTGGAGAGACTCGTGCATCCCTCGAAAGCTGAGACGCCGATCGTGCTAAGCATCTCTGGTAGGTCTAGCTCCTCAAGAGAGGTACAGCCCTTAAAGGTAGAGAAGGAGATCTCACGCATCGTAGCGGGCAGCGTCACCTCGGAGAGCGCCGCGCAATCCTGAAAGAGAGACTTACCTATATAGCTGACCTCGCTAGGTATCTCCACCTGTGCGAGGAGCTTGCACCCCTCGAAGGCTGAAGACCCAAGCGAGTCAATCGACTCAGGGAGCTCAATAGCCGTTAGGCTCTCGCACCAGCCGAATGGCAATTCGCCTACATAGGTGAGTTCGCTAGGAAGGTTGATCTCAGTCAGCTTGCCACCATTTTGCAAGCAGCGAGTACCTAGTCGAGTCACGCTGTTAGGTAGCGTGATGGTGGTGAGACTCTCTGCTAGCTCGCCCGCAAAGAGGAAGTAACCAGGCATAGTGCCAGGCACCGTTTCGACCTTCTCCGACAGATAGGGATTGCCTTCGTAGCTACCGCCAGCGACCACCGCCACGCCAGAGAGATCAAGCGTCGTGATGCCAGCCGTCTTTCTCAGCGCTCCGAAGTCGTCCGCATTGAGCGACCCCGTGATTACTAGATTAGACAGTTCGGTCGTCTCGCTTAGCTTCTTCTGTAGCGAGCCAGGCTCTGTGACCTCGATCGTGGTCTGAGCCGATAGTGGCACAAGCCCCCACCATAAGAGTAAGGAGAGTGCATAGGTTAATAAGGAGTAGAAATGCTTCATATACTATGTGATTTGATTAGTGTCATCGGAGCGTTTGAGAAAATCGATCGCTCTAGCATCATGTTTTGTAGAGCTACAGCACCACAAATGTATCCATTATCATCGAGAGGACAAGGTGATCGAGCGGCCCTTAAAACCTTGATCTGTGAGGTCCCATAGAGCGGGGTACTCGTGTAGGTCGTTTGTATCGTGCTGAATTCGTTATACATACGAGTTCCAAAAATGGTTCCCCTCTTGGAACTTT
>UMCF01049777.1_pt1 | contig 10973 bp, 7 predicted proteins | sample 1964131 | NCBI WGS metagenome assembly UMCF01 (sample SAMEA4835958, study PRJEB28245) | human gut metagenome | biome: gut microbiome; material: fecal sample | place: Denmark | collected 2008
AGTCTTCAACAGCAACGGTAATCAAACCAGAACGTCCGTTACGACCTTTATAAACCGGAGCAGTAACATCTACTTGAGAGTTACCAGTTCCCTCAACAGCACTTAAAGTGATCCAACTCGGTTTAGCTTTCAAAGCATATCCGGCGCGCATAACAGGTGCACCAACTCCATCAACTAAACCACCAATTTCAACAGCAGTTGCTCTTTCATTCAAAGCAGAATCTCCAATCATAATGATAAAAATTTAATTATTTGTAAAAAAGTTTGAAGTTCCGCACGCCCCACAAGCTATTCCCCTACTGGGGTCTGCAAAGCGTAGCGGAACATTTAAAAGTTTAAGAAACAGTCCAATTAACATTAGAAGTTACTTTGACAGTTTGTGTACCACCAGCAGCTTCAAACGTTAGACTAGTTTTATCAAGATTCAAATAAGGATCTTGTTCAAACGTTGCAGTGTAAGTAGCATTTCCAGTAACAGTAACAGTTCTGCTAGCATTCGTATTACCATCACTCCATTTAACAAAGTGATAACCGGCAGACGGTGTAGCCTTTAATGTAGCAGTTGCACCATAATTGTAAGTACCACTTCCACTAACAGTACCACCTGCACCCGCAGTTACAGTCAGTGTATAACTGTTAATTTGCCATACAGCATAGTAAGTAACATTACCAGTAACTTTGGTAGTTGTGCTTACATTAACAGAACCACTAGCTGACGTAGACCATCCCTTAAAAGTATATCCAGTTCTTGTAGCAGTAGGAAGAGTTCCTAAAGCATCATTGTAATGAAATGAACTACTAGACTTGCTAGGAGTACCACCATTACCATTCCAAGTAACTGTATAAGATTTAAGTTCAAATACAGCAGTAATATCTCTTTTACCTGTTATAGTAATCTTTAGAGGATTAGTAGTACTTTCTGAATATCCTCCAGAAGCACTAGAATCATTATATCTCCAATGTTTAAAATTATAACCTGTAGCAGGAGTTGCTGTAGTACTAATTGCAGTATTCTCTTGTCCAATAATAGGATTAGGGCTAACAGTACCACCACCAGAAGGACTAATCTTTACTGTATCAGATACAGTATTAATAGCCCACTTAGCAGTTAAAGTGATATTTGCTGTAGGAGCAAATGTATAAGGATTAGCACTTGTAACCTTAGTAGTTCCATTATACCAACCATCAAATTTATATCCAGTTTTCCTTAAAGCAGTTACAGTAGCATTTTTACCATGTTCTACAGTTTGACCAGCAGGACTTACAATTCCCTTAGTTGTATCATCAGATACTGCATTTACAACATAGCTCTTAATTTGATATTTAGCAACAAGTGTTCTATTAGCAGACATTGTAATAGAAACTTGAAGACTAGAAGAAATCAAATTAGAACTTTCATACCAACCTATAAAACTATACCCTGTAGGAGCAGCTTTCGCAGTAATTGTTTGTGAAGTATCACGATAATAAGTTCCTATATTAACTCCAACATTAGATGCAGAACCAATAGAACATTCTCCAATATTCGTTATTTCAGTTCCATTACTATTAAGAGTTGTAGAAGAAACCTTTAATGTAAATTTATCTTGCTCTGTTTGAGTACAGTTTATAGTTTTAGTAATACCACTGACAGTAACAGTAACAATTGTTGTTCTGCTAGCACCAGGGTTTTTACTGGCAGTTAAATTGACAGTTTTATTACCCGTGCCACTCTTAGAAGCAGGGGTAAGCCAAGAAGCAATAGCCATCTTAGTATTCCCCCCCCCTAATTATGAAACCGTCCATTCGACATTAGAAGTAACATTAACTGTCTGAGTTCCACCAGCAGCTTCAAACTCAAGAGAAGTCTTATCTAAATTAAGATAAGGATCTTGAATAAATTTAGCAATATAAGTCTTAGTCGCATCAACAGTAACACTAAAGTTTACATCATCTGAAACCTTAACTCCATCTTTCCACCAACCACCAAAACTATAACCTTCTGCCGCTGTAGCATGAATCGTTGCAGTAGTACCATCAACAAATTCTCCAGAATCAGTAGCTAAATTCTTAGCATTTCCGATTCCTACACCACCTTGCGTAGTATCATTAGTATCAGTTCTAATAGTTAATGTAAACTTATCGGGTTCAGGAATAAGATCACAATTTATAGTAACCTTAATATTCTTTTCAACAACAAAGCTATACTCATTTTGACTATTTAATGGAACTTTAATTCCATCAACAAGAACATCTCCAAGAGTATAACCAGCACTTACATTAACTTTAATTTTACAAGTCTCACCATCAGCATAAGTTCCAGCTCCATCCATTGTAGCACTTCCATTAGGAATAGCTTCATATGTAACTTGGAACTCGTCAAGAGAATCAACTTCAAATTGAGCAGTTATAGTTTTATTGCTATCAACTGTAATCTCTCTTGTAACAGAAGTGGGAGCACCAGCATCAGCCCATTTAAAGAAATGATAACCATTATCGGCTAATGCTTCAATTGTGACTTTCGTTCCATCAATAATATTTGTGAATGTATGAGAGCCACTATAATAATCACTCCAACTATTGTTTAATTTAGCTCTACATTTTCCACCTGTTCCAGCAACAACTGTGAGTGTTCTCATTACTATCGCTTCAAATGATGCAATGTGTACCGCATTTACACCCGATTTAGCTATGAAGTTTGCAGGATTACTTGATGTTTTCTCACTACCTGTAGTCCACTCTTTAAACGTATAATTACCTTTAACTTGAGCTTCAACAGAGTAAATTGAACCAACATTAACCTTAAAGGATTGTTCAGAACTAGACCAATTAGACCAAGAACCATCTCCTATACGATAGCGAGCTTCATTCGTGCCATCAGTTTGTACTGTAATAGTAACTTCTTCCGGTGGGATTTCAGCAAACGTACATGATAAACTTAAATCATCATGAACTGATTGTGAATATGGATTATCAGTAGATTCAGAACCGTCAATAGTCCATTTAGAGAAAGCGAAACCACTATCGGGAACAGCTAATACCTCTAATACATCTCCATCAGCAATATTAACGGAATGTGACGCTTTAGCTTCTGAATAAGATCCACTACCAACTTTATATTTACATTTACCATTAGTATTTGCTGTAATAGTAACATTATGATTTGTTATTGGAATTTTAGAGAAGTATCCTTCAATTCTAGTAACTTGATTAATTTCAATAGAACTAGATATTTCAAGAACTTCATCACCATTAACATCCCATTTATCAAATTGATAACCAGATTCAGGTTGAGCTTCAAAATAAACTAAAGTACCAGCAGCAAATTCTAGTCCATCAATATTTGTACTCCATGAAGACCAAGAACCATCAGCAGTTTTATAACGAACTTGACCACCTAATCCACAACGTAGACTAAAATTAAACTCAGTAGGAGGAACGTAAGCCTCTTTAAAATAAGCAGTATACGTTTTACGATCAAGACCTTCTTCTACAATAATGTTATTCTCATTATTTGGAAGAGTAGCACCTGTAGGAGAAATCCAATTTTCAAACTCATATCCGTTATTAGCTTTACCTTCAATAGTAACAATTGTTTTCTCAGCAGCAGTTACTTCATGTTGTGCAGCCCAACTAGACCAAAGACCTTGTATATCTTTGTATCTAACTAAACCATTTGCATTAGCTATAACACTAAACGTGAAATATCTAATAGATTCAACAAAAGTAACTGTAACAGTAACATCTTGATTAACTACAACACTCCACGTACCATTACCATTATCTGTAATATTACCATCAGATGCAGAAACAGTTCCAACTTTCCAACCTTGAGCAGAAGAAGGAACTATCGTTGCAATTTGACCGACTTGATAAACTCCAGCTCCACTAGCTGTACCTTTACCAGAAGGAGTAGTATTTACAGTAACTTTATATGTTTGAGGAGCATTAAGTTCAAAATATGCAGTATAAGTTTCATCTGAATCAACAATAAGATCATATTGAAGATTAGTAGAAACTAGAATACCTTTACTGTTTTTCCAATGAACAAAATGATAACCATCAATAGGAGCAGCTGTTATAGAATGTCTTGTACCTTTCGGGAAAGTACCTGCGCCAACAACATAACCAGCAGTTGCAGGATAAGCATCTACATTAATATAGAAGTTATTAACAGGAGAACCTTCTTTTTCAAATACGCCTATCAAGTCCATATCTTTCTTGATATTGAAAGTCCAATCAGAACTAATAGACATAATCTCATTAGAATGATACTCTTTCCAACCCATAAAGTGATAACCAGGAGCAGGTTTAGCATAAAGTTTAACTTGACTACCAGCTTCAAATTGAAACCTAAATCCATCAGGACTTTCATCAGGCATAATATGAGAACCAGTACAACCCACAATACCACCTTCTTCCGGAGAAGGAGTTAGACTAACTCTATAATAATTACGTTCGATATGACCTGTTTGCAAGAAATCTTGAAGATCCTTAATATAAGTCCAAGCTCTAATATATGTATCTTGACAACCACAAGTATTATTTCTAACACCACGACTAGGATGCACATAATTAGCTTTAAGACCTATGCAAACTAAAGTGTCATCTGTGAGAGATTCACTACCAACAATTAATTCTCTATCAATTGCGATAATATTACCATCTGTAGTCAGATTAATCTCACATCCTTTTTCATCATACATATAGTAACAACCATCAGTACGATGATAAAAGAAACGAACGTTATGCTCACGCTTAGGAAATGTACCCGGAGGAAGAACTTGTTTTAACTTGACAATTTTAATATTACATTCCATAGCATTAAGTTTAAACGAAAATAACTACGCAGAACCGTTAAGCTCCACGTAGTTTACAATAGCAACTTAATCAGTTGCAGTATTTAATGCAATGGCATTATCTCCACTGCCTTTAACTAAAACCTTAATGGCTTCTAATTTAGCAACAACTGCATCAATAACAGCTTCAGTACCAACAACAATTTGGAACTTACGTGGACTATTATTATCAGCAGCTATTTCGGGGAATTGATTAAATTCAGCAGTAGATATAACAAGATAAGCAACTTTATCAAGACCTACTTTAGAATCAGCAATACCCCATGCTTCTTGCCACTCTTCATTCGGATTCCAACCCATATTAATCAGAGAATAACGTAAGTCTTCATCACTAAAAGCAACATCAGCTAAGAAACCAGATAACTTAGTATGTTCAATAGTAATAGTTTCATTAACCTTTTGATCAGCTAACAAACCAAATACATTAACAGTAAGTTTCGTAGGTTGTTTAGCAACAATTGTAATATTAACACCTTGGGTATCTTTAGCAACTGTAATATCGAACAACTCTTTATTATAAGCTGTAAGACTCATAGATTTCTTAATCTTCTCAACAAGACGATCAAGAGTATCAGTTGCATGAATACGAACAGGTATCTGTACAATCTGAGGATTAGGATTAACAGTTAAACCGTGACGATATGGTTCAGAAGAAACAATTTCAATGGCACCACAAAACTCAGCATCTGCATTATATACAATTCCATCAGCGGGCTTCAAAGCAGGATTCGTAATACCTTTAAGAACAACAGTTTCCTTTTGATCAGCTTCAGTATATTTACGAACATTATAAGTGAAATTAAAAGGATTAATATCAACACCTCTTTGATTCACATATCCGCCACTCTTAGTAGGAATTGCAGACATAATTACAAAAGGCTCAGGTCTAGTTCCAGTAGTTTGGAGTTGAGTACCATAAGCAGTACAAATGCCGATTTGACCATTAGATAACTTAGTATCAACAGTAATATTATCGACAAATGTTTTTCCGTAACTAACAATTCTCATAGTAACGTATTATTTTAAAGAATTACTTTCATTTATAGCAACTTGATAACCGGGATCTTTAAGAATACCAAGAAGTTTTTGAGTTGCAAGGTTAATAATCTCAGTTTTAAACGGAAGTTCAGAAACTTCATCTGTTACAATATTAAACCTAGTAGGTTGACGAAGATATGTAATAGCAACATCAGTGATAATGAATTTATCATCCATATCTACGAGCAATCGACCATTCTCTATTACACATATTGGATGTAGATGTCTATTTGCTCGATTATGATACGTTTGTATCATATCCATGCGTTGTACATTTGAAACTAAATCCATACCCGCAAATCGACTCTCTCGTACCTTAGTTATCGTTCCATTAGCAGTTATAACTTCATATCGCCCTGTATAACGCTCGTTGTTGAATCGGTCTAACTTAATATCATACTTATCACTAACTACTATTAGCGTTGGCGTATCGAAGTAAAATATGAGCGATTCTGGGTAATACGAGTTTCTGTAACGTTCATAGGTTACATTATAACCTTTCCTAAGTAATACAGAGAGCATATAGTTGATATATTCAAATAGACCATCTTTACGATAGATTTTAGCAGGATAATGAAAAGTAACATTATCAGCTCCAATTTGAATATTGAAATCTTCTATATAGCCAGGAATAGTTTTAAATAACTCACTAATGTTTACTACATATATCCTAGTAGTAACAGATTCAATATCTCTATAACGTTTAAACTTATCGAATATAACACTTGCTGTATAAGAAACGCCATGTAGATAATTAGTAGGTAAATAAGCAAATCCTCTGTTACCCTCATTTGAAAGAAGGTAAAGAGGACTTCTATATGTATCTTTTAAAACCTGTAAATCATCGTAATAGCGTCCACTTTCTTCAAAGGCTTTAATCTTTTGCGTAAGCAGTACGTCAATAGCTTCATTAAGAGCAATATCAATATACTGCGGACGAATGGATTCTTGCCTATTAGCATTAATCTGCTGAATCTTTTCATTTACAGCGATATGTGCTTCTTTACAACTACTATACATACTGACAGCTTTTTATTAATTTAGAACCGAAGCCTTATAAGCAGTGAAAAGTTGAGCTTTATATTCAACATTCTCAGGAGCAGCTAAATAAGCCATAACACCTTCAACTGAAGAACCAAGAACAACTTCTGGACGCACAGTATCAAAGTAATTATCACCGTCTTTAGTGATAACTTGTGCAGCTAATAGCTTATAGACCTGTGCCATTGCATCTACATTCTTATTATCAAACAGAGAAATAAATGCATCTGCATTTGTTTGTGAAAGTTCAGCTATAGCCGTCTGCAAATCTCCATGTTCCATCTTGATAATCGAAAGAGTATCAGCAGGAGCATTGCAAATAAGCATATTGCGAATACGTTTGTAAGAAGCCTCATCACCTGTGAATAACTGAGCCAACTTAGTAGCAGTATTAACAACAGTTTTGGTTTTAGCATCTTTCATACGTTTAACATCTTCAATACTATGCAAATAAAAACGAATATTAGTTGATTTCTCAACATCTTCCGGTTTATTAGCAACAGTAGAAGTTAGAAGAGCTAAACGCCAAATGATATAGTCTTGAGGTTTAATCGGAGTCATATACATATACAGATTCTCTTCATGAACCGCAATACCATCACCAAACAGCATAGCATCAAAAATAGCTTTCTCTAATTTATTTGGAGCAATATCTGTATTAATGCTATTTTTCTTAGCCCATTCAAAGATAGCATCACGCTTAATAGGATCATTAAGTGAAAACTCCCAACCAGTTTCTAATTCATAACCCTGAGCAGGAACTTCTACAGTAGAGTTCTTTAAATGCTTAAGAACGAGATCTTGAAAATTAACATTACGACTATCAGAAGAAGCTCCAATGATAGTAGGAAGAATAGAAGCCATCTCAGCAGTTTTACTAGATAAAGTAAGAACAGCTTTGATACTTGGACCGAAGATTGTATTAAAAGCACCAATACTTTTCTGATTCACTACTTGAAACATAGTAGGATTCAGCTTTAAAGCTAAGGTTATTTTGCGTGAGTATATCATATAGTTTATACTTTAATCAGTTTATACTTTACAATAATCGTAATGTACGCTTATTCAAAAATCATTTCAGCCCAGAAAGAAGTAGTACCATTAAGCATATTAATACCTTGAGAAGACATAACTTCATAGGTAGCAATATCCTCACGTGTACTTAACATCTTATTGTAAGCACCCCATTCTTTAGGAAGAGGAGTAATACCTTGGTAAACACCATACAAGTATTCACGACCTTCTTCACAAACAAGTTGGATATTAGGTTCACCTGAAGTATTATCAACAGAGTGATCCAAGAATACCATAGTATATGAAGTAACAGGGAAACCTCCATACATACGACCGTTCTTACGATCCATCTCGGCACGAGAACCGCTATCAAACAAGTCAACAACTTTAACTGAAACGGTAGCTCCAGAGTAATGCTTATATTGATTAAAGTAAGCACCATAACTCAAAATACCACCACGACTTTGAATCTCCTCTGCACCAAGTTTATCAAAGTAACCGTTACCAATAGCTTCATTCTTGATACATTGTTGGAACATCTTAGAACCACCTTTACCGGTATAAAGAACAATATTCTTATTACTCAAATCAATATCATTACGAACTTCAAAGATACGAGAAAGAATCATATCAATAAGCTCAATAGTCATGAATGAGTACTCGAAGTAATTTCCGAATGCAATAAGAATATCACGAACTCCAGCACCACGAGGAATAGGTTTATTTGAATGCTTTTCTTGGTTATGAATAACACCATTAATATCACGATTATAAGAAGAGAACCACAAGTCTTCCTCTAACAAACGTCTGCGCATAAACTCGAATTGACGCATTTCATAAGGCATCCAAAGAGTACCTTTAGAACCATCATCATAATCAAGTTCAAACTCAGTAACGATATTAGCGATATTACCGGTAATAATCTTAGAGAAACGATGGAAACCAAATTGGTTAGTCATTTCACTCCAAGATTCAGCAGTACTACGAGAACCAGTAGATAATTCACCAGCAATCGTAGGAGCGCCCATACCCCAATATTTACCTCTTTCAAAATTGCTAAGATCAATGAACTCATCTGGATTACCACCAAGTATGATCATCTCATAGATATAACCACCACTTGCAGTTTGCTCACCATCCGTCTGCATACGTACAAGATGTTTTCCATCAGGAGTAATAGCAGAGTATTGATAAGGAATCCAATTATCTTGGAACTCAGCTTTAAAAGACATAAACCCTTTACCGGGTGTTTGAGTAGGCGTAATTAAACGCACAATCGGGGAAGTAACAGTAGGTTTCCCCATAATCTTCCATTTATACTGAGTATCACCAGCATTAATAGGTTTCTTACGAGAGATATTCCCTTGACCTTCTGTAAGAGAAAGAAGAGGAAATTGATTACTGTTCCTACCCCAAAGATAAGTAAGAGATTTATTCAAATCGACAGCACCAAGAACATTAAAGTTTAATAGCATATCGGCATCACTATAAACCTCTTTGGAATACTGTTTTTTTCCAATTTCTCTAAGCATAGTTACGATAATTATTTATTAGAATCAACAATACCACCGGGAACAACAGGACGTCTATTAGGATTAACTTTAGCCGCTCCACCTTGGGTAGATACCTTAACTTTAGGTTTACCACCAGAAGTAATGTTCAAACGACGAACATTCTCTTGTCGTATAGATGCAGCAGCAAGTTGACTAATATCAACACCAAATAAATTCCGCAGTGCTACCATAGCGAACGTTTCATTATCAGCAAGCATATCAAAAACATCTTTTTGAGCTTGCGTATAAAGAGAATCTCCAATTTCAACAACAGGAGCAGTAAGGTATTTTACAAGATCTTTACGAGTAAGAATTTGTTCTTTACCATTTACAGTTCTCTTAACACCAGCTGTCGGAATAGCAAGACCTCCAATAGTACCTTTATTAACAATCTTATCATAAAGCGAATCAGGAACATTAAGTACCTTAGCTTTACCATGATCATCATAGGTAATACCATAAGCTTTATCTAGTTCATCTTGTTCAGCTTTCCATTGCGCTTCTTGACGAGCAGTAGCTTCTTCAATTTCACGTTTCTGATTAGCAGCAAGATAATCAAGACTTTCTTTAGCTGTTTCATTTAAAACTTTATCGGCTTTGGAAAAACGAATAATACGATCAATTTGAGCATCTGATGTACCTTTACGTTTTTCAGCAGAACGAATAATAGCTTCAAGTTGAGCTTCAGACTTATCCTCAATACTCATCGTAGTCCAATCAACATGATTAGCAAAACCTTCGAGTGAACCATAAGTTTGCTTATATAAAGCAGCTTGATGAATATCAGGATTAGCACGGAAGAAATTAGTAATAGCTTCTGATTCAGCTTGATGTCTAGCAATTTCAGCAATATCTGCATCACGTTGAGCAAGACCTTCAACAGTCATTTCATATTGCTTAGGAGTACCATCAGCGTTTACAGGAGTTAAACCAGAAATAGCAGAAATAGCAGAAACATCAATAGTTTCTTCTTGTTGTTCAGCAGCAGCAAACTCATCTAATTGAGCTTTAGTATAAACAATCTGTCCATCTTTAACCGCATTACCTTCTGCATCTAATTCATATTCAACATCACCTTCATCAGTTGTTAGAATAATCTTATTAGCATCTCCGGTTTCCTTATTTGCATCTTCATTAGCTTTAGCAGTAACTTCTTCTTCAGCTTTACGTTTAGCTTCTTCTTCAGCAGCTTTTCGAGCTTCTTCTTCAGCTTTAGCTTTATCCTCTGCTTCTTTAGCAGCTTTAGCAGCTTCTTCGGCAGCTATTTCTTCAGCAGTTTTGGCAGTAGTACTATCAGTAACACCACCGGGAACAATAGGATTTGGCATAGTGTTTTCTCTTTTATAAATTAAGTTATAACAATGACAAATGTAGTAATAATAAATGTATTCAAAACATCAATAGAAATATAATCTTCAAAAGCGTCATCACCGGACGTTACAGAACCTTTAAATATTCCAATTAATTTCCATTGATTTTAGGTTCAAAT
>UMCF01067141.1_pt1 | contig 10947 bp, 8 predicted proteins | sample 1964131 | NCBI WGS metagenome assembly UMCF01 (sample SAMEA4835958, study PRJEB28245) | human gut metagenome | biome: gut microbiome; material: fecal sample | place: Denmark | collected 2008
TAAATAAAACAAAGATATTTCATGACAGCGTTGCGCCGTCCGGATAAACTGCGGCGATTCCGCGACGGTATGTGCGCGGTAGTGGGTATGGTAAGGAAGAAAAAGAACATGGAACTGCAGTGGGGACGGTCGATTGCGGCCGGTGCAGTGGATTGTTGGAAAAGGGGTATGAATGACCAACAGTGACAATGGTCCGGTAGACGCACGTACGGTTGCGAGCCAGCTCGACGCGACCGATGGCGTAATCCTCGACATGCTTGAAAAGGATGGCCGAGCCACGCTGTCCCACCTTTCCGAGGTGACAGGCCTGTCCGTGTCCGCCGTGCAGTCGCGCGTGCAGAAGCTTGAGCGTCGCGGCGTGATCCGCGGCTACAAGGCGGTTATCGACGACGAGCGCCGCGGCCTTGCGGTGAACGCCTACATCGCGGTCACGCCTATCGATTACTCCCAGGAAGCCGAGATTCCAGACAAGCTCAAAAACATCGACGGCATCATGTCCTGCGATTCCGTCGCCGGTTCGCCCAGGCTTCATGCTCACCGTTCGCGTCGAATCGCCCAGCAAGCTCGAAGAGCTGTTGAACCTCATCCATCGCACGGTGTCGGTCAGCACCGAAACCACCATCGTGCTGCAGCGTTACTTCGCGAAGTGACCGCTGTTCGGCAGATGCCGCGGTAGGGTGCGCGGTAGGCTTATACCCATGAGCGACAGCGAACATGACTGGCTTCGGCCAGAAGAAGAAACCGAATCCGAAACCATCATCGACGCGCGCACCGCGCAGAACAACCCCGAAGTGGCCGATGTGGTGGCTAAAATCGCCTCGCTGCGCCAATCGATAGACAACGTCGACACCGCCATCGTCTCGCTGCTGGCGGAACGGTTCAAATACACGTCGCAGGTGGGTGTGCTCAAGGCGCGTGCGGGCTTCGCGCCGGCCGATTACCAGCGTGAACATGCCCAGATCGAGCGTCTGCATCGCATTGCCGACGAAGCCGGACTGGATCCGGAAATCGCCGAAATGTACCGCGAATTCGTGGTGACCGAGGCCAAGCGCCGCCACAAGCGCATCGCCGAAAACGGGGGAGACCCGGGCGTACTCGACGTTTTCGCCTGAGCCGTCCGTTTTCCGCGCGCCCCGCGCGAACGTCCATTGCCGACGGGCATGCCGGGCACTACATTAAATGCCTTGGAAAGTTGTTTCGATTGCGATTGAGAGGTCCGGCATGCGCCACGCCACCGCGAACCGTCCATCCGGTGCCCGACGCCCGCTTGCCGCGGCGATCGCGGTCGCCGTCATCACCGCCGCTCCCGTCGCGGCAGTCGGCGTGAACGACGCGATATCGGCCTTGCAACAGAATGGGCAGTACGCGGCCGATGCATCGCATGATGACGTGATGAGCGCCTACACCTCCATCGACAAACCAGGCCGCCTTTTCCTGACCAACAGCGGATCCTCCACGTCGAAACGCGTTCCCAAAGGCGTTGTCGCATTGCCGTGGAAAATATCCGCCTCCTTCACCCTCAACGGGCCCGACGTAAGCGTTTCCGACGTTTCCGGCGCTTCCGGCATGATCGGCATACGCATCGCCCTGCATGCCACGAAACCCGACGTGACCGCCAATCTGACGCCAATCGTCGCCTTCACCATTCCCGGACGCGTCGGCAGTGACGTGACCGCCGATGACGGCGTGCTCGTCTCATCCGACAACACCTCGACCCTGGTGGCTGCGGTCGGCAAACCGGGCGAGGACCTGACCTTCAACGCCTACGTGACGGCGAAGCACTTCACCATGAGCTCACTGTCCATCGCCGCGGTGGAAGGCAACGTTCAGCAATCACTGCCTGACCTGACCAAGCGCGCAACCACCTTGGTGGACGGTCTGACCAACGTCGGCTCGCAACGCAACCGCAAGCTCATCGCCCAACTGGAACAGCTCAGAGACAACGAGAAAGCGCTTGCCAAACAGACCATCGCCGTACGTTCCAAAGCGCACGATCAGGCGTTCGGCGGCTACATCGACGCGTACGTGGGCTCATACACCACGCATCTGTCCGGTTCGATCGGCAACGCCACACAGCTTCCCGCCATTCTCGGCACCGCGTCCGAACTGAACGGCGATACCTCCGTAGCTAAATCCGTGGCAGACCTGGCCAACGCCGTCAACGACGTGAGCGCCGCATACCGGCATATCGGCGCGGCCGACGCCGTCGACGAGGTGATTCGCACCATCGAACAGCGTGGCACATCCGGCTTGGTGAACGAGCTCACCAAGCGCGCCGGCGAGGAACAACAGCGCGGCTCCAAGGACTACAGTGCCGGCCAATCGCAGCTGTCCGCGGCCATGATCCCGTATTCGATGGATTTCACCGACGCATACACGGCTCGGCTTAAGGAACTGGGTGCCACCGCAGGCACGGCTGGCAGCTACGAAACCCAGGCGATCGCCGACGTGCGTGCCGGCATCAAAGACAATGAGAAGCTCAAAACCGCGTCCGACAAGGTGTCCGCGGCGATGACCGCGTTGGCGGACGCCAGCGAGCACACCGGACAGGCCAGCGCATTCCACCAGATCGTGCTGCGATTCGCCGACCAGCTGGATTCGGATGACGACACGTCCGAATCGGGCGCTGCCGATGACGCTTCTGTGCTGGACACGTTGCGTTCCGCCTCCGCCAGCCAATCGTTGTGCGCGAAAGCCGAGAAACGGCGGTCCCGTGCGCAACGCAAGGCCGAACGCGCGCAGGCGAAGAACAACACCGCCGATTCGACCAGCTTGGTCGATGACAAGAACGCCATCAGCATGGATGATGTGATGAGCTACGCGGGCGGACTACGCCCGTCGTTCGGCGCCGCAGCGGACACCACGTCGAAGAATGTGGCGAAAGTCGGGGGAGTGGACGGCTCTTCGAAGAACAGCGGTTCCGATTCCTCTTCTTCCGCCGATTCGATGTCCAGCTCGCTACCAATTACCGGCTATGGCTTGGCGAAAACCGGTTTCACGCCGGATAATGGCGATTTGATTGACGAGACGGTCGAATTGGCCGCCGCTGCGGAAGTTTTCGACGATGCGCTGCAGGCTGGATTGGGTGGGAACGGTTCCGGAAATTCGTCCGCTGGCCCGCAGTACCTCCTGTCCGTTCCGGTGCTGTAGAGCACGCGGTTTGTGCGATGCGCTAAATCCGATAGTGCTCCGTCGCTTACGTGGTACGTTTCGGGGTTTTTGATTGCGATTTCCGCCTCCGCTTGTGCCTTCGTTGAGATTACGCCCATAAAAACCATTTTTCGCGTACGGGTTTGTGCGCAGGGGCAGGAATGTACGCTGAGAACAGCCGAGAACGGGATAAGGACGGTTCTATGCGCGCACGTCTTGCGATTTAGGGCGATTCTGCACGGACGTGAGCAAAAGGGGATATGATTTCGACCGTTTTGCCTGCGATTTATACCCCTTTTCGCTCACGAAAGCATTTTTCCCGCGATTTTGACTGAATATGAGCAAAAGGGGGCACGGTTAGTTGCAGACAGTGACGGGATATACGAGGGGCCTCTCCTTCATGCAAAGGAAAGGCCCCTCGTATGTGGGTGAAGTGAGCGGCTGCGCTACAAAAGCCGCTGGCGGCTCACCTCAGAGACTCACTTCTTCGGTTTCTTGGCCGGCGGTTCGCCTAGCTCGCTTTCGGCGACCGTCACATCGGCGGCCTCGTCCTCACCCTCGGCGGCAGCCGGTGCGGTGAAGGCGATCGGTCCGGTCACGCGACCAGCTTCGGCGATATCGCCCAGCGCGGCCTCGATGGACCCGCGCACATCGTCGGCAACGGCAAGCGTCACAGACAAGATCGGGGTCTTCATCGAAACCTTGGCCTTCGACTTGATGCCACGCAGCGCGGCCAGAGCCTCACCGGCATGAGCAAGCAGATCGGCGGATGCGTCGCCGGCGGCGGCCGCGTACACGTCGGCCACAGGCCATGCTGCGCGGTGCACGGAGCCTTCGCCCTCATGCATCCAGCTCCACACTTCTTCGGTGGCATACGGCAGGTACGGGGCCAGCAGGCGCGCGAACGCATCAAGACCCAGGCCCAGCGTGGTGCGTGCGGACTTCACCGCGGCCTCGCTCGGCACGTTGCCGGTGGAATCGGCGGTGCCGTAGGCGCGGTTCTTGACCAGCTCGATGTAGTCGTCGCAGAACTGCCAGAAGTAGTTCTCGATAACTTCCAGAGCCTTGGAATGCTCGTAGTTGTTGAGATCGTCGGTGGCTTCGCGGACCACGGCGGCCATCTTGGACATCGCGGAACGGTCGATCGGCTCGGTCACGTCGGCCGGGTTCCATGCGGCGACTGCCGGAGCGCCCACGTGATGGTTCTCGTCCTCACGGCCGATGGCCAGCGCGAACTTGGTGGCGTTGAGCAGCTTGATGGCAAGACGACGGCCGATCTTCATCTGGCCTTCGTCGTACGTGGCGTCCAGGCCCAGACGTGCGGCCGCGGCCCAGTAACGCACCGCGTCGGCGCCGAACTGCTTGATCGGCTTGTCCGGCACGACCACGTTGCCCTTGGACTTCGACATCTTCTTGTGGTCCGGATCGAGGATCCAGCCCGACAGCGTGGTGTTGGACCACGGCAGGCACTTGTTCTCCAAGTGCGCGCGGTCCATGGTGGAGAACAGCCAGGTGCGGATGATGTCCTGGCCCTGCGGACGCAGGTCCATCGGGAAGGTGGCGTTGAAGATCGCCTGGTTCTCCTCGCCCGGCTCCTCCCAGCGGGTCACGATCTGCGGGGTGAGCGACGAAGTCGCCCAGGTGTCCATGATGTCCGGCTCGGCGGTGAAGCCGCCCGGCACGTCACGCTGGTCCTCGGTGTAGCCTTCCGGCACATCGTCGGTCGGATCGATCGGCAGACGGTCCTCGCTCGGGGTGATCGGATGGTCGTAATCGGCGGTGCCATCCTCCTTCACCGGGTACCACAGCGGGAACGGAACGCCGAAGAAGCGCTGACGGGAGATCAGCCAATCGCCATTCAGGCCGTGCACCCAATTCTCGTAACGCACGCGCATGAAGTCCGGGTGGAAGTTCAGTTCCTTGCCGCGTGCGATGAGCTCGGCGTTCAGCTTCTCGTCGGTGCCGCCGTTCTTCAGATACCACTGGCGGGAGGTGACGATTTCGAGCGGCTTGTCGCCCTTCTCGTAGAAGTTCGTCATACGCTTGGTCGGGGTCGGCTCGCCGTCCAGATCGCCGGCAGCGCGCAGCTCGTCGACGATGACCTTACGTGCGGAGAACGTGGTCTTGCCCGCGGTCTCCTGGAAGATACGCTTGCCTTCCTCGGATTCGATCCAATCCGGGGTGTCCATGACGATGCGGCCGTTGCGCTGGATGATGGAACGCAGCGGCAGGTTCAGATCGCGCCACCATTCGACGTCGGTGACGTCGCCGAACGTACAGCACATGGCGATGCCGGCGCCCTTGTCCATTTCCGCCGCCTTATGCGCCAGAATCGGCACCTTCACGTGGAACAGCGGGGAGTAGACGTACTGGCCGAAATACTGCTTGTAACGCTCGTCGTCCGGGTGCGCGATCAGCGCGCCGCAGGCGGCCAGCAGTTCCGGACGGGTGGTCTCGATATAGATCGGGGTGCCGTCTTCGAAACGGAACGCCACCTTGTGGTAGAAGCCCGGATATTCGCGCGATTCCAGTTCGGCCTGGGCCACTGCGGTCTGGAACGTCACGTCCCACAGACCCGGAGCGTCCTTCTGATACGCTTCGCCACGGGCCAGGTTGCGCAGGAACGCCTTCTGGGCCACGCGCTGCGGATGCTCGCCGATGGTGTGGTAGGTCTGCGACCAGTCGATGGACAGGCCGAGGGAGCGCCACAGCGCCTCGAACTGCTTCTCGTCCTGGGCGGTGAGCTTCTCGCACAGCTCGATGAAGTTCTTACGGGAGATCGGCACCTGGTCCTTGGCGTCGATCTTCTTGCCGTCCGTACCCTCGAACGGCGGCACGAAATTCGGATCGTACTTCAGGGACGTATCCACGCGCACGCCGTAATAGTTCTGCACACGGCGTTCGGTCGGCAGGCCGTTGTCGTCCCAGCCCATCGGGTAGAACACGTCGTAGCCGTTCATGCGCTTGAAACGTGCGATCACATCGGTGTGCGTGTAGGAGAACACGTGGCCGACGTGCAGGTGGCCCGAAACGGTGGGCGGCGGGGTATCGATGGAATAAACGGCCTTACGGTCGCGGGTGCCCTGGAACTTGTAGACTCCGCTCTCGTCCCAGACTCCGCGCCACTTGTCTTCGAGACCGTCCACGCCGACCTTGTCGGGCAGCGGCGTGAGGTTCGCGTTGATGGTGTTATCTTGGCTTTCAGTCATAGTCGCTAGTCTAGAAAGCGAATGTGACAACTGCCGTCGTATCAGCGCCTATCGAACCGAATGCCGGAATCGCAGGCAAATCGCGGAAAATCCACATAAAAAACCGTGGAAAAATCAGTGCAGCGTCAATTTGTTCAACGGCAGTAGACGATCGGTCAGATTCTTCGGATACCCCTGCAGCCCATCGGAAACGGCAAGGAAGTTCTTGCGCGTGTACAGCCAGTCGCTGGCCGCGTTCTCGCTGACGGCGCGCGCGTAATCGCGCATGCGGGCCTGATAATCGTTGTCGTTGGTCGCGGCCATGGCATTGGCGTAAGCCTGCTGCGCGTCGCCGTTCTCGAAATGGAACACGGACTGGCCGTTGTCGAAGACGCTTGCGTCACCTTCGTCGCTCATGGTGGTCAGCGCGATGTTATAGGTGCCGGCGTTCATGCGTTCCGTCACGTCCGCGGCGGAATCGAGCACTTCCAGATTGGTGTTGATATTGAGGTTTTCGATGGCGGTTTTCACGTCGTTGCCGATGCTTTCGTATTCCTTCGGCACCAGAATGTCGATTGGCGCGATGTAGTTCACTCCGAAATACGTGCGCATCCGTTGCCCCTGTTCAAGGTTGTAGGAGCACAGTCCGCTCAGGTCCTCATACCCGTCTTCCAGCGGGCTGATCGGCCCTCCCAGCGGCGCGTACGCGTCGGGCGCGTTCTTGGCGATGGTCTTCGCATCGATGGCGTATCGCGTCATCTTGCGGATCTGCTCGTCGGAGAAGGGGCTGTTGTTGTCGTTGTTGAACGCGAGCATCACCTTGTCGAAGCTGATGCCGCTGTCCGCGGTAATACCGTTGGTTTTGCCCAGTTCCGAGGCGGTTGAAGCGCTCAGCGGCAGCGCCATGCTGATTTTGCCGGCTTTCATGGCATCGGCCATGGATTCCTCGTTGGCGTAGTAGTAGAGCGTCACTTGCGATGATGCGGCTTTTTTGCCCCAATACGAGTCGTTGCGTTGCAGCACGATTTGCGATTGGTCCGCGGTTGACACGGTGAATGGTCCCGATCCGACCGCCGATTTCGCATAGTTGGTTTTGCTTTCCGCGTCGTACACGATGCCTGCACGGCCGGCCAGCGCGCGCAACAGCCGCGGATTCGGCTTGGCGAGCGTGATGACCACCGTATTCGCATTGGGATTGGTGATTTCCTTCAGATCACCAAGCTGGTCGGCTCCCACGTAATGGTTGTTGACGGCGTTCTGCAGCGACCAGACCACGTCGGACGAGTCGAGTTTGTGCCCATTGGCGAACGTCATGCCGCCGTTCAACGTGAACGTGTACGTGAGACCGTCGTCGGAAGCCTGCCAGGAGCTGGCGATTCCCGGCTGCAGCTTGTTGGTTTCGCTACGTGACACCAGCGTTTCGTATACGTTGCCGAGCAGCGCTTGCTCCACGGCGGTGCCTTGTTCGGTGCGGATGTCAAGCGATTTCGGCGCATTGCCTTCGATGCCGACGGTCACCGACGAGTCGGAGACGAGCGTGCCGAAGGATGTGATGGGATTCTTGCGGCCTGTCAGCGACAGTCCCAGCCACAGCAGCACACTGAGCACGATCGCGACGCCGAAGAAGATCAGCCAGCGCGTCGCCTCGGCTTTCAGATTACGTTTCCGCCCGTTTTCATCCATGCACCCGAGTCTAGTTGACGCGTGCTACACGCCCGATGGCCGGGTGCGATTCGACGGAGTGCCGGCGCAGCGGCTGGCATGCGTCGGAATCACGCGGCGAACGCGCCCGGACACGTGTCGTTGAGGGGGCAGTCGGCGCAATCCGGTTTTCGCGCATGGCAGATGGCACGGCCATGCAATATCAAACGGTGAGACAGATCGGTCCATTCTTCGGGAGGGAAGCAGGCGGTGACCTCACGTTCGATGGCCACCGGGTCAGGGGAGGGGCTCGCCCAGTCGGACCGCCACCGCAATCGCCCAGTCACACGAATCACATGCGTGTCCACAGGAAAACCGGGCACGCCGAACGCGTTGCCCAACACCACGTTCGCGGTTTTGCGGCCCACGCCCGGCAGGCTGACCAGCGAAGCCATATCGGCCGGCACCTCGCCCCCGAATCGCACGCACAACTCATGCGACAGCCCGATGATATTGCGCGCTTTCGTACGGAAGAAGCCGATGGTGCGGATGATGTCCTCGACGTGCTCGGGATTCGCGGCGGCAAGCTCCGCCGGACCGGGATATTCACCGAACAGTTCCGGCGTGACCATGTTCACGCGCTTGTCGGTGGTCTGCGCGCTCAACACCGTAGCCACCAGCAGTTCGAAAGGAGAATTGAAGTTCAACGCGCATTTCGGATCGGGAATCTCCACGCACAACTGCTCGTATTCCTGATGCATGCGCGCGATCCGCGCCTTCTTCGATTCCCGAGGCATGCCTCCCAGCCTACCCCTCGCATGCGGACGAACGCGGGAAACCTGCGGAAACGTCGCAATCGGCAAAAACAGCGAAAATCCATCGAAAAAACGACAGAAAATCAGCAAAAAACAACAGAAAATCAGCGAAAGGCCAATGAAAACAAACGAAACCCGTCGAACATCAACGGAATGATCGCAAGAAAAAGTCAGCTTTCGCCGGACTCGCCGTGAGCCGCATCCTTGGCCGCGGCCTCATGCTCATTCTCTTCCGGCGGATCGAAACGATAGCCGACGTTGCGCACGGTGCCGATGAGATGCTCGTACTCGCCGCCCAGCTTGGCGCGCAGACGACGGATATGCACGTCCACAGTGCGGGTGCCGCCGTAATAGTCGTAGCCCCACACCTCCTGCAGCAGCTGCGCGCGCGTGAACACGCGGCCCGGATGCTGCACCAGATACTTGAGCAGCTCGAACTCCTTGTACGCCAAGTCGATCGGATGGCCGTGCAGACTGGCCGTATAGCCATTCGTATCCACCACCAAATCGCCGGAACGGATCAGACCATCCTCGTTCTGCACGCCCTGCTCGCCCGGACCGGACGCCGCGTTGACCGGCGCGTTGCCACGTTCGGAAACCAGGCGCAAACGCCCCTCCACCTCGGCGGGGGACGCCGTAGCCACCACCACATCGGCAATGCCCCACTGCGAATTGACCACGGTGAAGCCGCCCTCGGTGAGAATGAGCACGATCGGCGTGGACAGTCCCGACGCGTGAATCAGACGGCACAGCGTTTTGGCGGTGGCCAGGTCGTCACGCGCATCAAGAAACAGAATGGTGTTCTCCGGCATCTTCACCAGGCTGGCCGCATCCATCGGCAACACGCGCACGCGGTGGGAGAGCAGCGCCAACGAGGGGAGAACGGTAGCTGGATCGCTAGCGAACGTCATAAGCGTAAGATCCGTCACGTCAGCTCCCTTTTGTTCTAAACTGATGCCGCGATTGTACACGCAAAATGTATTATCGGCGTTTCATCGATTGTAACTGAAGTATGTGGACACATACGGCTACATTTATTCATATTGCATACGTATTGACCACAATATAAAAAGGGGGTCCGAGATGACCGCTCCGCAGGCCGTTTCCCAGCAAAACCCGTCGAAGGTCGCTTTCGGCAAAGTATTGGCGATCCAGATCGTCGCGTACGTGGTATTGGTGGCGCTCGCGCTCGTTCCCGGCATCGCATACGGCGATTCCGTCAATCCCGCCGTGGTGCCGTTCACCATCATCGGATCGCTGGCGATGATCGCGCTGCTGGTAGTGTTCAGCCCGTTCCGCGACGGCACCGCCGGACACGTGATCGCCGTCATCGCCGGCCTGCTGTCGGTGGTGTGCGCCACGACGATGACGCTCGGACGGGCGATTTTCGCCGCCGACGCGACCGGCGGCAAGGACTTCTCCATGGAGGACGGCTGGATCGCCGGCGTCGGCGGCCTGCTGATCCTGCTGATCGTGATCTCCTTCGGACGCCAGATGGCCCGCGAAAACCGCACGCACCTCATCCGCTCGCTGTCGCACAGCGTGGTCGAAGGCGTTGCGATGATCGCCAGCGCAGGCTGGTGCTTCCTGCCGACGGTACTGAAGGCGATTGGCACGGTCGCGTTCGTCGTGGTGCTGCTGGTGATCGTGGCGCTCGCCGTCTGCTCGTACTTCTGGCATCGCGACGCCGACCCCGAACCGACCGCGCGCGATCCGTGGATCGGCATCGCGATGCTGCCGGTCATGATCGCCGGTGCCGTGGTAGGCATCGCCGCGCTCGCCGTCGTGACGTTCTGACGATTTGGCGGTTGCGTAATCGCCATAATTCACGTATTTAAAAAGCCCGTAATCATTGCGATTGCGGGCTTTTCCGTTGCGCTGCGTGCGCTGCTGTGGGCTGTAGCGTCAGCCGAGGAAGCCGAGATGTTCGAACAGCACTTTCAGGCCGATGAGGATCAGCACGACGCCGCCTGCGATCTGCGCGGGCTTCTGCCACCGCGAGCCGAACGCGCGGCCGATATACAGACCGGCCGCGGAGAACAGGCCGGTGGTGACGCCGATGATGATCACCGAAAGCCAGATGTTGAGCGTCATGAATGCGAAGCTCACGCCGACGGCGAAGGCGTCGATGCTGCAGGCCACGGCGAGCGGCA
>UMCF01046968.1_pt1 | contig 10912 bp, 10 predicted proteins | sample 1964131 | NCBI WGS metagenome assembly UMCF01 (sample SAMEA4835958, study PRJEB28245) | human gut metagenome | biome: gut microbiome; material: fecal sample | place: Denmark | collected 2008
GCGTTCAGAAGTCTGTATGCTGTTGCCACGCTCTGAAAGGTTCTTCAGTCCGACTTCAGTATCAGAAGTATAGGCAACTGTCTGCGTTCCTATATCAGCACCTATCATGCCTTTACCGTATTTATGTCTTGGATTGCCGGATCTATCATATTTAGGCTTAGCTTTGCCTTCTATTGTCAGATGCAGATATACTCTGTACTTACCTCTTATCAACCTTGGAACAAGAGTAGCATAGCAAGGTCTGTAAGTATCTATACAACAGGCTTCTTCTATAAGCGTATTGACAGCATCAGCATCCATCTTGTCAGGATTCTCAAGATAAGACAAAACGGCGTTAACTTCATCAGACTGAAACCTGTCGTTGACTTGAATCCCGAATTGCATCTTTCTAAGTTTGAATCGAAGTTTCCCATCCTCAACAAACATCGGAATACCACGATTTATCTGTTTTGCTCTGATACATGGTAATTCTCCGTATTTTGAGAAATGTGTGGTCTTACCGTTATCATAAAGGCATTTTTCCATACCTCGCCATATATCTTCGGCTTTTGTAAGAGCAAACACCGCATCTATACTATATTTCTTGCCTATAGGAATCATAGATGTCCTGCAGAGATCCCATGTAACATTATAAGATTTCTGCATATCATTGAGCTGATCAGCGAGAGCTTTACGTTTGTCCTTATCCTCAGTATTGCCGTACAGTTTTAGTAGTTTACGATATTTCTTGGTACGCATGAGCTGGTCGTAATTCTTTCTCATAAGACTAACAAGCTCGTTGCCAGCTTTGCGGATTTTATCAGAAAGAGCCACGACTTTCAGAACATCAGGATAAGGCATATCAGTTTCTACAACTAAGATATGCCTGTCAGAAAGTTTATGATATTGTTTCAGAAGTTTCTTGTATTCTTCGTCACTCATGATCTTTCTGTTCCTCGATGTATTTCTTTACTGTAGCTTCACTTATATGACCTACGGTAGATACAAAATATCCTCTTGACCATAATACTCCACAACGAGAGTAGAACTGTTTTAATTGTGGATATGCCTTGAACATTTCAATTGCACTGATACTTTTCAATGTTCTTCTGCATTATTACAGATCTTGTCAAATATATTGATACAGACCTGTTTTTCTTCTGTTAATCCACTTAAAACATTTTTTGCAAACTGTTTTTGTGCGTTATGTCCTGCTTCTATGATCAGTTCTGCCTTATCTAACAAAATAATTTCAATATGCTTTTTATTGTCTTTACTTTGTATTTTTTCAACAAGTCCTTTGTTTTCCAATTTCTTTAACGAAGTTGAAACATGGGATATTGTTGATTTTCTGATCTTTACTATTTCTGCTTTGTCAACCATTTATGACATTATACCCAGTGAAGTGAACTACATCGGTAATTGAATTACCGAGCATCAGATATATATGGCTTCGCCATACAGATTCTGGGTGCGTCCATGACACCTTTACTGCTACCTTTTTGAGGTTACACAGCTACTTTTATGATCAGGAATGAATTAAATTTTCCTTCATACACATAGTGTACCACATCTCCAAGAAAAGAACAAGTGTTCTATTTAAAAATTCAAAAAAGAGGAGACGTTAAAGTCTCCAATGTAACCTGTGGTTACGCGCTTTCATCTGCGGCAATTGAATTACCGAGGATTCCCGCTTTTTATCCTAAAAAATTTAGAAACATTCCCCACCGGGTGCACATTAAATAAAGAAACGCTAGTTTTAACAACTGTCTAAACTAGCGTTTCTTTATTTAAAACTTGTCTTATCGAAACTATTTAATCTTCTGACAAATTTCAATCACTTCTCCACAAGCACTTTCAATCTTGAAGCAGCGAGATCCTTTTTCCCAGAAGTTAAGGCTTGTCTCAATTCCGTCTGATACGATCTTATATCCGTTTGTTTTGCAATATTCATAATCTTTTTCAAGATCAGATGAGCGATATGCGATATGGTCGATTCTTGTTGTTGCACCTCCTGGAAGCTGGTCTCTCTGAGAGATTTCATACATTTTTCCATCCTGAGGATTTTCAAGGAAATATACATTTCTTCCGCCCATTCCAGGGAATTTTCCTGCAACTTTAAATCCTAATTCTTCCTGATACCATTTTGCGTTTAATTCTACATCAGAACAATGAAGTCCGATATGATCCATAGGTAAATTTAACATTTGTTTGACTCCTTTTTTAGGTGATTTTATTGTTTTATAATACAGTTCTTTCTCCTGTCACGATCTCTTTTAAGCTGTCAACGATCTTGTCTGCGTCTTCCATCGTTGTTCCTGCTTTCAATGAGAATGAAACGGATTCTGCACTTTCAGCTTTACTTCTTCCGATTGCTGCAAGAATGTTAGAATTTGTTCCGATTCCTGCTTCAATTCCTTCTTCTTTCAAAGCTTTCTGTACAACTGCTGCAGATACATTTTTGATTCTGATATTTAAATGATTGGTGAGATGATGATCTTTGTGTCCATTCAATTCTACATCTTCAATCTCAGCAAAAATACGTTCACACATATGATTTCTGACTGGACGGATTTCTTCCATAAATGTTGTTGCCTTTGCTGCTAAACTTTCTGCCATATCTGACATCACTGTTAATGTTTCTTCGCTTAATGCAGTTTCTGACACATATTCTCCAGCTCCTGTGCTCTTTCTTACATATAAAAATCCTGCATTTTCAGGACCTCCAAAATAAGATGCATCTGCTGTCAGCAGATCAATATGACTTCTTTCTACATTGATCGGCATTTTTCCAAATGCAAATGCTGCATCTGTGTGGAAGATCACACCTTTCTCTGATGTCATTGTTCCGATTCCTGTAAATGGCTCAGAAGTTCCTGTCTGGCAGTTTGCTGCTGTCACTGAAATCAGTTCTGTGTTTTCTTTCAGTTCATTTTCGATCATTGCTACTTCTACACGGCCGGTTGTGATCGGATCTAAATATGTCACAACAGCATCTTTTCGTTCTAGTCTGGAACATTCATCCAATACTTCTGGATCTTCCATCGTCGTGATGATCACATGAGGACGTGCTTTTTTTGATGCTTTCACTACAGCTTTTAAAGCTTTTAAGTGTCCATCTGCTCTTCCTGATGTGAAATAAATCTCTTCCGGTGTTACTCCAATGGATGCAGCGATCTTTTTACGTGCTTTGCTCTCGCAATTTTCCTTGCTCATCTTTGTTTTCCTCCTTTTATTTCTGTTTCGGATATTATAATCTTTAATAAACAGATTTTATCTTTATTATAGATATTATTTTCTGCTATTTCAAGATTTAATGCATAATCCGTAAATTTGCACAAAAAAAGTATAGAACTTTTGGTAATATGTTCTATACTTTCTTTTTTATATCTATCTTTACAATTCTTATTTCTTCTGTAAGATAGAAAGCGCCTTGTTTAATTGTTCGTCAGATTTTGTCTTCGTGTTATCTTTTACTTCGATATCTGGCTTGATTCCTTTTTTATGAATGTTATGTCCTGCTGGTGTGTAATAAGATGAATAAGTCAGTTTCACATAAGATCCATCACCAACTTCAAAGAACCCCTGTACGATCCCTTTTCCAAATGTCGTCTCTCCAACCAGCGTTCCTGTTTTGTCGTCTTTGATCGCACCAGAAAGGATTTCTGCTGCACTCGCACTGTTACCATTAACTAATACACATAGCGGCATATCAAGCTGTTCATTCTTTGTGTCTTTGTAATATTTCTTATTACCATTCTTATCTTCCGTATAAACAATCGTTCCTTTTGGAAGAATCTGTCCTGCAATATCCACTACACTTGTCAGCAAACCACCAGGATTATCCCTAAGATCTATGATCAATTTCTTTGCACCTTGTTTCTTAAGACTTTTCAGTCCACTTCGGAACTGGCTGACTGTTACTTCATCAAATTCGGTAATCTGAAGATATCCGACTTTATCTTGTAACATCTTTGTTTCAACTGTTGGATTCTCAATCGATTGTCTTGTAAATGTATAAGTCTTCGATGTCTGGTTTCTTGTAAATGTTAATTTAACTTTCGTTCCTTCTGCACCTTTGATCTTCTTAACAATATCATCTAATGCATCCGATGTTTTTAATTTATAGTTTCCTACTTTTGTTAAAATATCCCCTTTTTTCAGTCCACTTCCGTCTGCCGGGCTTCCTTTCACTGGTTTCACAACTGTTATGATCCCTGTCTTTATATCCTGTGTAAGATATATTCCAACTCCATAATAAACACCACTTGTAGATTGTTCTAATTCCTTAAAATCATCCTCTGAATAATACGTGGAATAGACATCTCCCAGTCCTGCAACTAAACCTTTGTAGGTACAATCTTCCAACTCACTCTTCTTAACAGAACCTTTATAATATTTATCAATGATCTGTTCTATCCGATTAATCTTTCTTGCTGTCTGTAAGGTCGTACTTGGGATCGCATAGGCACGATAAAGAAAAAATCCTTCCACAATACATACGACAACAAGTAGTCCTACGAGTATTTTTGAAAACTTCTTCATGAAATTAGTTCCTTTCTATTTATGTAATGACGTTATAAGTAATTTTGAGGATTTACATAATTTCCATTCTTTTTCACAACAAAATGCAGATGTGCACCAGATACCATACCAGTTGCTCCGGATTTTGCTATCGTCTGTCCTCCTGACACTCTTGCCCCTGAGGATACTAGAAGTTTGGAGCAATGCAGATACATCGTTTCCAATCCATTTCCATGGCTGATCTTTAAATAATTGCCATTGTATGCATTATATCCAGCATCCACTACTGTACCAGAAGCTGCTGCTACGATCGTTGTTCCAGTTGAACATGGAATATCAATTCCAGCATGCAGTTTCCTGACTCCTGTAACTGGATGAATTCGATAGCCATACCCCGATGAAATACTATGGCAAGACGGTACCGGCCAGATGAGATTTCCTGACGAAACTGTTGTTGATGGTGACGATGTCGTTGTATTTTCTTTCTTGCTTTCGGTCGTAGCCTTTGATGTTGTATTCTTTGATGCCGTACTTCCTGTCATATTCTTTTCTGACTGTGCTTTCGATGTCGTATTGTCTGCATTACCGTCCTTCGCCGATGCAAGATCCATCTCTTCTTGTTGTTTTTCCTCTGCCTCAAACCATGCCAGTAACTCTTTATCAGATGCTAACTGTTTCTGGTAAGAAGCTAACTTAGATTTCTTCTTCGCAGCTGCCTGATCCAGTTTTTCTTTTTCTGTCTTTGCCTTAGCAGTCAAAGTCTTTGTATTTTGATAATCCTGTTTCAGACTCTTCGTTGCCATTCGGATCTTATCTTCCGTTGTCTGTAATTGCAGAAACATGTTACTGTCATATTTGGAGATCTTTGAAACATAATCAGCTCTTTTTAAGAACTCCTGAAAATTATTTGCTTCAAAAATGACTTCCATATATGCCATATTTCCATTTTCATATAGAAACTTAATGCGCTTACTCATGATCCTTGACTGATCTTCTTTGGATGTCTTTGCCTCTTTTAATTCCTGTTGTGTCTTCTTTAACTGTTTCTGTACAGAAATAAGCTTCTCTTGACAGGCCTCATACGCATCATTGCTCTTTATCATTTTCTCATCAAGATCTTTGATCTCCTGCTGCATCTTGCGGCTTTGTTCTTCTAATTTCTTTGTTTCCTGCTTTACCTGTTGTTTTTTGGCTGCAGCAAACACTGTCGTCATAGGCAGATTCGAAGCGATCATGGCTGATATTAACATCATAATGATCCCCGCCTGATATCTTCTTTTCATGAGTTCCCCTTCCTAGACTTTTAAATACTTGCGGATCGTAATAGAACTTCCAAGCAATCCGATCACGATTCCTACCAACAATGCTAACGGAAGTAAGTATAACATAATCTGCTGGATTGGTACAAATTTCATAAAGACTGTAACAACATGAAACTTATCATTCATCCAGTTGATGATCCCTTCATATCCTGCAAAAATAATCGCTGTTGGAATCAATGATCCCAAAATTCCTATGATCATTCCTTCTGCCCGAAATGGTGCTTTAATAAATCCATTCGCCGCACCGATCAGCTTCATAATTGAAATTTCCTCTTCTCTGACTGCAACTCCAATAGACACTGTATTGCTCACGAGGAAAATAGAAACTGCCATTAAGATCAGAATGATCCCACCTGCAAGATACGTTCCCATTGTATTGATCTTCATCATTCCTTCCGCCGCTCCTTCAGAATAACGGACTTTCCTGACACCATCAATCGTCTCTAAATGCGATACTACCTGTTTGTATGATTTTACTTCTTTTAATGTGATCTCATAGGAATCTGATTCTTTTAGCGGATTGTTCCCTTCGAATCCTTCAAGAAGCTCTTCATTTCCTTGAAATACATCCTTCTTATAGCTTTCCCATGCTTCTTCAGCAGATACATACCGCATCGTGGCAATATCTTCTTTTTTCTTTATTTCTTCCCCAATCTGATCTTTTTTTTCTGCAGAGATACCTGGTTCAAAAAAAACAGAAATTCCTACAGACTGTTCCATCTGCTGCATCGTTGACCTTACATTCAATGCTACAGATAAAAATGTTCCTAACAAAAAGACACAAGCAATGATCGTTCCCAGTGATGCTAATGAAAACATCTTATTCCTGAAAATATTCCTTGTGCCCTCTTTGATTCCATACAAAAATCTTCTAAATATCATAGGACCCCCTTATCTCATCCTGTTCTATATGTCCATCTTCGATCAAGATCACTCGTTTGCCCATCTCATTGACCAACTCTTTGTTGTGCGTAACAACTAAAACTGTTGTCCCACTCTTATTGATCTCTGAGAGAAGCTCCATGATCCCTTTGGCTGTCACAGGGTCCAGATTCCCAGTTGGCTCATCAGCCAGTAATAATACTGGATGGTTTACCAAAGCTCTTGCGATGGCAACTCTCTGCTGTTCTCCTCCTGACAATTCATTCGGAAAAGCATTCATGCGGTCTTTCAACCCCACCATCTCAAGCATATTCTCAACCTGACGCTTAATATATCGGTGTGGTACTTCCACAACTTGCTGTGCAAATGCTACATTCTCAAAGATCGTCCGGTCTTTCAGCAGACGGAAATCCTGAAATACCATTCCCATCTGCCTGCGGAACTTCGGCAGATTCCTCTGTGTCAGTTTCTTATAATCCTGACCGTTTACTATGATCTGTCCACTTGTCACATCAAGTTCTTTCTGTAAAAGCTTCATCAGGGTTGTCTTCCCTGATCCGCTCTTACCTACGATGAAAACAAATTCGCCTTTCGCAATGTCTAATGAGACATCCTCAAGTCCTATATTCCCTTTATTATATTCTTTCGTTACATTTTTTAATGTGATCATCATATTCTAGTCCATTGTATCCATATGTTTCATATATTTTACTACCATCAGTGCAATTTTAAATGCGATTGCATCTTCAAAATTCCTCAGATCCAGATTCGTATTCTTCTGAATCTTATCCAGACGGTATACGAGTGTATTTCTATGAATAAACAACTGTCTGGATGTTTCTGACACATTCAGATTATTCTCAAAGAATTTATCAATCGTTGCCAGTGTTTCTTCATCAATGGAGTCTGGAGAATAATCTCCAAACACTTCACGGATAAACATCTTACATAATGGAAGTGGAAGTTGATAGATCAGTCGTCCAATTCCTAACTGATTATATGCGATCACACTCGCATCCTCATAGAAGATCTTGCTGACTTCCAATGCGATCTGTGCCTCTTTATAAGATCTTGATACATCTTTGATCGTCTCTGCAACATTACCGATCGCAATCTTGGCATCTTTGATCCCATATTCATTCAGCCCTTCTTTAATCTCTTTTGCATGCTGAATAAACTGTGCCTGTCCTTCATTCCCATTCACTGGTGTTACATAAACGATACTCTTCTCGTCCACTGCCGTAATAAAATCTGAATCTGCTCCGCTTTCAACCTCTTTCGTAGCTTCTAACAGATTCTGATCCTTCTCGTATTCTGCCTGAATCAAAAATGCAACTCTTCTCTGTTCCACTTCAATATGCAGCTTCTTTGAGCGGTTATAAATGTCAACCAATAATAAGTTATCTCTCAACAGGTTCTTTACAAAGTTCTCTTTATCCAGTCTCTCCTTATATGCAGTCAAAAGATTCTGTATCTGCATCACTGCAAGCTTTCCGACCGTATATGCATTCTCGCTCATTCCAGTAGCCAGAAGTATATATTCCAGTCTCTGATCATCAAAAATCTTAAAATATTGAAAACCATCGATCACCTGGCTCTCTGCCATAGAATCTGCAAATTCTTCCGCATGTTGTGCTAATGCATCGGTTATCTCCATTGTTGTTACAACTATACGTCCTGACAGATCTAAAATACACAGATCGATCCCGGTTACTTCCTTCATTCCATTAATTGTCTCTTGTAATATCTGATTTGAAATCATCCTTTATCAACCTTTCATATTTGCCGTTCAACCTTTTCTTTTACTATACAGCATTTTAAACAAAAAAAAAAGAAAAATTTAGTGATTTTTTTATATCATTGTCTATTTTATACAAATATCTAGCAGAAAATCTTTATTTCATTGACCATAAATATCTCTTTTTAGCCGTAACCCCTTCATATAACAAAGAAAAACATCTCAATCGTTCCTGAGATGTTTTTCGTGATATTTTATAATAATATTTATGAATGTATTTTAAATCTCGTCTTCTGATCCAACAATTATACAAATTCTTGCACCGCTGTCAACACTTCCAACTTCATATTCTGGATTCTTAAAATAACTTTTCAGATCCTGTCCTAAATCTTTACTTTCTACTATGATCTTTGTATGTGTTAAAACACCCTGTCTGTTTGTTCTTACAGATCCTACACTGTATCCGTCACTTGCCAGTTTATCTTTCCATCTTCCTGCAAGTCCTGAGATTCTTGTTGAATTCTGAATCTCGATCGTTATATTCTTTGAAGAAGATGCTGAACTATCAGATTTGGTTGTTGTTGACTTTGCTTCTGTTGTGCTCAATGCCGAACTTAAGTCTCCTTCTTCTGATAACATCTCATCAAAGACTCTCTTGGCTTCTTCTGTATCTAATTCAAACTTTCCATTGGATTCTGTTCCATCTAACACTTTGAAATTTAAGTTCTTATCCTTAATTCCATGCATTCTCTCAAGACTTGTCGCTGCTTCTTCATAAGAAGCATCTGTCTTCACCGCATCAAAATAATTCTGTGCATATTCACGATATTCGGATAATGTCTTATCATTCAATGCAGATGCAACTGCCACGCAGATCTCTCCAGTAATTTCTGCCTGCTTATTCTTATCTGTAAAAATATCACTCTCACTTAATAATGAATAGATTGCTGTTCCATTCAGGCTGTTCTCCCCAGCACTTAATGTTACATATTTATCTGTAGAATCTGTATAAGCCATTGCTTCATCAAATTCTATTTTGACATCTCCTGCCTGATTCATCAGTTTCACAAACTTCTTATGTGATATCAGTTCATAGGAATTAATAGAAATTCCCAGTGTCTTCTCAACCTGCTGTCTTAACAACTTTCCATTCTTTCTTGTTGCTTTGATCACATCTGCAACCGTCGCTTTGCTAACGCTAGTTCCCAGTGTCTGTTCGACTGCCTGTTTTCCCTTCTTCGTCAATGTAAGATTCATATCTTGTCTAAGTGGTACAAAAATCATCTCCTGATTCTTGTTATGATATATTCGAATCACAATGGAATTTCCTGTCTGGATCATTCCAACGTCTACTCTTTCTTTGCTTTCTTCTTTTAACTGCTTTGCGATTTCTGCTTTCTTGTCTTTCTTTAATTTATTTGAAAAATATGTCTTAAATCCAAAAAAGCTTGCAACTCCACCGATGGCTGTCACCAGTATCACTGCAAGAATCCTGGCAAATATGGCTTTGGCACCTAATTTACTTTTCTTCTTCTCTGCCATGTTCCTGCTCCTTCCGTTTATAAACTTTGTTTAGTATAACAAATTATTCGATTTATTTCAACAATCCTCTATGTTATAATTCTGTATAATCGCCTTAATATTTTCTTAATCTGCAACATTTCTCATCGTTGATCAGATTGATCATATCAAGTGCTAAGAAATTTTATAAGATTTACGAGGTATTTTCTATGAAAACAGTACTCATAACTGGCAGTTCCAGAGGAATCGGACGTGAAACTGCCATATATTTTGCACAACAAGGATGGAACGTGATCATCCATGGCTTCCGCCATCCTGAAAAACTAGAATCCCTAAAAAATGAAATTCTTGAAGAGAACGTGTCTTGCTTATCTTTTTGCGGAGATATCAGTGATCCTTCTTTTGTAGACGAAATGATCAAACAGTCCCTCCTTACTTTTTCTAAGATCGACTGTCTTGTAAATAATGCCGGAATCTCTCTGGTGGGATTATTTACAGATGCAACGGTAGATGATTGGAATCTGATGATCAACACAAATTTAACTTCTGTTTTTACAACCTGTAAAAATATCGTTCCCCATATGCTTCATCACCATGAGGGAAAGATCATCAATATTTCTTCCATCTGGGGAGATGCCGGCGCTTCCTGTGAGGTTTTATATTCTACAACAAAAGGTGGTATCAATGCTTTTACAAAGGCTCTGGCAAAAGAGGTTGCTGCAAGCAATATTCAGGTAAATGCGATCGCTTTTGGGATGATCGATACGGAGATGAATGCGGAGTTTGATGAAGAAGATCTTGCCTTGATCAAAGAAGAAATCCCTGCGGACTATATTGCCAGTCCAAAAGAAGCGGCACAGATGGTTTATCATGTGGCAACGTCCCCTGCTTATATGACAGGACAGGTTATTACATTCTCTGGGGGATGGTATTAAATTTTAATTTG
>UMCF01020138.1_pt1 | contig 10863 bp, 10 predicted proteins | sample 1964131 | NCBI WGS metagenome assembly UMCF01 (sample SAMEA4835958, study PRJEB28245) | human gut metagenome | biome: gut microbiome; material: fecal sample | place: Denmark | collected 2008
TTTGCACTGTTGTATACTATGTTACTACACTGCACACATTGGGCGCCCGCTTTGATGAATGGATTTGTTTTATAAAGATGTTTTGATGTGATGAATGATATGTATAATCTGTAGCGGCGAACCGTGTTCGCCAATCGTTTTGGTTGAAAAACCAAAACGAATAAAATGCCCGTACATAATCTTTGATATATCAAACAAAATAATAAACAAATATTTTGTATTAGGTCGAACCGATTTTACAATCGTTTAAAATGGCGAACACGGTTCGCCGCTACATTATAGCAGTAACTTTGCAACATTTATATAATTGGATTTAACATAGATTTTCTGCCGTTACTTAGCGGGCGTCCAATGAACGCCCCTACAGATTCCTTACAAAACAAAAATGCATCAGAGCCTTACCGGGCATCTGATGCATTTTATTTATCTGACTGTCTTCTCAAATTACGGGCGGTGGTACACCGCCGTCCTTAATTTTCAATTTCCCATTTTACATTTTCAATTTATAAACGGGGAACGGCGACTCGCCGTTATTTAAGTGTTTTCATACATTGCTTGAATGTTTCGATTACATACCATGCCTCATCGTCTGTGAGAGTTGAGTTCATCGGGAGGGTGAGCTGGTTTTTGTGCATATTATACGCATTTGGATAATCGGTAATCTTGAAACCACGCTTGCTGTATGCCGAAAGCAACGGCAATGGCTTGAAGTGGACATTGCACATTACGCCGTGGTCAGCCATCATATTATAGAACTTGTTACGGTATTCTGCGTCTTTGCCAATAAATCTTACAAAGTAAAGGTGACCGCTGCTGCGGTGGTTTTCATCGCAGTGATTAAGCACCTGAACAGGCAAATCCTTAAATTCTTCGTTGTAAAGCTTTATAAGCTGATGTCTGCGCTCAAGCATTTGATCGTAGCGTTCAAGCTGAGCCACACCGATTGCGGCAAGCACATCGGTCATATTACACTTGTACTGAGTGTCAACAACATCATATTCCCACGATGCGACTTTGTTTTTTTGATATGCGTCCTTGGTCTGACCGTGAAGCGAGAGAAGCATATACTGCTTGTACATTTCTTCCTCGTCAATTCCGTCATGTGAACGGTGAACAGCCGCACCGCCCTCGGCAGTTGTCATATTTTTTACAGCGTGAAAGCTGAAGTTTGTGAAGTCGGCAATTTCACCGCACATTTTACCGTGCCATTGCGCGCCGAATGCGTGAGCGCCGTCAGCCATAACAATAACTCTGCCGAACTTTTCCTGAAGCTCGTTGCGTGGATTGAAAATGCCTTTCTTTCTTTCAACAGCCTCAAAAATACGGTCATAATCGCACACAACACCTGCAAGGTCAACAGGAATGATAACCTTTGTATTGTGGTTGATTGCCGCCTCCATTTTATCGTAGTCCATTTCAAAGCTGCCGCTTTTGCAGTCAACCATAACAGGCTTTGCGCCCACATGGTAGATGATTGATGCGGTTGCCGTGTAGGTGTATGCCGGAACGATAACCTCATCTCCCGGACCGATGCCGAGAATACGCAGAGTAAGTTCGGCACAAGAGGTCTGCGATGAAAGGCAGACAGCCTTTTCCGTGTGACATCTTTCTGCAATACGGCTTTCAAAAAGCTTTGTTTCGGGACCTGTTGTAATCCAGCCCGATTTCAGAACCTTTATAACTTCGTCAATTTCTGCCTGAGAAAGGTCAGGCGGCGAAAAGGGAATTTTTCTCATTTTAAATTTCTCCTCGGATACAGCCTGTGTTAAGCGTTGCCGCACACAAACTATAGACAAATCTGAAAATATTGCACTCTTTTAACCGAAACAAAAGTTGCAACCGATTGCAAGCAGTACAAAGGTGCGTCAGCTCATCGGAATTTCGGCAAAAGGTTAAATCTTTACTGAAATTCTAAGTTTCAATCGCCAAACGGGCAAATGACACATATATTAAATTATACAACGCAAGTCATAAAAAGTAAAGTTCCAAAATACCCAAAATATACTCTGAAAATGCGGTTTTGTATGGTGTATGAGCCGTATTGCAGTTGATTTTCAGTTTTTTTCGCTTTCGGAGGCTTTCTTTTGCAGATATTTCTTTTTTGTTGCAAGACCGCCTCTTATGTGCCTTTCGCTTTTGTTGGTGTCAAGAATTTCCCTCACCTGTCGGTAAAGTGCAGGGTTAAGTACCTTTAGCCGTTGGCTGACATCCTTATGCACGGTGCTTTTGCTCACACCGAACTTTTTTGCCGTACTTCTCACGGTTGCCTTGCTTTCGATTATGTATTCACCGAGCATTGCCGCTCTTTCTTCTACGATACCTTTCACATACAGCCCTCCTGTCTGTCCTCCTTAAGGGGACATCTGTAATAGATTGTATGTGCAAAAAGCAGATTGTATGACGGTATAGCTTAGTATGTTTTATTGCGTTTTGTTGTGTTTTATTGCGTTTTGTCTGTAATTAAACTAAATTTTTGTATAAACAGACAAATTAGTGTTCATAACTTCGGTGTTTATGTGAATTGAATTGTTGTGTCTGTAAATGGTATAATTTAGTTGTAAAAGTCAGAGAAAATCAAATTTTTTTGTGCATTTTGCTTCCTTGGCTTGAGAGGAGAAATACATATGAAAAATATTAAAAAAACAGCGGGTAAATTATTTGCAATGATTCTCACGGTGGCGGTTTCGGTATCCTGTGCGGTGTCAACGGGCATTTTTACAGCTTCGGCATACACAGCGCCGAAAGAGGGCAAAATTTTTTATAACAAAACAATGTACGACAAATACGGTAAGGCTGAAGGTATGGTTCTTGACAGCCTTAAAAATTTTGACGAGGAAATTGATATCAGCAGTCTTAATGTTCCGAGAAGCGATGTTGCGGAATTTTTTAAGGTGCTGACCTTGACTCATCCGGAGCTTTACTATGTGAATCAGGGATTTTCGTACTCCTACTATCCGTCAGAGGATAAGGTTGCGTCAATCTATCCCGAGTACACAATCAGCAAGAGCGAGTATGCAACACAGAAAAAGTCGCTTGATAAAGAGGTTGAGAGAATTCTTTCGCTCGTGGACGAGAATATGACCGATTCTGAAAAGGCACTTGTAATTCACGATGAGCTTGCCATTATGAGCGAGTACAGCACATCAGATTACAACAAGGCTGATATTTACAATTCGCTTGTTGAAAAAACTTCCGTATGTCAGGGCTATGCACTTGCGTATTCCTACATGCTTTCACTTGTCGGAATAGACTCCGAACTTGTTGATTCAAACTCAATGAACCATATGTGGAACAAGGTTCATATCGGCAACGCTTGGTATAATGTTGATGTTACATGGGATGATCCAATTAATGACAGACCGGGACACGCTCAGCATACATACTTTCTTTTAAGCGACAATGCCATTCAGAATCTTCCGTCAAAGCACTATGATTACACAATAAGCTACGGTGCAAATTCGACAAAATATGATAATTACGAAATCCATAATTTCGACACAAGGCTTTGCGAGGTTAACGGTGAATTTTACGGCTTTGTCAACAACAATTCTTCAGCTAACAAGGGTGCATTGTTAAAATACAAGCTTGACAGCAATACATATGAGAAAAAGCTGAAATTGAACGAAAGATGGAGCGCAGGCGGTAATTCCTATTGGCTAAATACATTTATGAGCCTTGAAAAATACAACGATACTCTGTATTTTAATACCTCCGACGCCGTGTATTCATACGATGTTGAAACAGGCAGACAGGCAGTTGCCGCATCCGATATCAGTGGTGTGTCCGCATCATCAGGCAAGCTTTGCTACGGTATGGTTCTCAAGGGCGACGCAATGTATGTTGCCGTGTCGGATTCTCCGAACAACAAGGCAACTTTGCAGTATGTAAAAAGAGTTGACAAGGGCAACCTTGCAATCGGTATGACAAACTATGTTATGACTGCAAGCACCAATTCAGCCGAAAAGGCATATTACGGTGACGCAAACGGTGACGGCAAAATCAATGTTGCCGATGCAACCGCAATTCAGAAAGCAATTGTGGGTATCGTCAATCAGAACGAGATAGAGCGTATAAACTCCGATGTGAACTTTGATTCCGATATTACCGTCATTGACGCAACCACAATTCAGATGTACATTGTAGGACTTATATAACGGCAAGCCGTTGGCAAATTGAAAATGGAAAATTTAGGACTGCGGTGGCACACCGCAGTCCTTTCCGGAAGATAGTTAGATTAGGAAATTGCACCAATGCCGATACGGCATTGATGCAATTTTTGCTTTATTTATATAATTTTAATTTGTACAAATCTTTGCGTGGCTATCTACAGGCGTATAATATCCGCTCATACAAATTTGCAACAACTTCCATATATACAAAAACGGTCGGGCAACAATGTTTTTCACTCTTGCAAATTGTCTTCACGACCATAATTTTCCATTTTACATTTTCAATTTTCAATTTTATGCCCGAACCGTACACCGTTACTGTTCAATATCGCTATTGATTTACCCATGCAATTATGCTATAATTCTAAGGATATAGTGTATTAACGGAGGCTTTGGAATGCTGGATTCATATGTTGAAATTGACCTTGACAAAATCGGTGCAAATGCCCGTGCGATAACACAAAAATACAGCGACTACAAATATTTTATTGCCGTTCTCAAGGGTGACGGTTACGGTCACGGTATGGAAGTGGCAAATGAAATGTACAAAAACGGCATTAACTATTTTGCCGTGTCCTCTCTTGAGGAGGCTCAAAGCTTTCGTAAGGTCAACAAGGACGCTCCGCTTTTGTGCCTGCATCCGGTTCATCTTTCGAGAATTGAGGAGGCAAAGCGGCTTAATCTCACCATTGCCGTGAATGAGCTTGACTACCTCAAAAGGTTGCTTGATTTGAACATTGACTGCAATTTCAAGGTTCATCTCCAGATTGATACAGGCTTTAACCGCCTCGGCTTCAAGGATAAGAACGAGGTTAAAACTGCCGTTGATATGATTAACGGTTCAAATTTTGTTCTTGAGGGAATTTATCAGCATTTTGCAACAGCCGGAATTTTTGATCCCCATTGGGACGAGCAGGTCAGAAACTTCAAGGAGCTTACATCGCTTATTGATTTGAATAAAATCCCGATTGTCCATATGGGCAGTTCCGTTTCAATGCTCACCCACCCGAAACAGCCTTTTACAACAGGCGTGAGAATGGGCATTGCAATCTACGGCTACAATGTTGCCCCCGATTCTCTTTCAAATTCGCCAAAGGACAAACTCCGCAAAATGCGAAACAATTACTTCATTAAGAAGTACAACATCAGCGAAACATATTTTGATGTAAAGATAGATTTACAGCCGGCTATGAAGATGAAAACCCGTATTCTTCAGCTTAAAAAGGTGAACAAGGGTGAGTGGTTCGGCTACAATGCGTCATACACGGCAGATGAGGATATTATTCTTGCAATTCTTCCTGTCGGCTACAACAACGGCATCGGTCACGCAAATCACGGCAGAAGGGTTGTTATCAACGGCAAAAAATATCCTGTTGTCGGTGAGATGTGTATGAATATGACGGCTGTTAAGGTTGATTCATCGGTAAAAATTGATGACGAGGTAACACTCCTCGGTGACGGCATAACCGTTGGAATGTTCGGCAGAAGTTCGGGTATGGGCAATGCCGAGGCGCTTGTGAATATAGGCAAGAACAATCCGAGATTTTATGTAAAAGACGGTAAGGTTGTAAAGGAGAAGTAAGATGGCAGTTTCGGTACACAAATGGCTTTTGAATAAATTCAGAGATATTAACCACAGCAGAATGGATAAGCACATTGACATTATCGCCAAGAACAGCGGTAAGTCAAAGGCTTATATCAAGTTCGACATAATCCGCAACTTTCTCATCAGAGGCACAGGCTACACGGACTATTTCCGTTGCGATTTTATCAACCTTTCGGCTAAAGAGAAAAAAACCTTTGTAACTGCAAAAACTTTCTACAAAATTCTTGAATATCTCAACGATGAGGAATATATCGTTCTTCTTCGTGACAAGCTTGTTTTTGACGAGCTTTTCAAAAAGTATCTCAAAAGAGATTTCATCAACCTTCGCACAGGCAGTAAGGAAGATTTCAAGAAGTTCCTTGACGGCAGAGAAACCGTTTTTGCAAAAGATCCGACAGGCGAGGGCGGTCACGGCATTTCAAAAATCACCGTTGCCGATGTAAAGGACAGCAACAAGCTTTATGATGAACTCAAGGCAAACGGTCAGCTTCTTGTTGAGGAAGCAATCGTTCAGAGCGATGACCTCAACGAAATCAATCCGTGCGTTGTAAATTCATGGCGAGTTGTTACGCTCTATAAGGACGGCAAGGCGCATATAATAAATAACGCTCTCCGTATCAATCAGGACGAGTCGAATGTTATCGGCTGTACAAATGACCTCTACCTCAGCCTTGATGCAGACGGCAGAATCGACAGTAATGTAATTGACGACTATGGCAATGTTTATGACAAACACCCGATGACAGGCAAAAAGTTCTCCGAGGTTAAGATTGCAGGCGTTCGAGAGGCTCTTGACATGGTTGTTGAGGCAGCGGAAAAGATTCCGCAGGTGAGATATATCGGATGGGATATCGCCTTTTCAAAGAACGGTCCCGTTATGGTTGAGGGCAACGAGTACCCGGGCTACGGACTTTTGCAGTTCTATAAACTAAAAGGCAAACGCACAGGCCACCTGAAAGAAATCGCCGATGTCCTCGGTGACGAGATGAATAACATTAAGCTTTGATTAAGAAAACAGCTCAATTTGGAGGAACAACAATGAAACGAAAAAAATTCAGATTGGGTGAACTGTTTTGTGGCCCTGGTGGAATTGCATGTGGTGCGATTCACGCAAAAAGTGATAATAAAACTTACTCAATTGAACATGTATGGGCTAATGATTTCGATCTGGATACTTGCGAAACCTATCGTAAAAACATTTGCCCTGATTCTCCTGACACGGTGTATTGCTGTGATGTAAGAGAATTAGATATAAACAAGTTGCCTTCTATTGATGCTTTTTGCTACGGATTCCCTTGTAATAGCTTTTCTAATGTAGGGGAACATAAGGGCTTTGATAACGAAAAATACGGTCAATTGTATTGGTATGGTATAGAAGTGTTAAAGATACACAGACCAAAGTGGTTTGTAGCTGAAAATGTATCAGGTATTCGTTCGGCAGGTTCGGGTGATTTTAAAGTGATTTTAAATGACATGCGTGCCGCCGGATATAAATTGAATGTGCATCTTTACAAAGCAGAACAATATGGTGTGCCTCAGAGAAGGCACAGGGTAATTATTGTTGGAATACGCAATGATATATCAATAAAATACCATGTTCCTGATCCGTCTGCATATGCAGGTTGTGATATTTCATCCAAAACAGCACTTGCTAACATTCCTGCTAATGCTACTAACAATGAAGTTCGTAATTTATCAAAAAAAGTAGTTGAAAGACTTTCTTTGATAAAGCCCGGTGAAAATGTTTGGCAGGCTGAGAAACGGTTAGGTGATGCGTTCCCTGATGAATTGAAAATTCATACGAAAACTAAGATTAGCCAGATTTACAGAAAATTGCATCCGGATAAACCAGCATATACTGTGACAGCCTCAGGTGGTGGTGGAACATTTATGTATCATTGGACAGACAGAGAATTGACAAACAGAGAAAGAGCAAGAATACAGACATTTCCCGATGATTATGAATTCGTTGGTAGTTATAGTAGTGTGAGAAAACAGATTGGCATGGCTGTTCCCTGTAAGTTGTCTGAGATAGTTATAACTGCCATATTAAACTGCTTTTCAGGAATAAAATACCCATATGTTGAGGCAAATATGGAGGAAGATTTATGATAAATCAGAAACTATTCACATCAAATTTTGACGACCCAGTTTTATATGCACCGGCAAATCTGAAATCTGATAATCCATGTTCTTCTCTGAAAATAATAACAGCTTTTACAGATTGCGACAGAATTTCAACGCATATGATTCATCTATCAGATGGAATGAAAAATAAACAATTAGTGAAAGGGTTATCAGTAGAAATACTTCTGGGCATGACAAAGTACAGCTTGTCAAAAAAGAAACATGAAGATATTTGCCGTATTTTAGGATTTATTAATGAATCGAAAGATATGCCAAAAGTGTCATGTCGATATATATGTAAAGGTGCTGAAGTACACTCCAAAATGTATATTTGGTCTCAATTGAATGGATGTTCTAAAGAAATTCCAAGATTAGCTTTTTGTGGCTCTTTGAATTATACGATGAATGCTTTCTATAAGCGAAGGGAATCGGTAAGTGTTTGTGATTCTTTACAGGCGTATAAGTATTACAGAGAACTTTTGCCTGACACAATAGATTGCTTTGATCCAAATGTTTCTCAGCAAATTAAAAATGTCAACAACAAAAAAGCGGATACTTACGAAGAAGTGGACTTTTCAGATGATGAATACGCAGTTTACGATTCGATGATACCAATTGATACTTTAAATGTATCGTTGCTTGTCGCAAGTGGAAAGGATACCGGATATGGTTCCGGAATTAATTGGGGAATAAGAAGAAACGGAACTAAAAGAGATAAAAATCAATCCTATATACCATATAATAACAATGATAAAAAAGAAGGTTTCTTTCCTGACAGAATTAATCCTAACGATAAAAATTGCCCTATGTTCAAGGTGATAACAAAGGATTTTGGTTCTTTTCATATGAGAATGGCACAACAAGGAAATAAAGCGCTTCATAGTGTTGAAAGTAATGCAATACTTGGTGAATGGATTCGTAAAAAAATCGGCACACCGTCTGGTGGATTTGTTACAAAACAGATGTTGGAGCATTATGGCAAAACATATGTAACATTTAGAAAGTATAAAGACGGTGTCTATCTTTTGGATTTTTAAGTAGTATTGTTATCCGAAATATTAAAAACGCAAGAGGGTATCAACATCCTCTTGCGTTTTTATTAATAGAAAATTTTTATTCTAACTTTATTAAACCTCAAAAATCTTTTTCGGGATTTTCATATGCGGATTTGATTTTTGCTATTCTGCCTTTGAGGAGGCAATTGTCAATGTCGATTTGATAGTTGTGGTAATCCCACGGGGCACGCTCCCCTCTGTGAGCGTAGATGAAGTTGCTTTTGCCGGTTTTGTCGATTTTTTTGATGAGGTCAAGCAAATCTTCTGCCGACATATCGTCAATAATTCCTCTGCCTGCTCCGTCAGAAACCTTTGGATAGGCTCGTCCGTTGCCTTTTGGCATTTCTTCTTCAGACAGCAAGGTTATTTCAAACTCCTGTTCCTCGCCAAAATCGTAAATCATATGAATTTTATCGCCAATTTCAAGTTTTAAATTGCCGAGTTTCATTTCTGACATAAGCTTTGGTTTTGTCTGAAATTCTTCATCGTCCAACTTGTAATTTGTACCTTTGTATGTCATCATGAACAGATGATAAGCACAGCTGCTGAATGACGAAAGCACGGCATAGCCCAACACAGCCATTGTCGAATTTGAAGAAATCTGAATATCTCGCCATATTTTGTTCTTGCATCCTATATAGACAATTTTGAATGTATAAACTCTTGCCATAATATGTACCCAATTGTACTAATTGGTTCAAATCCAATTATTCACAAAATCCCGTAGCATCCATTCGGGGGCTGACTCAATAATATCATATAGCGCAGATTGAGCCTCCGATTTTGTCATTTTTGAAATCCTATGATTTAGAATATCGCAGACAATCTCTCTGAAATCTTCGTCAAATTCATCATCTTCATCAAAATAATCATCGTCATAATCATCGTCAAACTCGGGTTCATCATAGCTTTTGAGCCTTTTGTAATATTCCTCGGCTTTTTCGCAGATCCCGATACTTTGCCCTCATATTCATTTTCACTTGTCTGTTTAAAGGAAATCACATTCCCTCTTTTATAATAATCGTATCCACGCTCAATAGACGCATATCTCGCATTCTCAAGTAATCCCATTATGCACCCCTCATTGTTAATTCAAAGTATCTTCCCCCTTGTTATAGAGAGCCTCGTTGATTTCTACAACGCTTTTGTTGTTATTCATATTTATGATTATAATGCTGTCACGCTTGATTTTTGGATAGAGAGGTGAGAGCCCTGCAATTTTAAGGACGCTGTTGGTTTCATTTACCGACAGACCCATTCCTATTGAAAGGCAAATTAGTTTATCCCTTTTCGGGGCAGTTTTCAATCCTGAAAAAATCTGATAGGCATAGCCGTCGCTGAGTTCGGCTTTACGAATGACCTCCGCTTTTGTAAGATTCCTTTCGTTCAAAAGGTCGGTAAGGTATTCCGAGAGATTTTTGCTTATCATTGAATCCCTGTTTGCGTTTTCGTATTCTTCAAATGTGTTGAAATTTTCAAGTTCTTTTAAAAGTTGAGTTGTGGTTTTGCGTATCATAATCAAAAACTCCCTGAATTAAAGTTTTGTAAGTTTCCAAAACTATTTTAACATGATATAATAAGCAAGACAAGTATAGTTAGACCTATAATTTTGCAAAGTGCTTATTATGTCAATTTATATTCCCCTCAAATTTTGCTCTGCAAAATTTTCGATGGGTGATTATATCATAACTCATTTCATGATTTATGATATAATAAGCAAGACAAGTATAATTAGACCTATAATTTTGCAAAGTGCTTATTATGTCAATTTATATTCCCCTCAAATTTTGCTCTGCAAAATTTTCGATGGGTGATTCTATCATAACTCATTTCATGATTTATGATATAATAAGCAAGACAAGTATAATTAGACCTATAATTTTGCAAAGTGCTTATTATGTCAATT
>UMCF01024578.1_pt1 | contig 10857 bp, 7 predicted proteins | sample 1964131 | NCBI WGS metagenome assembly UMCF01 (sample SAMEA4835958, study PRJEB28245) | human gut metagenome | biome: gut microbiome; material: fecal sample | place: Denmark | collected 2008
GGGTTGCTTTTTTGTTTTAGCGTTGCAAAAGTACGACTAAGTTTTTAATTGTGCAATTTTTCAAGCGCAAATTTTCAATATTTTTTTGTCATCCTATCATTTCGTGCGTTTTACCAGCCTCGAACTGTCTGAAAAGCAGTAATATTGTCCAGGCAATACTTATCTGAACGCAAAAAATTTGTTGAGCAGAAAGTTGGTAGCCCCAAACGGGAAAAGTCCGATGAAGTTGGCGAGGTCCTTGTTGACACCCAACCACTGCACGAGCACGGCTATGACTCCGAGCTGCACAAGGTAGGCTATACCGTAGGCGGCAAGAAACATCAGCGCCTGACGCCCCATTCGTTCCCCCGTGGAGCGGAACACCCAAATGCGGTTCCAATAGAAGTTGTTGACAAGCGCCAGCACATATGCAACAATGTTGGCAACATAGAAATTGATGCTGAAAAGATGCATCAGCAGCCAGCTGACTGCCATTATTATCAGGAAATTGGCGGTGCCAACAATGGCAAAGCGTATTATTTCTCCATAACTTTTTCTCATAATGTGGTGACCGCTGCCTTACGGCGGAATTTACGGATTTGATAAACAAACATTACAACTGCCGCCACGAAGGCGAAGAAGTCGCTCACCGGCATACTCGCCCACACTCCATCAACGCCCATCCACGGGGGCAGCAATGCAAGTCCGGGCAAAAGGAACAACAGCTGGCGCGACAGCGACAGGAAGATGGCTATAAACGCCTTGCCTATCGACTGGAAGAATTGGCAGATGATTATCTGCGCGCCAACTACAGGAAATGAGAGCATGCTGATGCTCAACGCCTTGGACGCCTGTTCTACGAGCAGCGAGCTGTCGGTGAACATTCCGACAAGCATTCCCGGGAAAAACACAGCAAGGACGAATCCCAGCGTCGTCATCACGCATCCGGCGACGATACCGAGCTGCACGCTGCGGCGGGTGCGGTCGATAAGTCCGGCGCCGAAATTGTAGCCCGTAATCGGCTGCATGCCCTGCGCTATGCCCATTACAATCATCACGAAGAGCATCTGCACGCGGTTGATGATGCCGAAAGCGCCCACACTGTAGTCGTCGCCGTGCGAAAGAAGTTGGTAATTGATGAAAATCACTATGCAGCAGGCGCACACGTTCATAATGAACGGCGACATACCGATACTGAAAATCTGTTTCACTATGCGCTTGCGCAGCTTCAGCGTGGAGCGATGGAAACGGATATACGTTTTTTTGTCAAGAAAATGGTGCAGCACCCACACCAGCGCCACCGACTGCGACAGCAATGTGGCGAAAGCCGCGCCACGGATACCCCAGTCAAATACGAAAATGAATATCGGGGCAAGCACAAGGTTGCACCCCACGGAAAGCATCGACGAGAGCATGGCCTTCTTCGGATAGCCCGTGGCTCGCATCACGTTGTTAAGGCCTATCATCATATACGAAACTGGCGTGCCGAGAAGAATCACCTGCATAAAGTCGCGGGCATAGGGGAGCGTTGCCGCGCTGGCACCGAAGAAACGAAGTATCGGGTCGAGAAACAAGAATGTGACTCCGCCATAAAATGCCGCATTGACCACACAAAGAATCACGACATTGCCAAGAATGTCCTCCGCCCCCTTGCGGTCGCGCTGACCAAGGCGTATTGATGAAATCGTAGCGCCGCCAACCCCGACAAGCGTACAGAAGGCAATAAGCAGGTTCATCAGCGGAAATGTGATGGCAAGGCCGGAGATGGCAAGCGGACCGACGCCGTGACCGATGAATATGCTGTCGATGATGTTGTAGAGCGACGTCAGCGTCATTCCGATAATCGACGGCAATGAGTACTGAACGAGCAGTTTGCCGATAGGCGCCGTGCCCAGAATATGTGGGTTGTTTTTATCCATATGTTATTTTGTCTGACAATCTTTTTCGGCTGCAAAGTTACAAAAAATCAGCCGCCTCACAATCAATCCCGCCAGTTTTGATTTGCTCGGGGAAACGCCGACGCACCGGCTGACCGACAAACGTCTTACCGCAGCAGGTCTTTGTATTTAGTGCCGTTGCAGCTGACGGTCAGGAGCGCGGATGTAATGATACAGGCAAGGATTGTGTCGGTGGGCAGACTGTCGGTGAGCGCAACGGCGAGCACATCATAAATCATCGCGCCAAGCAGAAGAAAGACAACTCCCATACGCCGCCACAGCAGCAACAGGGCGCACCCGCCCAACGACACCACATTCAGGAAACTCAGCATCTGAGGCACGTGGGGAAACGCCTCCGTTGGATGAATGCCGAGAACGGTGCGTATCACACCGGCTCCGGCAAAGAAATTGCCCACGGCACTGAGGGCGTAAACCACAACACCAAACAAAAGCAACCCGAGCACTACGGCGTCGTGCTTCTTTTCCGCGGGCATATCATCTCCCTGACGCGCCACGCCCACTTTCTCCTCAACGGCATCGTTCCCGGCACTGATGCGGCTCTCAACCGCCTCACGCTGCTCGCGGTCGCGCCGCTCGGCATCAGCCACCGCCTCGTCGAGCCGGCGGAAGAAGTCCATAAAGTCTATACCGTTGACAAAGCAGAACTCCTCAACGGTCAGTTGATCGTCGACCGTCGCGGCAGCCTCCTTGAAAATCGACGCCAATGCTGGGTGTTTAAGCACAAGACGCTCTATCTTGGTTTTTGGGTCAAAATTAGCCATAATCGTCGTGTATATACGGCAAAGTTAGTTTTTCTTATCCCTTCGTGCAAAAAATATGTCGCTAAAAACACAACGTTCTGCTCCGCACAACGTCTTTTTATGCGTTGTTTTTTGTTTCCACGGGATAATCGTAGTACCTTTGCAGTGAAATTTGGTTAAAGATTGTGGATAAAGGTTTCCTGGTCTTAATGTTTTAGGTATAAAAATACAAGTTTTTATTTTATGGATTTTCTCAAGAAGGTTAGCTTTCAGCCTAAGTTGATCACTTCGCTGAAAGGCTACAATATGGCACGTTTCAAAGACGATGTCATTGCGGGTATCGTTGTCGGCATCGTGGCTCTGCCTCTTGCCGTGGCATTCGGCATAGCGTCGGGCGTAACGCCGACCGTCGGACTCATCACTGCCGTAATCGGAGGTTTTCTGGTCTCGGCTCTCGGCGGCTGCTCTGTGCAGATTGGCGGACCTACGGGCGCATTTATCGTTATCATCTACGGCATCATCCAGCAGTTCGGACTCACCGGACTCGCTATAGCCACTGTGCTTGCCGGACTGATACTCGTGGCGCTTGGACTGTTCCGACTCGGCACGGTGATTAAATTTATCCCTTATCCAATCGTCATCGGCTTCACTTCAGGTATCGCCGTGACAATCTTCTCAACACAGATAACCGACTTCTTCGGACTTCAGACAGGCGCGCTGCCAGCCGATTTCATCTCGAAATGGGGCGTATACATGACTCATTTCGGCACGACACACCTGCCTACGCTAATCGTGGGCATCGTATCGCTGGCGATAATCATTGCCGCGCCCTACGTGTCGAAGCGTCTGCCCGGCGCGCTGCTCGCCATAATTGTGGTGACAGCCGCGGTGTGGGCCATGCACGAATACTGCGGACTTGAGGGCGTGGAAACAATCGGCGACCGTTTCCACAACCTGTCGGGCACAATTCCGTCGCCACACTCCATCGACATCAACATTGCCACCATCAACGCCCTTCTGCCGTCGGCATTCACCATCGCGATGCTCGGCGCCATAGAGTCGCTGCTGTCTGCCACCGTCGCAGACGGCGCAACAGGGTCAAACACCGACTGCAACACTGAGCTAATCGGCCAGGGTGTGGCAAACGTTGTCGTTCCGTTTTTCGGAGGCATCCCGGTGACCGGCGCCATTGCGCGCACAATGACCAACATCACCAACGGCGGACGCACACCGGTTGCCGGCGTAGTGCATGCCGTGGTGCTGCTGCTCATCTTCCTGTTCCTGATGCCGCTCATCAACCTCGTGCCTATGGCATGCCTTGCCGGTGTGCTCATAATGGTTTCATACAACATGAGCGGATGGCGCACGGTGAAGGCGATTCTGAAAACGCCTAAATCAGACGTGACTGTGATGATTGTGACATTCCTCCTCACCGTTGTGTTCGACCTCACAATAGCCATCGAACTCGGCTTGCTGCTTGCCATCCTGCTGTTCCTCCGCCGTGTGATGGAAAACACCGAGATACACCATTTCGGCGAGCAAATCGACATTGCCGAAGGTCAGGAAGTCAACACCCACGAGATTCTCAACCTTGAGCAAGGAGTGGAAGTGTATGAAATCGACGGTCCGTTCTTCTTCGGCGTAGCGACAAAATTCGACGATATGATGCGTTCGATGGGCGACAAGCCGGTTGTGCGCATCCTGCGCATGCGCAAAGTGCCGTTTATCGACTCCACAGCCATCCACAACCTTGAGATTCTCATAAAGTCTTCGCAGAAAGAAGGCATCCACGTGGTGCTGTCGGGCGTGCGCGACAACGTGCATCTCGCGCTTGAGAAAGCTCGCGTCGAGGCGCTTGTGGGCAAAGACCACGTGTGCGACCATATCACGAAAGCCGTGGCTGTGGCAAACCGTCTTGCCGTGGCTATCCGCGAAAAGGAAATAGCCACTGAAGGAGAGGACGAATAATGAAGACCGCAACACTCGACCACCTGCACGGCATCGCGCTGATAGCGCTGATGTCGTTGTCGGCATTCTACATCGCCGGCATTCCCGAAGTCAAGGCCCTGTCGCTTAGCCCGCTGATCGTGGGCATAATCATAGGTATGATTTATGCCAACACGCTGCGCTGCCGCATGCCGAAGGTGTGGGAGCCCGGCATAAAGTTCTGCACCAAGCGGCTGCTGCGCCTCGGCATCATCTTTTATGGTTTCCGTTTGACGCTCAGCGACGTAGCGGCCGTGGGACTGCCGGCAGTAACCGTCGACATAATCATCGTTGCCGGCACACTGCTGCTCGGACTCCTCTTCAGCCGATGGATTAAATTGGACCGCGACACCGCCCTGCTCACATCGACAGGCAGCGCAATCTGCGGAGCCGCAGCCGTGCTCGGCGCAGAGCCTGTGGTGCGCTGCGAAAGCCATAAGACGGCGATAGCCGTGTCGACCGTAGTGGTGTTCGGCACCCTGTCGATGTTCATCTACCCGATAATGTATCGCGCCGGACTGCTCGACGGGCTCTCCGACCGCGCGGTGGCAATCTACACCGGCAGCACGCTCCACGAAGTGGCACACGTGGCAGGTGCGGGCAATGCCATGGACCCGACCGACGCCCTCGGCATCGCGGGTACGGCGACAATAACCAAGATGATACGCGTGATGCTGCTCGCCCCTGTGCTTGTGGTTATGAGCCTCTTCCTGTCGCGGAGACAAAACGACAGCGGCAAGCGCAAAATCACCATGCCATGGTTCGCATTTCTATTTATCGGAGCCATCTGCGTCAACACACTGCTGCAACACCTCTGCGGCGCGGCGACAGTGAAAGACATACCGCTCAACGGCGCAATCGAATATGCCGACACATTCATGCTCACCATGGCGATGACCGCACTCGGCACCGACACAGGCATCGACAAGTTCCGCCAGGCAGGCGCCAAGCCGTTTCTGCTCGCGGCGATGCTCTACGTGTGGCTCATCGTCGGAGGCTATTTCATCACCCAAGCCGTCACGGCGGCATTCTAAGCATTGTCGCAAGAGCCGTTTCCGCCAGCATAAATTTGCCGCAAATACCCGTGCAACAAACTTTAAACAAAATTTTGTTGCTCAGACGGAGCAAACATTGTAACTTTGCGGTCGAATAAGGAAATTTTTCAGTAACTAATTACTTATTAATATCATACTATTATGGTCAATTACAAAGATCTTGGTCTCGTGAACACCCGCGAGATGTTTGCCAAGGCTATCAAGGGAGGCTACGCTATCCCAGCATTCAACTTCAACAACATGGAGCAGCTTCAGGCTATTATCCAAGCCGCTGCTGAAACTAAATCACCGGTTATTCTTCAAGTATCAAAAGGCGCTCGCAACTACGCCAACCAGACTCTTCTCCGCTACATGGCAGAAGGCGCTGTAGAATACGCAAAAGAACTCGGTTGGGAGCACCCACAGATCGTGCTTCACCTCGACCACGGCGACAGCTTCGAGCTTTGCAAATCATGCGTTGACTTCGGCTTCTCTTCAGTTATGATCGACGGTTCTCACCTCCCTTACGAGGAGAACGTTGCCTTGACTAAGAAAGTTGTTGAGTACGCTCACCAGTTTGACGTAACAGTTGAAGGCGAGCTCGGCGTATTGGCAGGCGTTGAAGACGAGGTTTCTTCTGACCACCACACATACACCGACCCTGAAGAGGTTATCGATTTCGCAACACGCACTGGCTGCGACTCTTTGGCTATCTCAATCGGTACATCACACGGAGCTTACAAGTTCACTCCGGAGCAGTGCCACATCGACCCACAGACTGGCCGCATGGTTCCTCCTCCATTGGCATTCGACGTGCTCGACGCTGTTATGGAGAAACTCCCTGGATTCCCAATCGTGCTCCACGGATCTTCTTCTGTTCCTCAAGAGGAAGTTGACACTATCAACAAATACGGCGGCGCTTTGAAGGCTGCCATCGGTATTCCTGAAGAGGAGCTCCGCAAAGCCGCTAAATCTGCAGTTTGCAAAATCAACATTGACTCTGACAGCCGTCTTGCAATGACTGCCGCTATCCGTCAAGTGTTTGCAGAGAAGCCAGCTGAGTTCGACCCTCGCAAGTACCTCGGTCCGGCTCGCGACAACATGAAGAAGCTCTACATCCACAAAATCAAATACGTGCTCGGCAGCGAAGGCAAGGCTGAATAATCACGTATAAACGATATTGCACCGAAATCCCGATTGGCAGCGCTGCCCGTCGGGATTTTTTTGCAACAGGATTGTAACTCCAAAGCAACAACATTGTAACGCGGCTGTAATCACACTGTTACTTTTCATAGAGATCTTTGCACCAGGAAAAAGACAATAGAAAAGTAAATGAGATTTGTTTTAGGTTTAATCGCCGCAGCGTGCGTAACACAAGCGGCAAACGCAAAGATTTACAAAGGCAAAGTGGTCGACGCATCCACTAAGGAGCCTCTGATTGGCGCAACAGTGGAAGTTTCAGGTACAAGTATGGGAACGGTCACCGACATCGACGGGTGTTTCACAATCGACTGCAAGGACGGGGCCAAATTGACCGTCAAATATGTTTCCTACAAGACGTCGTCAACAATAGCCTCCGACGGAATGACGGTGCAAATGTCGCCCGACAGCCAGACTCTCGGCGAAGTGACAGTGGCAGCACGCAAGCGCCAGAATCTCGACTCGTCAGTGCTCGAGGCTGCGCGCAACGGTCTGACCATGCAGTCGGGAGTGTCTGCCCAGCAGATTCGCCGCACTCAGGACAAAGACGCGTCGGAAGTGATACGCCGCGTGCCGGGAATCAGCATCATCGACGACAAATTTGTAATGGTGCGCGGGCTATCGCAACGCTACAACAATGTGTGGATCAACGGCAGCGCGGTTCCAAGTTCTGAAGCCGACTCGCGAGCCTTCTCTTTCGACATTATCCCAAGCTCACAACTCGACAACCTTATGATTGTGAAATCGCCGGCTCCGGAATATCCCGCAGACTTCTCCGGCGGATTTATCCTCATCAACACAAAGGACATCCCTGAGCAGAACGGATTCTCGCTGAGTCTGGGTGGCAACATCAACGAAAAGACTCATTTCCGGAATTTTCTGCACAGCAAAGGCAGCGCGACCGACTTTTTAGGTTTCGACAACGGGATGCGCAACTTCAACGGAGGCATCAACGGACAGCTGCGCCCAACAACAGGCGGCGTAGACCTGAACGGAAACGGGTTCAACAACGACTGGACACTGCGCACGTCGACGCCATGGGCAGACCTGTCACTGTCGGCTGAACTGGCTCGCGTGCGGCGCTTCGACAACGGAGCGCGGGCGGGTCTGCTCGGCGCCATCAACTATAGTTATTCCAACCGCACGGTTATCGGTATGGAAAACTCCCTGTTCGGCGCCTACGACGTGGAGCACGACACTCCAAACTACCTCCGACACAGCGTCGACGACCAATACACTACCAACGCACGACTTGGAGCGATGCTCAACATCGTCTACATCTCCGCGTCGGGCAACAACCATCTTGAGCTGAAAAACATCTTCAACCAACTTGGAAAAGACCGCTACACTTTCCGCAACGGATTCAGCGCACAGAGCGACCCCGTGCAAAGCGCGGAATACAACTACAGCAGCCGCGCCACATACAACGGGCAGCTCTCGGGCAAACACACTCTCAACGACAACATAATCGACTGGAGCGCGGGATATTCGTATGCAGACAAGAATATGCCCGACAGAAAGCGCTACACGCTGACCGACGACCAGAAGGACGGCAGATACGGCGTGATTGCCGGCAACGACATCAACCGCGAATACACGCTGCTAAAGGAGCACATTGTCTCTGCCGCTGCCAACTACAGCCGCACTTTTGCCTTCGACCGCATATCTCCGATGCTGAAAGCCGGAGCCTACGGCGAATACCGCACCCGCGCCTACACTACCCGCAGTTTCATCTACGGCGAGCTGCCGGCGTCAATGCGCTATGCCGACATGCCCGAGCTTCTCAGCGACGCCTCTAATTATGGCCCCGACAAGCTGTACCTGATAGAGGAGGTGAAATGGCGCAACAATTACGACGGCAACAACACTCTCGCCGCCGCCTATGCGTCGGTCAACATCCCCTTTGGCAAATTCAACATCTATGCCGGTGTGCGCTTTGAGCACGACCGCATGGAGCTTGTGTCAAACACACAGGACCATCAGAAAAGCCCGACAAGCACATACTATACGTTCAACGACTTCTTCCCTTCGGTCAACGCAACCTACCACCTCACCGACAAGCAACAGCTGCGGCTGGCATACGGCAAGTCGGTCAACCGCCCGGAGTTCCGCGAAGTGTCGTCGTCAGTATTCTACGATTTCGACCTCTCTGGCAACATTCAGGGCAACCCCAATCTGACGGCATGCTATGTGCACAACGTCGATCTCCGCTACGAGCTTTACCCTTCGAAATCGGAGTTGGTGTCTGTGGCTTTGTTCTATAAGAATTTCCAAAACCCTATCGAATGGACATACACGGTGGCTGGCGGCACCGACCCTATATACTCCTACAAAAACGCAAAAGGCGCATACAGCTACGGCGTTGAGCTTGACATTAAAAAATCGCTCGACTTCATCGGTGTCCCCGACCTGTCGCTCGTGTTCAACGGTGCTTTGATAAAGAGCAAAGTGAGTTTCGACAAAGGTGACCAGGAGAAAAAACGTCCGATGCAGGGACAGTCGCCATACATCATCAACACCGGTCTGTTCTACCAAAACAGCCGCATCGGTTTAAGCGCAGCTTTGCTCTACAACCGCATCGGCAAACGAATCGTCGGTGTGGGACGAAGCATGGGATCGGTCGACGACAACGTACGCATCCCCGACTCATACGAGATGCCGCGCAACGCCGTCGACATCAACCTGTCGAAAAAGATCGGTAGCCATTTCGAGCTGAAACTCAGCGTAAAAGACTTGCTTGGCGAATCGGTCGTCTTCAAACAGTTTGAAGACGGAATACGCCTCAACAACGGCACAGTGAAAAATGCCGAGGAGGTGACTCGCTGCTACAAACCCGGACGCAACTACAGTCTGTCAGTAACCTACAATTTCTGAAACAGTTTAACAAAACATTCTATAAAACAATGAAAACAAGTTTTTTCAAGACTCTCGCCGCCACTACTTTGGTGGCTATGTCAGCAACCGTATTCACTGCTTGTGGCAACGATGACCCAACACCAGAACCGGAACCTGTGCCCGGACAGCAACAGCCCATCGGCAAAGACGGCGTCATCAAAATCTACGACAACATCCTCTTCGCTGACAACACCATCGGAAACGGCGACCAGGAAGTGATTTTCAAAGGAAAACAGACATTGAAAAAAGGCACATACCTGCTTAAAGGATGGGTATACGTTGCCGAAGGTGCGGAACTGACCATTGAGCCTGGAACAGTCATCAAAGGCGACAAAGAGACAAAAGCGTCACTTATCATCGAGCCGGGAGCAAAGATTTTTGCCGAAGGCACGGCAAACGCACCTATCGTGTTCACTTCTGAGCAGCCTGCCGGACAACGTCGCCCTGGCGACTGGGGCGGACTGATTATCTGCGGACGCGCTCGCAACAACCAAAAATCTCAACAAATCGAAGGCGGCCCGCGCACAAAACACGGTGGCGACAACGATGCCGACAACTCTGGCGTGCTTAAATACGTCCGCGTGGAATTTGCCGGATATCCTTTCGAGCGCGACAAGGAAATCAACGGTATCACTCTCGGTTCGGTCGGAAGTGCAACGACTATCGACTATGTGCAGGTGTCATACTCAAACGATGACTCGTTTGAATGGTTCGGCGGCACTGTAAACTGCAAACACATCGTCGCCTACAAAGGCTGGGACGACGATTTCGACACCGACAACGGCTTCTCCGGACATGTGCAGTATGCACTCTCCGTGCGCGACTCCCGCATCGCCGACACATCGCAGTCAAACGGTTTCGAAAGCGACAACTGTGCCGACGGCGCGCAGGCTGACCCCTACACCACTGCCGTTTTCTCAAACGTGACGTTCATCGGTCCGAAAACTGTTGACAAATCGTTTGTAAACACCACCGACTATATCGACGGAGGCTCTATGAATCCGAAAAACGGTTCTGCCCTCGGACGCTTCCAATCGGCTATGCAGATACGCCGCAGCAGCCGTC
>UMCF01052583.1_pt1 | contig 10802 bp, 9 predicted proteins | sample 1964131 | NCBI WGS metagenome assembly UMCF01 (sample SAMEA4835958, study PRJEB28245) | human gut metagenome | biome: gut microbiome; material: fecal sample | place: Denmark | collected 2008
CATCGGGCAGGAAAAGGTCAAGCAGAACCTGAAGATCTACTTGGAAGCGGCCAAGCGCCGCGGCGAGCCCATGGATCACATCCTGCTCTACGGCCCGCCGGGCCTTGGCAAAACGACGCTGGCGGGCATCATCGCCAACGAGATGGGAGTCCAGATCCGCATCACCAGCGGCCCCGCCATCGAGAAGCCCGGCGACCTTGCCGCCCTGCTGACCAATCTGCAGGAGGGCGATGTGCTCTTCATCGACGAGATCCACCGCCTGTCCCGGCAGGTGGAAGAGGTGCTCTACCCGGCGCTGGAAGACTACGCGTTGGACATCATGATCGGCAAGGGCCCCAGCGCCCAGAGCATCCGCATCAACCTGCCGCGCTTCACCCTCGTGGGTGCCACCACCCGCGCGGGCCAGATCACCGGCCCCCTGCGCGACCGCTTCGGTGTGCTGCTCAAGCTGGAACTCTACAGCCCCGATGAGCTGTCCCGCATCATCCAGCGGTCGGCGGGCATCCTCGATCAGCCCATTACCCCGGAGGGCGCTTACGAGCTGGCCAAGTGCAGCCGCGGCACCCCCCGCGTGGCGAACCGCTTCCTCAAGCGGGTGCGCGATTTTGCCACCGTGCTGGGCGACGGCGTCATCGACCGGGACGTTTCCCTGATGAGCCTGAAGCGGATGGACGTGGACGCGCTGGGTCTGGACGAGCTGGACCGCAGCCTTCTCCGCGCCATCATCGAGATGTACAACGGCGGCCCGGTGGGTCTGGAAACGCTGGCGGCGGCCCTCGGCGAGGAGGCCGTCACGCTGGAAGACCTCTGTGAGCCTTACCTGATGCAGATGGGCTTTTTGACCCGCACGCCGCGGGGCCGCTGCGCCACCCGGCTTGCTTACGAACACCTTGGCCTGAAGGCTCCGGAGTCCGCCTCGCCGGAGGACAACGGCCAGCAGAGCCTGTTTTGACGAGAAAGGAGGACGCTTATGCGCCCCGCAGATACATGGAAGGATTATGAGCTGCTGGATGCCACCGGCGGCAACCGTTTGGAGCGCTGGGGAGAGACGCTGCTGGTCCGGCCCGACCCGCAGGTGGTCTGGAAGACGCCCCAGCAGAGCCCGCTCTGGGCCAAGGCAGACGCCATCTACCACCGCTCCAATCAGGGCGGCGGCGAGTGGGAGTACCGCCGCCGTCTGCCCGAAAAATGGAAAATTTCTTGCGGCGAAGGGGAGGACAAGCTGACTCTCATCGTCAGCCCCACCGGCTTCAAGCACACCGGCGTGTTCCCGGAACAGGCCGTCAACTGGGCGTGGTACGCTCAGAAGATCCGCGCGGCGGGCCGTCCCGTCAAGGTGCTGAACCTCTTCGGCTACACCGGCGGCGCAACGATGGCCTGTGCCGCGGCGGGGGCCACCGTCTGCCATGTGGACGCCTCCAAGGGCATCGTGGCGTGGGGCAAGGACAACGCCGCCGCCAGCGGCCTTGCAGACCGGCCGATCCGCTGGCTGGTGGACGACTGCGCCAAGTTCGTCGCCCGCGAAAAGCGGCGCGGCAACACCTACGACGGCATCATCATGGACCCGCCGAGCTATGGCCGCGGCCCCGGCGGCGAGATCTGGAAGCTGGAAGACTGCATCTACGACCTCATCAGCCAGTGCGAAGAGGTGCTGAGCGACACGCCCCTCTTCTTCGCGGTCAACAGCTATACCACCGGCCTGTCGCCCGCCGTCATGGAGTATATGCTCAAAACGACGCTGGTGCCCCGCTTCGGCGGCAAGACCAGCTGCGACGAGATCGGTCTGCCCGTCTCCGCCACCGGCGGCGTTGTGCCCTGCGGCGCGACCGCGATCTGGGAAGAAAACTAACTCCTTCCGGCATCGCTTTGCGATGCCACCTCCCTCTGGGAGGGAGGCAAAAAGGCCCCCTCGCCGAGGGGGCTGGCTGCGAAGCAGGCTGAGGGAGTTCTGAGAATGGGGTACAGCCTTTTGGGAAGGCGCACCACCGGAAAGAGAAAACACAAATGAAAGAAACGATCCTGACAGCGAATGATTTGAAATTTCGCTACGACCCGGAAAAGCCGGTCTACGCCCTGAACGGCGTATCGGTGGGGGTCCGGCGCGGCGAGTTCGTGGCCGTTCTGGGCGCGAACGGCTGCGGCAAATCCACCTTGGCCAAGCACTTCAACGCCATCCTTCTGCCCGAAAGCGGCACCGTGATGGTGGAGGGGATGGACACCAAGGACGAGGACAAAATTTACGATATCCGCCAGAAGGTCGGCATGGTGTTCCAGAGCCCGGACAACCAGATCGTCGCCACCGTAGTGGAGGAAGATGTGGCCTTTGCGCTGGAAAACCTCGGCGTCCCGCCCGAAGAGATGCGCCGCCGCGTGGACGACGCCATGAAGATGGCGGGCATCTACGAGTACCGGGAGCGCGCTCCTCACAACCTCTCCGGCGGCCAGAAGCAGCGCGTCGCCATTGCGGGCGTGGTCGCCATGCGGCCCGACTGCCTGATCTTGGACGAGGCCACCGCCATGCTGGACCCGCGGGGCCGCGAGCAGGTAATGCAGACCATCCACCACCTGAATCAGGATATGGGCATCACGGTGGTCGCCATCACGCACTACATGGAAGAGGCCGCACAGGCCGACCGGGTGTTGGTGATGAGCAAGGGCAATGTGGTCATGGAGGGTACCCCGAAAGAGGTGTTCAGCCAGACCGAGAAGGTCCGCGCCCTGCGGCTGGATGTGCCCCAAGCGGCTGAGCTGCGGGATGAGCTGGTCAAGGCCGGCATCCCCATGCCCGAAGGCATCATCGATACCGGCGAATGCGCACAGGCTCTGTATGAGCTGCTGCAGTGAGGAGGGCGGACGAAATGGGAAGCATCATCAAAGTAGAGCACCTGAGCTATGTCTATAACCCCGGTATGCCCAACGCCGTCACTGCACTGGACGATGTGAGCTTCGAGGTGGAAGAGGGCGATTTCGTGGGCATCATCGGGGCCACCGGCTCCGGCAAGAGCACCCTCATCACCCACATGAACGGCCTGAACAAGCCCACCAGCGGCAAAATTTTCATTGATGGCCGCGACCTGTGGGCCGAGCCGGAAAAGATCCGCGATTTCCGTTTCCTGACGGGGCTGGTGTTCCAGTATCCCGAATACCAGCTCTTTGAGGAGACCTGTTATAAAGATATCGCCTTCGGCCCTAAGAACATGGGGCTGGATGACGCCGAGATCGACCGCCGCGTGCATGAGGCGGCGGAGTTCGTCGGCTTGGACGAAGCGCTGCTGGAGCGCAGCCCCTTTGAGCTGTCCGGCGGCCAGAAGCGCCGCGTCGCCGTGGCGGGCGTTATGGCGATGAAGCCCCGCATCCTTGTGCTGGACGAGCCCGCTGCCGGCCTCGACCCCGAAGGCCGGGATGAAATTTTGTCCGAAGTGAAGGACTATCACAAAAAGACCGGCACCACCGTGCTGCTGGTCTCGCACAGCATGGAGGACATTGCCAAGTACGCCAACCGGGTGCTGGTCATGTCCAATAAGAAGATCGCGATGTACGACACCGTGGAGAACGTCTTTGCCCGTGCTCCGGAGCTGCTGGAGCTGGGTCTGAGCGTGCCGCAGGTGACGAAAATTTTCCTCAAGCTGCGGGAGATGGGCGTGGACGTCCCGGCGGACGTGTACACCGTGCCCTACGCCGTCAAGATGATCTTGGAGGCCAAGAAGCGGCGGGACGCGGGCGAGAGCCTCATCCTGCCCCGTAAAGAGGGCGTGAAAGGGGGCGTGTCCGAATGCTGAGAGATATCACCATCGGCCAGCACTTTCCGGGCAGCAGCCTTGTGCACCGGTTTGACCCCCGGCTCAAGCTGGTTTTGACCATCGTTTATATCATCCTGCTCTTCGCGGCGTCCAACCCCTTGGGCCTGACGCTGTCCATCCTCTTCCTCGCGGCAATGTACGCCGTGGCGAAGATCCCCTTCAAGATGATCCTGAAGAGCCTGAAGCCCATTCTGCCCATCATCATTTTTACAGCAGTGCTCAACCTCTTCTTCGTCTCCGGCGAAGGGAAGCCGCTGGTGCATTTCTGGATCCTGAACATCTACGCCGAGGGCGTGCGCTACGCCGTGCTGATGGCGGTGCGCGTCATGGCACTGATCGCGGGCACCAGTCTGCTGACCTACACCACCAGCCCCATTGTGCTGACCGATGCCATCGAGCAGCTGCTCAAGCCCTTGGGCAAGCTCCACTTCCCGGTGCATGAGCTGGCCATGATGATGAGCATCGCCCTGCGGTTCATCCCGACCCTGATCGAGGAGACCGACAAGATCATGAACGCCCAGAAGGCCCGCGGCGCCATGCTGGACAGCGGCACCATGACCGAGCGGGTCAAGGCGCTGGTTCCGGTGCTGATCCCGCTGTTCATCTCGGCTTTCCGCCGCGCCGACGAGCTGGCCATGGCCATGGAGTGCCGCTGCTACCGCGGCGGCGACGGCCGCACCCGCCTGAAGGTGCTGCGCTGCACCAAGCAGGATTACATCGACCTTGCCGTCTGCATCGTCTGCTTTGTGGTGATCCTGTCCTCCCGGCTGGTGTTCCCGAATTTTTAAGAACTCCCTCGCCCTCTCAGTCAAAGCCTGTCGGCTTTGCCAGCTCCCCCAAAGGGGGAGCTTATACAGCGGATAGGATAGATGGCAAAAACCTCTCACTTTGGGAGAGGTGGCATTGCGAAGCAATGACGGAGAGGGCAAGGCCGTGAACGGTTTGCGAAGAACTTTTATGAACTACCTACTCATTCTATCCTACGACGGCACCAATTACTGCGGTTTTCAGGTCCAGCCCAACGGGCGGAGCGTAGCCCAGACCTTTCAGGATGGGCTGGAAGCCGTGCTGGGCACCCGGCCCGACATCAAGGGCTGCAGCCGCACCGACGCCGGGGTGCACGCGCTGGGGTTCGCGCTGAACTTCCACGCCGACACCCGCATCCCGCCGGAAAAGCTGCCGCTGGCCCTCAACCAGCATCTGCCGCCGGATATCCGGGTGCTGTCGGCCCGCATCGTGCCGGAGGATTTTCACGCCCGGTACGCGGCCCACACCAAGACCTACCTCTACCGCATCCACAACAGCCCCATCGATTCGCCCTTCGACGCGAAGTACTACACCCGCGTGCCCCGGCGGCTGGATGAGGCAAAGATGCAGCAAGCGGCCCGGCTCTTCGTCGGGAAGCACGATTTTCTGGCCCTCTGCGCGGCGGGCAGCTCGGCTGCGGCCCACGGCGACACCGTCCGCACCATTACAGATTGTAATGTTGTGCGGAAAGGTGACGAATTGGAGATCACTGTGACGGCGGACGGCTACCTTTATAATATGGTGCGTATCCTTGCCGGGACCTTGTGCGAGGCCGGGGCCGGGCGGCTGGACCCCGAAACGGTGCCCGCCATCCTCGCCAGCCGTGACCGCAGCAAGGCGGGGCCTACCCTGCCCGCACAGGGGCTGTTTTTAAAGTGCGTGAATTATAACTGAGAGGCGAAACTGATGGGAAAATTTACTCGCAGTCGTGCAGAAAACGACGAACCGCTTTCGGCGGGGCGCGTCGAATACCTCGAACAGGCACGGCAGAGGGCGCGCAATAAGCGCGTCCGCCGCACGGCGGTGCTGCTGGTGCTGCTGACGGGCATCGTGCTGTTCGCCACCGGCCTTGTGGGCAGCTCGGTGGCGATGGCGAAAGATTTCATCGACACGGCCCGCATCGCCCTTTTGCCCGGTGCGGGCTGGCCGCAGCAGACCGGTGTCTCGGAAGTGACGCAGGTGGAATCGCTGACCGGCAGCTTCGTCGAGCTGGGCAAGGAGGGCTGCGTCGTCTACTCCCGCAGCGGCAAAAAGCTGAACAGCATCCAGAGCGGCTACGCCCGCCCGGCACTGGCAGCGGGGAAGAATCGCTTTGTGCTCTACAACCGCTCCGGCAATGAGCTGCGGGTGGAGAGCCGCACCCAGAACCTTTACACAAAGCAGCTGGAGAACAGCATCTTCCTCTGCGCCATGGCGGACAACGGCAATCTGGCCGTGGTCACCGAGGACGTCAGCGCCATGGCAGAGCTGCTCATCTACAACTCCAACATGGAGCAGGTGCTGAGCTGGAGCATGAGCTCCAACGACGGCACCCCGCTGCGGATGGCTTTCTCCCCCGACGGGCGGAAGCTGGCGGCGGCAGCGGTCACGGCGGGCGGCGGACAGATGATGACGAACCTCTACCTCGTCAATCTGGCGTCGGGCGACCCCGTGAGCCTTGCCAACCAGAGCGGCGTGCCGCAGTGGCTGGGGTGGACCTCGGCCTCCACGATCTTGGCGGTCTACGACTCCCGCGCCGTCCTTTACAATGCGGGCGGCGGCGAGCGCGCAGCCTACGAATTTGCGGGAAACACCCTGAAGGATATTTCGGTGGACGCGGCGGGAAATGTGGCCCTGCTGCTGGGTTCCGGCCAGCTGCATCAGGCGGTGCTGCTGGATAAGAGCCTGAATGTCCAGTTCAGCGGCACAGTGTCCTCGGCCAATTCCATCGTCCGGGCGGGGAGCCTGTTCTATCTGCTCAGCGACAGCGGGGTGGAGTGTTACAACACCTCCGGCGAGCAGCAGTGGAGCCAGACCCTCGCAGCCAAGCCCCAAGCGCTGCTGGCCGATACCAAGGAGCTGCTGCTCTTCAGCGGCAACACCGCGCAGGTACTGGAAGTGCCGCAGAAATAACAAGGATCATACTATATGTTCAAGAATCCGTCATTTATTTTTGATATCATCTGTACGGTGGTCTGGCTGCTGCTGGCGGTCCGCTATGCCCGCAAGGGGTTTCTGGCGGCGGTCGTGCAGCTGACGGGCAACCTTGTCAGCCTGTTCGGGGCCCGGCAGTTTTCCGGCTGGGCAGCCGGGCAGGTGTTCGAGCAGGTTTTTGCGAACAGTTTCCGCGACCAGATCGCGGCCAGCATCTCCGCCGAAGGGGCGGTCAGCCTTTCCGGCATCGCGGCCAAGTACGCGGGCTTTCTGCCGGAGAGCTTCCGCGCGTCCATCGTAGAGGCCTGTGAGCGCTCCATCTCGGCGGTGCTCAACGACAACGCCGTGGTGCTGGCGGATGTCATCGTCCAGAAAGTGCTGGCCCCGCTGCTGACGCCCGTCATCTCGCTGGTGCTGTTCTTCGTGGCATTCGCCCTGCTGCGGATGCTCGTCAGTCTGCTGGTCACGGTGCTGGGGCTGGTGAACAAGCTCCCGGTCATCGGGGCCGTCAACCACGGACTTGGCTGGAGCGTCGGCGCACTGGCCAGCCTCGTGGACATCTATCTGGTGCTCTGCGTGGTCTGGGCACTCATCGTCATCACCGGCGGCAATCTCACCGTTCTCAACGATACGGTGATGAGCGGCAGCCTTTACTATAAAGCATTCAATTTGTTCAACCCGTTCCTGTAACGGGGCGGAACTGAAGGAGGAACTATGGTCTGCATTCGATGCCAAAAGCGTCCGGCCATCATCTTCGTGCAGCGCATGGAGAACGGCCAGATGAAAAATGAGGGGTACTGCTTACACTGTGCCCGCGAACTGCACATCAAGCCCGTGGAGGACCTGATGAAGCAGTTCGGCATGTCGGACGAGGACATGGACAACATGGAGGACCGGATGGAAAACATGATGCAGGAGCTGGGCGACGGCTCCGGCTCCATGAATCCGTTCTCGATGATGATGAACATGGGCCAGCCGCAGGAGGACGACGGGGACGAGGACCTGATGCCCGGCTCCAGCGCGACCTTCCCGCTGAGCATGAACGGCGGCACGCAGGAGGCCCCCAAGGGAGATAAAAAGCCCGGCAGGAACGGCAAAAAGCCGCCCCGCCGCAAATTTCTGGATACCTATTGCGAGAACCTGACCCGCAAGGCGAAGGAGGGCAAGCTGGATGACATCATCGGGCGGGACCGGGAAATTTACCGCACCATCCAGATCTTGAGCCGCCGCCAGAAGAACAACCCCTGCCTCATCGGCGAAGCCGGTGTCGGCAAGACGGCCATCGCCGAGGGCATTGCGGAGCGGATCGCCAAGGGCGACGTCCCGGCGGGCCTGAAGGAGAAGGAGATCTACCTGCTGGACCTGACCAGCCTTGTGGCGGGCACCCAGTTCCGCGGCCAGTTCGAGCAGCGGGTCAAGGGTCTGCTGAGTGAGGTCAAGGCGGCGGGCAACGTCATCCTGTTCATCGACGAGATCCACACCATCACCTCCGCCGGTGAGAGCGAAGGTGCCATGAACGCGGGCAACATCCTGAAGCCCGCCCTCTCCCGCGGGGAGATCCAAGTCATCGGCGCCACCACCTTCAACGAGTACCGCAAGTATATCGAGAAGGATCAGGCGCTGGAACGCCGCTTCCAGCCCGTCCGGGTCGAGGAGCCCAGTGTCTCCGATACGCTGGCCGTGATGAACGGCATCAAGCACTACTACGAGGAGCACCACCATGTGCAGGTGCCCGCCGATGTGCTCAGCGCCGCCGTCACCCTGAGTGAACGGTATATCACCGACCGCTACCTGCCCGATAAGGCCATCGACCTGCTGGATGAGGCCTGTGCGTGCTGCAATCTGGCCCACCCGGCCATCTCGGAGTACCTGACCATGCAGAAGGAGCTGGACGCCCTGAAGCAGGAAGAGGCCGAGATGGAGAACACCGACGTCAACGAGCCCATCGACTACGAGCAGGTGGCCGAGCGGAAGACCCGGATGGCCCAGCTTGAAAGCGAGCTGCCCGCCAAACAGGCCGCCGCCAGCGAGATCAAGGTGACCATGGACGATGTGGCCAAGGTCATCGAGCTGTGGACCGGCATCCCGGCGGTGAAGATCCGCGAGACCGAGTACGCGAAGCTGGCGGGCCTTGAGTCCGAGCTGAAAAAGAAGATCATCGGGCAGGATGAAGCCGTGCATCTGGTGGCACAGGCCGTCAAGCGCAGCCGGGCCGACCTGTCCGGCCGCCGCCGCCCCGCCAGCTTCATCTTCGTCGGCCCCACCGGCGTCGGCAAGACCGAGCTGGTCAAACAGCTGGCCGCCCAGCTCTTCGACGGCCCGGACCCCCTCATCCGCCTCGATATGAGTGAGTATATGGAAAAATATGCGGTCTCCCGCATGATCGGTTCGCCTCCGGGCTACGTGGGCTACGAGGAGGCCGGTCAGTTGACCGAAAAAGTCCGCCGCCGCCCCTACAGCGTCGTGCTCTTCGACGAGATCGAAAAGGCTCACCCCGACGTCATGAACATCCTGCTGCAGATCCTCGATGAAGGCAAGATCAACGACGCGCAGGGCCGGACGGTGGATTTCTCCAACACCGTCATCTGCATGACCTCCAACGCGGGCAGCAGCGACCAGTCCACCGGCGGGCTTGGCTTCAACAAGAGCGAGAGCCAGCTCAGCGAGGAAAAGACCCGCAAGGCGCTGGCCCAGTTCCTGCGGCCGGAGTTCCTTGGCCGTGTGGACGAGGTCATCACCTTCAAGCCGCTGGGTCAGCAGACGCTGGAGGGCATCGCCGCCCTGATGCTGGACGAGTACAAGCCCAGCATGGAGGCCAAGGGCATCCGCTACAGCTACACCCCTGCCGCGCTCCACGCCCTCGTGGTCAAGAGCCAAGGCGGAAAGTTCGGTGCCCGCGACCTGCGCCGCGTTATCCGCAAGGCGGTGGAAGACCCCGCCGCCGAAAAGATCATCGACGGCACCCTCGCCTCCGGCTCCACCCTGACCGTGGACGCCGAGAACGACGAGATCGTTCTGAAATAAAACACGAGCCGCCGTGCAGTTTTGAACGCTGCACGGCGGCTTTTGTATTTGTCTGCAAATTCTGGCGGGAAGCGGCAGCTCAATCGTGCTCGCCGGTGTAGATCTGGATATAGCGGGGGGCGTGCTTGTCCTGCACAAAGAGCAGAGCGCAGGTCAGCGCGGCAGCTAAGAACGTGAACACAGCAAGCAGAGCTTTGAGAATTTTCATCGTTTTATCCTCCTTGGCGGGTAATTGCAAACCGGGGTAAAAAGGGTGCACGGGGGGCTCCCCCTGCGTTATGATACCCAGTATAACATATTCTGCGCCGAAAGGCAAACATCCGTATTTTTTGGGCAACGTTACAAAAATATCAAGGGTTAGTTATGCCTAATCGTCAAAAATGGCAAATAAAATTCAGGAAATTGCATCATTTTCGCTCAGTTGTCGTTGAACTTCCGGGTACAAAATGATACAATAAGCGTGTTAAGCAGCTGCCGTCTTGGGCACCCGTGCGCCTGTACGAGGGCCGGGGGCGGCAATTCAAGTCAGAATGGGGGATTTAAGTCCATGTTGAACAAGCTGAAACGTGCGGCGCTTGGCGCGCATACGCCGCATGACAAAGCAACTGCTGCAAGCAAACCGATCCCGATGCCTCTGCCCGCGCAGGTACGCATCCTGATGAGCCAGCACATCGGCGCCCCGGCGAAAGCCTTGGTCAAAAAGGGCGACGAGGTCTTCGTCGGCACCAAGATCGGCGAAGCTGGCGGTTTCGTCTCTGCCAATATCCACTCCAGCGTTTCCGGCATCGTTGCTGCCGTGGAACCCTTCCGTCTGTCCAACGGCCGGATGTGCGACTCCGTCGTCATCAAGACCGATGGCAAGCAGACCGTTGACCCTGCCGTCAAGGCCCCGGAAGTGACCGATAAGGCCAGCTTCCTCGCCGCTGTGCGGGAGTGTGGTCTGGTCGGTCTGGGCGGCGCAGGTTTCCCGACCGACGTCAAGCTCCAGCCGAAGCCGCCGGTGGATACCCTGCTGATCAACGCTTCCGAGTGCGAAGT
>UMCF01104634.1_pt1 | contig 10768 bp, 9 predicted proteins | sample 1964131 | NCBI WGS metagenome assembly UMCF01 (sample SAMEA4835958, study PRJEB28245) | human gut metagenome | biome: gut microbiome; material: fecal sample | place: Denmark | collected 2008
CCATATTTGGAGTGCGTGCGGTCAATAATCGTACCCATCAGGACATCGGAGAATCCATCAAAAACACGCGACAGCAGCAAAATCATACCAACCGCACCGACAGAAATGCCTACAACGTTCGTGTAAAAGTAGGTGAGAAGGGTAGTTGTGATTGTGTATATGAGCGTCAGTGCCGGATCGCCAAAGCAATATGCCAATTTCTCCGACATAGGCACTTTGATAAACTCGTTCATATCCTTGCTTTTCTGCTTAAAATTAAGAAGTTCTGCTATACCGCCTTCATGACTTTTGGATCTTCTCATGCTGGTTACATCAGACTTTTCCATAATTATTCCCTCCCGTTGCACGCGTGTTTTTTACAGGGATGAAAAACACTGTGAATTTAGATTTTGTTTATTATATCACCGCGTGCGCGTGAACGCAAACTACTTGTATGATTTTAACCGTAACAAAATTGCCAAAATCACTTAGGATGCTATCGAATATTTCGCGTAAAGGATAAAAGAAAACGAAAATCTGACAAAAATTTTTCCGCAGATATAACGTATATTGTGCACGTTCGTAAAAAAATATATGCTGGAACATACGATAGCAAAATACAAAGAATGAATATGTTATATTTATATCAAAATGTAGTTGAAAAGTAACAAAAAAGTGTAGAGATTTATCATGGAGCTGTACAGAGCTGGAACATTTTTATGTATATTTTAGGGCAGCATCCAGTTGTATGGCAAAAATCGTACAAGGCGGTTGTGGAAATGGCGGAAATTGACGAACCGGAGATTCAAATGCCATAGACGCAGATGTCAAGACGTGATTTTTGGCAGACTAATTTAAAAATACAAAAATCATGCATTGGCGAACTTCAGATCTGACTCAGCCGAGTCAGATTCACAGCCGTATATCCAGCCATCCTTGAATCGTAGATTGTAGATATGAGCCTATAGGAAATACGGGAAGCAAGTGATACATACCGATAGATTCTGAACAAAAAACTGCGCAATAATACAACACATCATAAATCCGGCGCAAAAGCCCGAACCGGTCAGTAATTTGGCCTCGAAAGGACAAGTTTATTAACTGAACAAAATAAAAATTTTGTTCAGTTAGAGATAGGGTCTTCCGGAAATACAGCCAAAATGAACGGATTTCTTCGGTTTTTACTGACAGCGAAAAACCAACATATAATTTGTAAATTTCAATTGATAGTATCTCTACTTTGTTTCGATTTAGATTTAAATGTATTCATTAGAATTTTCAAGCAAAAAAATAGTCCTTGCGTTTAACAAAGACTATTTCTGCTTGAAATGTTTTTTCAATTCTGAACAACTACAAAATCTCGATATTGCCGTTAAATTACGCCATTTTACCGTTGATTTATTGTTGATTTATGATGATACATTTGGACGCTTGTTTTAGAAATTCAAGGGATATATTTTGTTCCCCACTGCATAATGGAATAAAATACCGGCAGTAAATCTTGCCCTTTCAGTGTTAGAGAGTATTCTACTCGCAACGGCATCTCATTGTACTGGATTCGTTGTATCAAATCATCGGCTTCCAACTCTTTGAGGGCATTTGTCAGCGCCGTATTTGTAATTGGCTTTAGCATCTTTTTCAGTTCACCGAAGCGCATGGGCGATTTAATACAAAGTTCATAGAGGATTTGGAGCTTCCATTTTCCTTGCAGCATCTGCACCACTGGCGTGACCGGGCAGTTTCCCTCATCGGTCAGAATCACGCTGCCTACCTTTTCTTTGAATTCTTCATCAGAAAGGCCTGAATTTTTTTATGAAAGAACTGAACATTATGAAAGAACTGAACATTATGGAGGCAACCGTTTATACCTCCCCCAACCCGCTGACTTTAATCTGTTCTCTGAATGAGGATGGCACCACCAACTTGGCACTCATCTGCTTTGTTTCCTATCTCTCTTTCGATCCGCCGATGATTGGATTTTCCGCAGGAAAGCAGTCCCACACCGGCAAGCGTGTGCGGGAGACGGGTAAAGTCATCGTTACGATCCCCGGTGAAAGTTTGGCTGGCGCGGTGATGGCCTGCGGCAGTTCCACAGGTGCGACGGCTCATAAGGTTGCTGAAAATCATATTGAAATGAAAGCGGTAGACAGCAGCGATATTCAGATCCCGACGGACACCCGGCTGGCCATGGTAGCTACCTTGCAGCAGTCCGTGGAGGTTGGCGACCACATCCTTCACATCTGCCAGGTGGACAAATTCCTAGGCGATGAGGAAAAAAAGGGGTTGTATGCCTGGAATGGCTTTGGAAAAGTCGCGTCTGCGACAGAAGGCTAAATGCGGCGACGCCATGAAGCAGGTTTATGACGCAGGCATCCGCACTGTGTGCTTTATCGCTCCGGTTTTTCTATGGAGTGCTGATAACGAATAAATAAACCCTCAATCCATCTCCTACAACTGAACTTCCTTTTCCTGTGGAGCAGATCATGGAAGGGATTGATGCTATGATCGTCACCCATATCCATCCCGACCATTTTGACCCGGAAACAGCAGCTATGCTGGACAAAAGTATTCCTGTTTTTGCTGTAAATGAAGAAACCAAAACCCAAATTGAAGGATTTGGCTACACTTCCGTCATGGTACTCAAGGATGAAGGGACTGATTTTGACGGCGTGGTTCTCATCCGCACGGAAACTATGCATGGAGAGTCACCTGACCAGGCGGCCGGACCGGTCTGCGGCATCATTCTTCAAGCGGCTGAGGAGCCTGTCCTGTACGTGGCTGGGGATACTGTGTACTATAAAGGGGTTGAACAGGCTTTGGAACAGTATCGCCCGGACGTGGTAGTGCTCAATGCCTGCGGTGCGGAGCTGATGGGGCTTGGGCGCCTCATCATGGGGGACGAGGATGTTTTGAAGGTATGCGAGGCCGCACCGGATGCCACCATCATCGCCAGTCATATGGATGCCGTCAATCATGCAACTGTCAGCCGTGCTGGACTCCGTGATTTTCTGAAGAAACACGGTAAGGATGGACGTGTATTAATTCCAGAGGATGGAGAATGCTTAGAGTTTTCGGGAACGTAATCTCGGTATGACGAAATCATTACGGTGCTGATCATCGTCCTCTTCTGTTTCTTGAACAGCAAGTACAATGTCACCGTAAGGGCGGCGAGGCCATCAACGACCCCGCCGCTCGTCTATTATCGCTCCTATTCTGCATGGCAAAGTAATTTGTACGGAATCTTGACATATAGGAGCAAAGCCACCGGCACCACTGCGTTTTTCTCGCAGAAGTGTTGGTGGCTCGTTGTTCGCAATCTCGCGATTGCTGTATTGGAAATCACCTTCTCGTTTTCGTTGTATCTCCGTTTGTATCATCCCATTTTCAAACAGAGAACGTGCTTCGAGAACGCTCTTTCCGTTCCATTCATCTCCCCAGAAGTGAATGCCATCCAAAATTATGATTGCTCTATTCGCTAAGCGAAAAGTCAAAATGCATAGCCAGCGTTTGAAACAGATGCTGCATGACTTGATCTGCCAAATGACACATGTCTAGCTTTTGAATAAATGCTATGACGTTTTTTATCTCTGATTCCGGTACGCAAAAAGCTCGCAGACTCATCGTTAAAAATCGTTCCAGTTTTTTATCCAATGTAAAATATATATCACACTTATGTGCCATATACGCTTGCATAATTCCTGCAGAGCCGATTTCCATCTCGTAAAAATCACTTTCGCTGAGCTGCGGCTGATACGAGCCAAAAATCTGATACAGCTCTTTCGCCGTGTTTCGATTGATGTACTCCGCAGCTTCTTTCTGCATATATGCTTCTACATAAATATCCCGTAAAACTTCATTCCGCTCTGTCAGTGTAAGCTGAATGCTTGTCTCCACGGCATAGATATAAATCGGCGCAGCCGCCTCTCCGGCGATCTTTCGTGCAACACCAAACTGATTGCTGAACATAAACTGTACCAGTTCGATAAGCACGCCGTCTTTTGCGTGAAAGATATTTTGAAACGTGCTGACGGAAACATGCGCCTCCCGCACAATTTCCGCAACGGTTGTTCCTCTATAACCCTTTTCTAAGAACAAGCGCACGCAGGCGGATAGAATACGTTTTTTTGCCGCAAGGCTCGCCTTTGTGATTGCGATAAGATCGCCTTCTTTCTCATGCACTCCTTGGTATGTGTACCAATTATACCATGGTGTTCCCTACTTATCAATGCTGTTTCGTAAATTTCTCGCCGTCTTTACAAAAAATTAGCAGGATTTACGAAACATTTTTCCCGTCTGCATCGGCAGACGGGAAAAATGTATTGTTCTTCACTTCTTCGTCATAAAATTCATCGCCGATTTTGCCATCAACCGCTTGGTTCCAACCTTATCAAACGTGATTTCCAGCAAAATATCACCGCCCATCGGCTTACACGAGGTAATCATGCCGTGACCAAATGCCTTGTGATCGACTTGATCGCCCGGTTTTAATGCCGGTGCAGCGACTGTTTGGGCTGTTTTTTTCTTGGCAATCACAGGCTGCTTTTTATGTGTTCCGGAAATGTCATAGGCTCGGCTGGATTGATATTTCGGGTTTGGCTGTAAATCCAGTTTCTCCTGCATTTCCTGCCGTGTCTCCGAAATATTCGAGTCAACGAACTGTTTTGGAATTTCTTTCAAAAATTGAGACGGTTTGGAATATTGCGTTCTGCCGTACATCATACGACGTTCTGCACAAGTCAGATAGAGCTGCTGCTTTGCACGCGTCACAGCAACATAGCACAACCGCCGTTCTTCCTCCAAATCTTCTTCTTTTTCCATCGCACGGAAGCCTGGGAAAATGCCTTCTTCCATACCGACAAGAAATACCTGAGGAAATTCCAATCCCTTCGCCGAATGCATCGTCATCATAACAACAGCGTCAGAGCTTTCATCCATGCGGTCAATATCGGTGAACAGCGAGACTTCTTCCAAAAATCCTTCCAGTGTCGGCTGTTCCTGCCGAGAAATAAAATCGGCAATGTTGGATTTTAACTCCATGGTGTTTTCAATTCTGCCCTGTGCTTCCTGCGTCTCTTTTGCTTTCAGCGCTTCCAAATAACCGGTTTGAACCATGACCTGTTCATAGAATTCATCCAGCGGCATATGCTCTTTCATTTTTTGCAGATTGGTGATGAGTTCCGCGAACTTTGTCAGCGCATTTGTCGCGCGTCCAAGTTCCGGATGTTCTGCTGCATGAGAAACAATGTCAAACATCGTCGTGTTGTTCAGTTCCGCCAGCATCGCAGCCGTTTCAACGGTTTTGTTGCCAATTTTGCGTGCCGGTACATTGATGATGCGGCGCAGGCGCAAATTATCTGTCGGATTGGCAATGACCCACAGATACGCCAGCATGTCTTTTACTTCTGCGCGGTCAAAGAATCGCAGACCGCTGACAATGCGATATGGCACACCGTTTCTCTTAAATGCGCTCTCAATGCTGTTGGACAGCACATGATTGCGATATAAAATTGCATAATCGCTGAAGTGTTTTCCGTCAGCGACACCTTCGGTAATCATGCGAGCGACATATTCCGCTTCGCCTTCCTGTGTATCCGAACGGTGGAATCGAATTTTTGCGCCGTCCCCGTTGTCTGTCCAAAGCTCTTTGCCTTTGCGGCGCGCGTTGTTGCGAATCAGCTCATTTGCCGCACTCAAAATATTTTGCGTAGAGCGATAATTCTGTTCCAACCGAATGGTCGTTGCGTTTTTGTATTGACCCTCAAATTCCAAAATATTTGTGATGGTTGCGCCGCGGAACTTGTAAATACTCTGATCGTCATCACCGACAACACAGATGTTTTCATATCCGCCTGCCAGCAGGCTGGTCAGTACATACTGTGCATGGTTGGTATCCTGATACTCATCCGCCATAACATAATGGAACTGTCTTTGATAGCGCTCCAAAATGTCCGGATTGCCCTGCAGCAGCTGCACAGTTTTCATAATAATATCATCAAAGTCCATGGCATTGGATTCTTTGAGCTGCTTTGCATATTGTTTGTAAATTTCTGCTACAGTAGACTTGTAATAATCCTCTGTATTTTCTACGGCGTACATGCGCGGCGTCTGTAAATTATCTTTCGCTCTGCCGATTGCGCTGGCGACACCGCGTACATCAAATACTTTGTCGTCCAGCTTGTTATTTTTAATAATCGCCGTTAAAACCCGCTTTTGGTCATCGGTATCGTAAATTGTAAATGAGCGGTCATAATCAATGGCGTCACATTCTCGGCGCAAAATGCGCACACACATAGAGTGAAACGTACTTGCCCAAATATCTTTGGCAAATTCTTCTCCTAGTGCGCGCTGCAGGCGGCTTTGAATTTCCTTTGCAGCTTTATTGGTAAATGTAATCGCCAGAATTTGCCATGGGCGGGCGGGATTGACGCGGCACAAGGTCTCTGCGCGCATACGATGTTCTTCCGTCGGATTGCGCAGGTATTCTCTCAAGAACAGCAAATCATCTTCTGTGGCGTCCTCCGGCGCATATGCATAGGAATATCCCTCGCCAAATCGCAAAATATTGATGATGCGATTGATTAAAACCGTTGTCTTGCCGCTTCCGGCACCTGCCAGCACGAGCAGCGGGCCTTCGGTGTGAAAGACAGCCTCGCGCTGTTTTTCATTTAAATGCTGAAATTCTCGTTCGATAATTGCCGCACGCATTGCAGCGTATTGTATGTCAAATCTTGATTGCTCCATGAGCGTCTCCTTTATTTCCGTGCTTTCCTAACAAATCTAATTTATTGTATCATTGCAGGTATAAAATATCAAGTCGATGAACAACAGGGTGGCATCGGTATCATCCCGCGCCACCCTGCAATCGCTTGTCTTATAATTGCTCGATTTTTTGTTTTACCGTGTCGTAATCCGCCACGGCATTGATAAATTCCAGCAAAGCATTGGCCGTCATATGGGAAGGCAAATCCAGCGCTTGAAGCAATTGTTTGCGCTTTTCCTGACTGCCCGGCATACCGGTTAATCCCCACTCGTAAAAGTCTGCTTTGGTAATTTGCGGACGGTTGGGTTTGCTGTCCAGACAATCAACACCGGCTTTTTGGAGTGCCTGTATAATCACTTGGTTTGGTACACCCTCTACGCCCAGCGTTCCTTCTTTCGAGCCTTTTGTCTTACGTTTTTCTTTTCCGGCAATCTGCGGAATATAGGCGTGGCGAATCTGATTGCTCGGAATCGCGCCACGCAAATAATTGCGAATGACAAAGCCCGCGCCATCGCTGTCCGTCAGCACCAAAATGCCGCGTTCCGCCGCAATGCGGCGAATCAACTTTAATTTTTCCTTGTTGTTAAAGATGGCAAAACCGCCGGTTTCGATGACAACAGTATCTACCAGCTGTTTGATTTTATTGACATCATACCGGCCTTCTACAATAATTGCCTCTTTGATGTGTATCATCGTCTGTTTGATTTCCTTTCTTCCAAGTTTTCCGCCAATTGCAGCAGCAGCAGTTCCAATACCTTCTGTCGATCAGAACCGGCGGACTTCATGGCAACATCGCTCTCTCCGCACAGCAATACCGCGCGCCGCAGCCACTTCACAGAAAGCTGCGCGGCAGACTGCTGCATTTTCCGAGCATAATACGGGGACTTGCTGCCGAGCAGTTCCATGAGCTGCGCTTCGCTGCTGTGTGCCTCAAGAGCAAGCCGTGCTGCGTATAATCTCTGCATGTGGCGTGCCACAGCGGCAAGCAATACAATCGGTTCATTTTTTTGTGCAATCAATTCTTGAACCAATCCCAATGCGCGGTCAAATCGCTGTGCCGTAATCGCGTCAGTCAAATCGAACGTTACGGCGTCCAGTACTTTGGTACATACCGCGTCAATATCACTTTTTCTGACGGAATCCGTTGCGCTGTGTGCACAGGCCTTCTCAATCTCTGACAGCAGATTGGTCATAGACGTACCGCAGATAAACAGCAAATAGTCACACGTATCGTTGTCTATCTGCTTGCCTGCCGCGCGCACATGTCGTTTGACCCATGGAATTAAATCATGCCGTTCTAACTGGGAAAAATTTGCAATACACCCTGTTTTTGCAATGGAAGTATACAATTTGGTGCGCTTGTCCGGTTTGAGTTCTATCGTATCATAGTAAAAAACCAAGCAGACGAACTCCGGCAAATCGCTTAGAATGGCGGGCAGTTCGTCTTTGAGTGCGGCAGTCGGCTTAAAGATATCCAAATCCTTCACGACAATCATGCGGCGTTCCGCCATCATCGGAAAACTGTCCACCGTATCGCGCAAATCTTCTGCGGTCAGCGAAGCGCCTTCAAATACTGTGTAGTTGAAATCGCGGAAGGTTTCATCAACGACCTCTTTGTCCAGCGCTGCCAAATAATGCTGTTTTAGGTAGGCTTCCTCTCCGCCGATGACATACAACGAACCGACCGTATGATTTTTTAAATCTTGTTTGAGTAATTGTGTTCCATCTGTCTTGCTGGACTTCTTTGCTTTGGGCGGCATCGTTTTCACTCCTCTTCTCGCACGGTTTTCCAAATAATTGTTCCGGAAACATAGGGATTGCTCGCCGGAATCCCGTCATAGCTCTCTTTGCTGTTCCAGCCGTTTTCTATCACAAGCTGATTAGGACAAATGCGCCGCAAAATTTCGTGCATCTTATCCGCATCTTTCGTAAAACTGCCAGCTACCAGCAAGGTATCACAGGCCAGCGGATACTGTTCCGTCAGCTCCAGCAGCATTTTCTGTGTCAGCGCGCGAACCGTTACTATGTTGTGCTGTTCCGATTGCATACGCACAACCAATTTGCGCTCGGTGCGCCCCAAAACAGACAATCCCAGTACCGGATCTCCCACCTGTAATTCGTTCTGCGGCGCGGTTTTATCATACGGGATGTTTTGCTCGCGCAATATTTTCATAAATTTTGGATACACTGCATTCTTTTCGCGGTTTTCCTCCGGCAAAATCACCATATCCACCGGAACTTTCTGCAAAAGCTCACTGGCGTTTCGAGCGGCGGATTTGTCTATAGAAGTCAGTATGAACAAATCAATATTTTGCTGATTGTTCCAATCCATGTATTGTTTGATGTCCTCCACGGCGTCATGGTATCCGGTTGCACTGCAGTCAATTAGCGCCAGTTCATCGCCGCAGGACACCAAAATAGCTTGCCCGTTTCCCTCGGATAAAACAGTAACCGTCCAATCGTCCCACGCCGCATTGCTGCGGGACAGGCTGACGCCAATCAATACGGCTGTTATCATCGGCGTGCATATTGCGAGCACGCGTTTATTCCCCAGCCACAGCATCAAAATCATCAGGATACTGACGAGAACGGACAAAAGAAAATCTACGGTATTCTCACAGTATAGCACACCGAACGGGATTGCTGCAAAGAAATCTCCAATTTGATATACATAATCTGTCAGCCATGCCGCCGGTTTCAGGACGATGCTCGCCAATGGCGCGGAAATGATGCCAAGGACACCACCGAGAAAAAGCAGCGGAAACAGCAAAGAAATAGCCCAAAGTGCCAATAAATTGGAAAAAATCGAAAAGACAGACAAATATCCAAAATGATACAGCAAAAATGGCGTCGTCAATGCGGCGGAGGAAACCGAACAGCCAAGACTTCCCATTACGCCGCGATATACTTTTTTCAATCTGCGTGGCATTCGTTTGGGAACCGAAAAGATATGCTGGTATTTCCAAGCAAAGCACAAAATTCCCAGTGTCGAGGTAAACGACAGCTGCAGGCTGACGGATAACAGCGCATCCGGCAGAACCAGCAAAATAAGCAAGAGCGCGAAAAATAGCGCATTGACACTGTCATATTCTTTTCGCAGGGCAAACGCCAATAAAATCAGCCCATACATCACACAGGCACGAACGACTGACGGTGACCAGCCGACCATGAGATAAAATGCAAGCAGCACAGGAATGCCAAGATACGTGCCGATTTTTCTTCCAAGCAGCAACAGCAGCATCGAAATCAAAAATCCTACATGCAGACCAGACAGTGCAATGACATGCGATAAACCCGCACGCCGCAGGTGATCGGTATCTGTCGTGGTCAGTGCAGTGCGATCTCCGGTTGTCAGGGCGCGCCAAAAGGCAGCCTGCCGCTCGGTTCCGTGCTGCATGTAAACAGTGCGTAATGTTTGCGCAAATGCCTTGGGATAATAGCGCAGAGGTCGATGGCTCGGTGCTGTCACAACCATGCCAAATTCTTCGTTGACGTGTGCCAAAATCGCATAGCCTTGTGAGCGATAATACGAAGCGCGGTCAAATCCCTGCGTTTGATTGGGAATATAAAAATCAAACGTAGCAGTCAGTTCATCTCCGGGCTTGATGTCCTGCTCCGTCTTGGGCAGATATGCCAGCGTCCGAAAATTGAGCGGGCATCCGATACGGGAGCCGATGACACGAATTTCCACGCGCTGACCGGTATCATACTGTTTTGGGAAGTCTGTCACTTCAACAATCATGGACTTGCTGGTGCCGTCAAGTGCAGCGCAGGGCGCTTGAATCACTGCATGATATGCCTGTGTATAGCAGAGCCCAGACAAGACGCCTGCAAACAACACGCAAGCCGGACGGAAAGCAGACCATTTCCATCCAAACAGAAAACACCCTGCGAGCAATGTCAGTGCCAATACCCACGGCAGTGAAAATGAACGCAAAGCCAGAGCCACACCGGCGGCAAATGCCGCGGAAAACCAAATCACCGGACGCTTCATCGGTTTGCCTCTCCTCCTTTAGATAGAAAGCGAGG
>UMCF01041809.1_pt1 | contig 10761 bp, 5 predicted proteins | sample 1964131 | NCBI WGS metagenome assembly UMCF01 (sample SAMEA4835958, study PRJEB28245) | human gut metagenome | biome: gut microbiome; material: fecal sample | place: Denmark | collected 2008
CTCTCAATTTGACTTGTACTATTTATATTCTAACACCAACTTGCTTTTGATTTGTATTGCAAGATTCCGTTTTCAAAAATCTCGAAAACAAATGAGAAAATCATTAATCTTGCAACATTAACAATAATCTGAGTGAGAACAGCATTCGCCCGGTAACCGTGGGCCGTAAGAACTGGCTATTCTCTGATACACCGTAGGGTGTACAGGATAACATCCTGTATCTTACGATTGTCGAGAGAGTAAAGGTATACTATCTGGATTTGTATCAATATCTAAATTTTCTGTTTGAGCAAAGGCCAAACAAAGAAATGTCAGATGATGAACTTAAAAAACTTGCTCCTTGGAACAAAAGTGTGAAGGAGCTATGTAGCATAAAATAGAGAAAAACACTTGTGTTTCGGATTTCTAGCAAGAGATTCGGGATTCACATCTGGAGTACATCCATAAACTAGGCGTTTACAATTGAAAGGACTTGAAATTATAGGAAGGAGAACAGCTATGAAAATTTTGTTTTTACATCTTAGCGATGCACACTTAACACAGCAAACAAATTTGAGTGAAATTAACACTAATGCAATTGTAAATTCATTATCTCAGATGGAAAACTTTGATGAGTGTGTGCTGGTTTTCTCAGGAGATATAGCTAATTCGGGTAATAAAAACGAGTATAGAGTTGCAGGAAGTATATTTGGCAAAATCTTAAAAGGTATTAATGATAAATATTTTGATGGGAAAAAACATATTCCAACATTAATTGTACCAGGAAATCACGATAATTTAGTGAGAAATTCAGACAGAAAAAGGGAAGAGATTATTGGATTTTATAAAGATAAGAAAACGGAAAGCCATTATAACGATGATTTGGTAGAATTGGACAATTTTTATAATTTTGCAAATAGAAATTATTGTTTCAAACGTAATAAAAACATAGAAGTAAGAAGTCTTAGATTTGGTTCTTTTACGATAAAAGTGAATCTTATAAATTCTGCTCCGTTTTCGTTGCTTGGAAGTGAAAACGGAGATAAAGGTTTACATTACATTCCTAGTAGAGAGATTTCCAAATTTGATTTTGATAAACAGGAAAATTATACACTTTCTATTATTCATCATGGGCCAGAATGGTTTGCTGATGAAACTAAAAAGGCGTTGTATAATAAATTTTATGAATCAACAGACTTGTTATTTGTCGGACACGAACACTTTTCGTTAAATGAAACTAAAAAAGTGAATGGCAGACAAATCGATGTTTCGAGTGGTGTAGCATTATACGGAACAAAGACAGAGCATGGATTCAATGCATTAGTTCTTGATACAAATGTTGCATCATTGATTGGATATAAGTTTATCTACAATGGTAGAATATATAAGCCTTCCAAAAAACCTGTTATTAAAAATGAAAATATTAATTTCAAGGGAAAATACAAATTTACGCATACGCCTGAATATAAAAGATATCTTGAAAGTGATATTGAACAACGAGAGGGTGAAAAGTATTTGGATTACTTTGTTTTTCCATCACTTGAAGCAAAGAATTTGAATGGTCAATTAGATACTATAAATATAACTACAGAAGAAAAATTTATGGAGGTTTTCAATTCAAATTCTCGAATTACTATAGAGGGAAGTTTGAAATCTGGAAAGACAACATTGGCGAAGTATTTGTGCTTAGTGTTAGCGAATGAATATGTTACGTTGTCGCTCACAGAAGAAAGTTTTGGTGCAAAAAGTAATAGAAATATATTAAAATATGCTCTTGAAGAACAATTTGGACAAGATACGGATTGTGATGAATATTTGCAATTAGACAAAGAAAAAAAGGTTCTTATTGTTGATAGAAATGATAGGGTAAACAAAGAGAAATGGGATTCGTTCATTGAAGAATATGAAAATCAGTTCGGACATATTATTTTGCTGTGTGGTGTTGACTGGAATATTAATATAAAAGAAAAGGCATTAGAAGAGTTAGAAGAAAAAGAAGTTTTATATTTGAAAATTTGTCCATTTTACTATGCTAAAAGGGCAGAGCTGATTGAAAAGGTATGTGGAGCGTTTGACGATAAGAAGTCTTCTTGTACAAGCGACACTGTATATAAAATTAATGAGGAAATCACTAATCAAATTAGGTATTTCCAGCTTAATCCAGATTTTATACACCAATATGTAAATTACTATTTAAATTTTTCGTTTTTGAAAACTCAAAATGATAACAATGTTTTCAGCAAGGTTTTTGAAGCAAATATTACGTTTAGAATCGCTCAAAATACAAAGCAAGAAAATGTTGATGAAATATTAGTTGCTCTTGATTTTGTTGCTCATCATATTCATTTTAATAAAAAGTATCCGCTTCCAGTAGAGGAATTTGAAGCAACAATTAATGAATACAACGAAAGGTATGATAATGACTTAAATCCTAAGATGGTGTATGATATTGCGATTAAATCTAATATTATAAAAGAAGTTCCGAACGAATTTGGAATAGAATTTTGTGACGAAAACTTATTAGCATATTTTACAGCTTTACATTTAAACAGAGGATTAAATGAAGGAAAATGTGTGGAAGAATTAAAGTACATACTGGATAATATTTGCTTTGAAATAAATGGAGATATTATATTATTCCTTTCATACATTACTAGCAACGTTAAAATCCTATATCCGATTATGGAAAGTATGATTGGATTAATGGACGAATGGGATGAATTTAGCTTTGAAAAGAGTAACATCGAATTTTTATCTCGAAGGACAGTGCCATATATAAAACGATCAATGCCAGATACGAAAGAAAAGAAAAAGAATATAGAAAAGAAGAATGAGGTTGAAAAAAATATTGTTGAAGAAAAGCGGAAAAATGCAGAAAGTCTATATTCTTATGATGAATCAAAAGTAAATTCATTTAGCAATAAGATTTCAAAATCATTAAGCTATTTGGAGTTGGTTGCAAAAATACTTCCTAATTTTAGACATATACTAAAGGGGGATGAAAAGAAGACTGTCGTTGAAATGCTTTATACTTATCCAAATAAGCTGTTATATTTTATGTTAAAGGACGTTGACCAAAATATAGACCGATTGATTGATGAAATTTTAAGCAAGAATCCAAAAACTAAGAGAGGTATGTTGATTACAAAAGATATGCTGGAAAAATCCTTACAAACACAGGCGATGGTATATATTCTTAGTATTTATGATTTTGTTGCTTGTACAGCTTCTGTAGGAAAAGGTGTGGATGAGTTAAATAAATTTTCATATGAGGATAACGTAAATTATATGCTACAAAATATAATGATGGAAGAAAATAATGGAAATTTCTATAATTTTTCAGTAAAAGCAGAAAAGTTGTATGATTCTGTAGACTCTGATATGCTAAAAAACATGGTAGCTATGGTAGTAAGAAAATATTTCTTGAATCATGAAATTGTGTTAAATGGAAAGGCTCAACATGTAGCTGATAAGTTTTTCGGACAAGATGATAAGAAGAAAATACAAATATTGCAGGCCAAGAATCGTATTGTAAAAAAATAGCAACCATTATGTTGGGTTTTCACCAACAGGTCATTTAATTATAAAAGATAATGACCAACTTTTATAATTGTCATACACATAACTGTGTTTATAATGGTTGCCTTATATAGTATATTCATTTTCTAAAAAAATATAACGCTTAATAACAAGATTAAAGGCTTACGTTTTGTAAAAACTGTCAGCAAAATGTAAGCAAAAAATCCCGCGAACTCAAAAAATCACTGGAATAAGCAGGCTGAATATACAAAATACCTGCTTTAATGAAGTGACAAAGCACAATATATGGGTGTCGTAATTGAGTTTGAATAACAGATTAAAATGCCGAAAGCCTGTATTTATGCGGGTTTCCGGCATTTGTTTTATCAAATGGCTCTATTTGTGGGCGGAGTAATGTATAATCATTGCAGAGCAGATGCAGACAGCCAGAGCAGAGAACAGCCGGATGGCACTTGACCAGAATGAATATGAGAGAAGATATGCTGATATTACCGAAAGGTAATAGATCAAGATTGTTGGAAAAAGATACTTTATTTTGCTCGAAAACATAAATGGATAAATGAAATGGACGATAAGTGGAATATTTTTAATGTGGTGACAGAAAATAGACTTTATATTATACCCAAAATAGAAGGAGAGGCAGACCGTAAAATTGCAGCAATATTAACAGTTGAACCAATAGATAATTTTAATCGAAAATTAAACTTATATTGGGAATTGGATTATGATTTTAAAAAATCAGGTTTTCTAATGTTGGAGTTATTTAATAGTCTAAAGGAAAAGTCTATTTGGAAGGCCGATTATGTTATAGAATGGATGGATAATGAGTTGATAAATGCTGTAAATGAATTTTATGAAAGAAACATTTTAAAAAATAAAAACGAAAAAAAGTTTTTTCATCTAATGGAGATGATAGGTGCTAAATTAAAAAATATTTTAAATAGATATTATCCATGATGAAGCACCAAATATATGTAAAATAATAGGAAAAGATTTATTGAAAATTCCATCCAAAAGAAGGAATCCGATATTGGTTGATATATTCAGTAGGTTGAAATATATGGAGAGAAGAGGCAATGGCCTTAAGAAGATACCAATGATCTCATATGCAGAAGTGGATATAGTGACCACTGGGAGATGAAAAAGCAGATACTGATGACAGCTCTCTTTTTATGGGAAATCCCCCTGTTTTCCCTTGATTCGCTGTTTATGGGGAGGAAATCTTTCTGCCATTATGCTATGCTCAGTACATCAAGCGGAAAAGGAGGTATCTGATATGGATACAAAAATGATTGGCTCTTTTTTGAAGGAACTGAGAAAAGAAAACAATATGACACAGGAGCAGTTGGGCGAACGGATTGGCGTTACCAATAAGACCGTATCCCGATGGGAAACGGGGAATTATATGCCGCCGGTGGAATCGTTGATCTTGCTCAGCGATATTTATGGGATCAGTATTAATGAAATTTTGGCCGGAAAGCGCGTGGAAATGGATGAGCTCAAGCAAGTGGCAGATGAGAATATGACGAAAGTGCTTGGGGAGCTGGAGGGTGACTACAAGAAATTTGAAAAGAGAATGATCGTTATCCTGATCATTAATGCCATATTGGCGATTTCGATCATTACATTAATGCCGTTGAAAAGCGCAAAGGATGTTGCGATATTTGTTATGGTGCTTGCGATGGCGTTTTTGTCCAATGTGGTGAATATGGTTGCAGTTGGAGCGAAAAAGGAGAGTATAAGATAATAACTCCATAATCCAGTCTGTTTGGATTAAAACAAATGCCAACAAGTGAGGCTCTAATTATGGTGGGTAGGGAACGGCAAGCAAGACTTTGACCTTGTAAATGGGTATCCCTTGATTTATAATAAAACAAAAACTTTCTGAATTTCCCACGAAAGGAATCACAATGACCAACGATAAGATAATACAATTCCAATCTGGCTTTAACACAGCCTTTATTAACAGTAACACAAATTCCAATCTGGCCTATCGGCCACAATTTATATACAACAATAATAAGGATGGGCAGAAGGTATTTTCTGCCATTGAGGACGAGCTGTGCAAATGCGATAGTTTTACGATCAGTGTTGCTTTTATTACCAGAGGAGGCATTACGCCTTTGTTGCAGACTTTGAAGGAGCTGGAGAGGAGAGGAATTCCGGGGCGAATTTTGACAACGGATTATCTTACGTTTAGTGATCCGGTGGCGTTGGATACATTGGCGGGGCTTTCCAACGTGGAATTGCGCATGTATCAGACGGAACGGGCAGGAAATGGATTTCATACGAAGGGATATATTTTTCAGAATAAGGAAGAATATCGTTTTATTATTGGTAGCTCTAATCTGACGCAGGATGCGTTGACGCGCAATATGGAGTGGAATACAAAGCTTGTGTCTACGGACAAAGGTGAAATGCTGGTTTCTATTTTGGATGAGTTTGATAAGTTGTGGAATTCAGTGGAATTTACGAAAACTTATGATGAATTTATTCAGGATTATCGAAGAAAATATAAAGAAAAGCAACTGTTTGATAAAATGGTTGCAGAGCAAAAGAAAATTGCAAAAAATCAGGAAATTCCTTCTATTGAGTCATATACCTTACAACCGAATTCGATGCAAAGAGCATTTATTTATAATTTACTGGAGCTTAGAAATAAAAGTGTGGACAAGGCATTGTTAATCTCAGCAACAGGTACTGGAAAGACATATGCCTCTGCTTTTGCTATGCGTGAATTGGGATTCCGACGTGTCCTGTTTTTGGTACATAGGAATCAGATTGCAAAGCAGGCAAAGACCTCTTTTGAAACGGTGTTTGGAAATAATATTCGAACGGGATTGGTGTCGGGAACAGATCACGATTATAATGCTGATTTTGTGTTTGCAACGGTACAGACATTGAGCAGGCAGGAGCATTTAGATAAATTTTCGAGGAATTATTTTGATGCATGTATTTATGACGAAGCACACCATACAAGTGCTGGCAGTTATAAAAAAGTCATGGATTATTTTACGCCGAAATTTACTCTTGGAATGACAGCAACTCCTGATAAAAGGGATGACAATATAGAAGGACGAAATATATACGAAGTATTCGATTATAATATTGCATATGAGATCCGGTTGCAACAGGCGATGGATGAAGATTTGTTGTGCCCCTTTCATTATTTTGGTATTACGGATTTGGCAATGGTTTCCGATCAGGGAAAATCAAAGGAAGAACAGCTGGAGCATTTTCGATATTTAACAAGTGATGAGCGTGTGAAGTATGTAATGAAACAGTCTGAATATTATGGATATTCCGGGGATCGTGTGAAGGGGTTGATTTTTTGCAGCAGAATAGAAGAGGCAAGAGAATTATCTGTAAAATTTAATGAGTGCGGATGGAAAACGATTGCATTAAGTGGCGCTGATCCAGAGAAAACAAGGTTGGAAGCGATTGATCGCTTAACAATGGATGTACAATCGGGAAATGAGGATTATTTGGACTATATCATAACAGTTGATATCTTCTCTGAAGGCACGGATATTGTAGAGGTGAATCAGGTGATTATGCTTCGGCCGACACAGTCTCCAATTGTTTTTATTCAACAATTAGGGCGTGGCCTTAGAAAGGCACCACAGAAGGAATATGTTGTGATTCTCGATTTCATTGGAAATTATAAGAATAACTTTATGATTCCAATCGCATTATCCGGTGATCGTAGCTACAACAAAGACAATATTCGCAGATACTTATTGGAAGGCGGAAGAGTGATTCCGGGAGCAAGTACGATTCACTTTGATGAGATTAGCAGAAAGCGTATTTTTGCAGCAGTGGATGGAGCGAACTTTAGTGATATAAAATTGATTAAGGAGAATTACACAAATCTTAAAAATAAGCTGGGAAGAATTCCGAAATTAAAGGATTTTGACGATTATGGGGAAATGGATGTTCTTCGGATTTTTGATAATAATAGCCTGGGAAGCTACTATAAATTTTTGGAAAAATATGAGAAGGACTATACTGAGAGATTATCGCCGGAAGAGGAAAAGGTTATTGAATTTGTATCAAAAAAACTTGCCAATGGAAAGAGAATTCAGGAATTAAAACTTTTGGATCGAATGCTTGGATATGCACATGAATTTTCGCTGTTTTCTGGACTACAGAAAGAATTGCATAAGAATTATGGCTTGCAGATAAGCCAGGAACAGAAAGATAATATTGTAAATATTATGACAAATCAATTTCCTGCCGGTGCAAGTAAAAAGACATACTCTGATTGTATTTTTCTTGAAAAGGACGATCAAAAAGGGACAGATTATCATGTGTCGAAGTCTTTTGAAGTAATGCTTGCGAACAAAGAGTTTTATGGTATTTTGAAGGAGCTGATTGATTTTGGGATTAGCCGATATGAACGTGACTTTTCCCATACATATCGAGAAACAGATTTTGTCCTATATCAGAAATATACATATGAGGATGTATGTCGATTGCTGAACTGGGAAACGAATGAAGTTCCGTTAAATATTGGTGGATATAAGTTTGACAAAAAGACAAAGACATTTCCGGTATTTATCAATTACGATAAATCGGAGGATATCAGCGATACTACAAAATACGAGGATCATTTTATCAGCAGCAACCGTTTGATTGCAATATCAAAATCAGGTAGAAGTATTCAGTCGGAAGATGTTCAGAATTTTCTTCATGCTGAGGAAAGAGGGATACAGGTTCATTTGTTTGTTCGTAAAAATAAGGATGATAAGATTTCCAAGGAATTTTATTATCTGGGGTATATGCATGCCAGCGGGAATGTCAAGGAATTTGTTATGTCAAATACAAGTAAAACGGCAGTAGAGATTGAGTGGCATCTCGATGTTCCGGTTCGTGAAGATTTATATGAATATATTATAAATGAGTAGAAGTTAATGGCAGTAGTTCAATACTAACTCATTTTTCGGAAAGGTAAGGTGAATTAGATGAAAATAATAAGAGTAGTAGCGGCCGTTATCAAGGCTGAAAATAAACAGGGACAACCAATCATTTTTGCGACTCAGAGAGGATATGGAGAATTTAAAGGAGGCTGGGAATTCCCCGGTGGAAAAATTGAGCCGGGAGAAACGCCGCAAGAGGCACTCAAACGAGAAATACAGGAAGAACTTGATACCAAAATCAAGGTGGGAAGTCTTATTGATACGATAGAATATGATTATCCTACGTTCCATTTGTCGATGGATTGTTTTTTGGCAGAAATTGAGTCAGGGAACTTGGTGTTGAAAGAGCATGAGGCGGCAAGATGGCTGACAAGAGAAGAATTGGATTTTGTTGATTGGCTGCCTGCGGATGTGCTGTTGATTGATACATTGAAGCAAAGTAAATTTATAACTCCAGAAAAGGAAATGTGATATGAGAAAAAAATTAAGTGTATTATTTTTGATTTTAATGTTAATTATGAACCAAGCTGCTCCAATGGACATTAAGGCGGCGGATGCAGCAGATGAAGTTAAGGTTTATGTGGAAAATGGAGAAGGTAGTCTTACGGAAGGTGACGGAACCGCCCAAAGACCGTATCAAAATATACGTACGGCCTTGAAGCAGATTCAGACGGGACAGACACTTGTACTTATGGGTGAAGTCTCCTACACCAAATACGAGACGTACGAAGACGAATCTCCGAAACCATTATTTATTGATAAAGATATCACGATTGTTGGTTCAGATACGTCAGCAGGTTTGAAAATACGCAGTATGATTCAGCTGGGAGCGGACGTTACGTTTCGTGATATGTGGCTGCATATGGTGCCGCAGGCAGGAAATGCACGTGGGACAACAATTTATGCGGCGGGACATACGCTGGTGTTGGATGCGGTAGATACGAGAGTAGGAACCAGTACATTGCAGGACGATGTGAGGCCATTGATCAGCGGTGGCGCGTACCAGGGAGAGGAAGGAAAGATGGGAAGCCACACAACGATTAAAGTGGTCAATCCCATATCCCAGACTAAGATAGCTGCAATTTATGCAGGAGATTATTATCGCGATTCCGAACAAGACAAAGTGGATATAGAACTGGATTCCAAATTGGTAGACACGGAGATTCATGCAGCGGGTGCCGATGGTCATACATTGACAGGAAATGTAAATGTTACACTGGGAAAGGATAGTAATGTAACGGATTTTGACAAGACGGATCTGATAGGTGAGTTGAATGTTAATGTGAAAGCGGGGGCTCATATTGATACCCTGTCATTTTCCGGTATCAATAATCTCACGATAGCAGAAAAGTCGCGGATCACGCTTCCTAAGGAGGCGGATTTTAACGTAAATAACGTCTTTTGCGAGAAAAATGCGGTGCTTGATCTCAGACAAATGTCAACGAATCCGAGTGTTGCAAACAATTTTACCGGTGTAACGGTAGCCGGCGAGGATCAAACATGTGGCTCCGTTTTGGTTGGAAATGATACTACACTTGAGATAAAAGGAGAAGTCTATGGTCTAACAAAATTAAACGTAAATGGCTCAGAATATATGGCGAGATTTGTGGAGAATCATAGTTACATACAGGCAAAGGCCTCTTCGAGTGGGAATTTTACAATTGAGGGCACGCAGTATACAAATTTTCAATTAAATAAAAAGAAAACCGAAGAAATATATTCCTGGATCATTGGAAAACTGGAAAATGAGGACGCAGATGACTTTTATTGGATTGGAGATGCAGATAAAAAATCTGTGATCAGTCAGCAGGGAAAAGAATATTATTATCCGGTTGAATTTAAAAAGGCAGATGGTACGGTTTATAAGCCAACGTTTGAGGAACTTTTTTATGATTACGATTTGGCATTGACGAAGGAAAACGGGGAAGCGGTTGATTTAGAGGAAGCGGCTTTCTGCAGTTGGGATGAGGAGTGTATTAACGAGGGGCAAAGCCAATATAATCAGGTGATTGTATGTATATACGACTGGGAGAACTGTAAGGGTGAACTGACATTGACGCTGACCCATTCGAAAACCGGCAAGAGTATATCGCGAGTGCTTTTGGTGGGTGAAGAACAGCCGATTCCGACAGTAACCCCAACCATGACGCCAACGCCAACCGTAGCGCCAACAACAGCGCCAACGCAGGTGCCAACGCCAACCGTAGCGCCAACAACACCAACGCAGGTGCCGATGCCAACCATGACACCGACGCCAATCGTAGCGCCAACAACAGCGCCAACACAGGTGCCAACGCAGGTGCCAACGCCAACCGTAGCGCCA
>UMCF01009343.1_pt1 | contig 10713 bp, 10 predicted proteins | sample 1964131 | NCBI WGS metagenome assembly UMCF01 (sample SAMEA4835958, study PRJEB28245) | human gut metagenome | biome: gut microbiome; material: fecal sample | place: Denmark | collected 2008
CGTACAGCGCCCACTGCACCGCGTCCGTCAGGCTTTGCGGATCGCGGACGCTCTCCTCGTAGGAGCCGCCGCCGAACTGCTCCTCGGCGGGCAGGTCGCTGTCGAAGCTGCAGTACCAGCGGAGCTGTACGTCCATCGCGCCGCCGGACATGGTGTCCAGCATGGTGTTGGCGGCGCTGTCGAAGTCCGGCACCACTACGAACAGGGACGGCGTGACATCCGCCGCTGCCGCGCCGTTGACTGGGCAGCTGTCCAGCTGTCCCCGGACGCGCCACGCCGTGCCGCCCACGGTGAATTTCTCCGCCTTGAACGTCATGCGGTTGCCGTAGACCAGCGCCTCGTCTGCCGCCAGCGTCAGATCGGTGCCCATGACGGCGTTGTAGTCCGACAGGGGCAGCAGCGTCACGCGGGTGCTCTCCATGACGCCGTCCGTCTCCGCCAGCGCGGGACGCAGCACACCCTCCGGCGTCAGGATGCCGTAGACATAGGCGGCGCGGTAGGTCTGCTCGTTATCGAAGGAGGAGCCCTTCTCCTCCGCCGCGCCGGTCAGGGCGGTGCGCAGAGCGTTCAGATTCTCATCGCTCATGCGGCTCACGTCGCCGCCGAAGTAGCACTCCACGTTGATGTCACGGACATAGCGCTGGTGCAGGGCGTCCTCCACGCCGTAGTACATGCAGGTGGTGGAGGACAGCATCACCAGCACCATGGTGGCCAGCACGCAGACGCTGGCAAGCCCCGCGCCGTTGCGCTTCATGCGGTAGGCCATGGAGGACACGGACACGAAGTGGCGGGACTGGTAGTAATAGCGGGGATTCCTCTGCAGGGCGCGGCACAGCGCCACAGACCCTGTGATGAACAGCAGATAGGTGCCCAGAATGACCATGATCACCGCCGCGAAGAACCACAACAGCGCCTCCAGCGGGTCGCGGATGGACACGGCCAGCCAGTAGGCCCCGCCCAGCAGGACAAGGCCCAGCACCGCCAGCGCCCATCTGGCCCGGGGCGGCTTCTCGCCCACGGACTCGCTGTGCAGCAGGGCCACGGCACTGACCCGGTACAGCTGCCACAGAGCGTGCAGAAAGATGAGGGTGTGTACGGCGGCGAACAGCGCCAGCGTGATGAGCAGGGACACCGCGTTCACCGTGAACGTGTAGGTGATCCGGCTGCGCAGCAGGTTCATCAGCCCCAGCTCCGCCAGCTTGGACAGCGCCACGCCCAGCGCAAGGCCGGTGACGGTGGTGCCGGCGTAGGTCAGCAGCGTCTCCCACAGCAGGATACGGGCGATGTTGCCCTTGCCCATGCCCAGCACATTGTACAGGCCGAACTCCCGGCTGCGGCGGCGGATGAGGAACGAATGGGTATAAAAGAGGAAAATCAGGGCAAACACGGCGATGACCACGCTGCCAAGACTCATAATCAGGGCCGTACTGCGGCCGCCGGACATCTGGGGCAGCACCGAGGACACAGACAAGCCCATGAGGATGTAGAACATGGCGGTGATGCCGGTGCAGGTCAGCAGATACGGCAGGTACAGACGGCGGTTCTGCTTCATGCCCGTCCACGCCAGACGGGGGTAAAATCCACGGTTCATCGCGCGTCACCGCCTGCCTGCAGCATGGTCAGCGTGTCGGAGATCATCTGGTAGAACCCGGCGTCCCCGGTATCGCCGCGATAAAGCTGGTGGAACACCTCGCCGTCCTTGATGAACAGCACCCGTCCGGCACGGCTGGCCGCCTTGACGGAATGTGTGACCATGAGAATGGTCTGGCCCCGGCGGTTCACGTCGCCGAACAGCGTCAGCAGCTCGTCAGTGGCGCGGGAATCCAGCGCGCCGGTAGGCTCGTCGGCCAGCAGCAGACGGGGCTGGGTGATAAGGGCGCGGGCCACGGCGGCCCGCTGCTTCTGCCCGCCGGACACCTCGTAGGGGTACTTCTTCAGCAGCTCCGTGATGCCCAGCTGCTCCGCCAGCGGGCGCAGGCGGTCGCGCATCTCGGAGTAAGGCTTCCCCGCCAGCACCAGCGGCAGGTAGATGTTGTCCTCCAGCGAGAATGTGTCCAGCAGGTTGAACTCCTGAAACACGAAGCCCAGATGATCCCGGCGGAACGCGGCGGCGTCCGCCTCCTTCACGGCGGACAGATCGCGCCCGTCCAGCCGCACCGTCCCGGCGGTGGGGGTATCCAGCGCCGCCAGTATGTTCAGCAGCGTGGTCTTGCCGCTGCCGGACTCGCCCATGATGGCCACATATTCGCCCTGCTCCACCGTGAACTCCACGTTATGCAGGGCCTCCACACGGCTGCCGCCGAAGCGGGTGGTATACACCTTGCGCAGACCGCTGACTTCCAGAATCGACATAAAAACGACCTCCTTTTGTTTGCAGGTCACAGTATAACAGGGGCGGGAAACGGCTGCCATGCGGTCAGCTTACATTTCCCGCCCCCATTCTAACAAAAATGTAAGGTTTTCACTCCAGCGGGCCGGTGCGGCGGCTGAGATCCAGCCGGATGACCGTCCCCTCCCCCACGGCGGACGCGGCGGTGATGGTGTGGCCCAGATCCCGGCAGATACGCCGGCACAGGTACAGTCCGATGCCGCTGGCCTGCCGGTGCGTCCGCCCGTTGCGGCCGGTGTAGCCCCGGTCGAAGATGCGGGGCAGATCCTCCGGCGCGATGCCGATGCCGGTGTCCCGGATGCACAGGGTAGCCGGTTCCTCCGCGTCAATGGTGATGCTGCCGCCCTCCGGCGTGTATTTCAGGGCGTTGGACAGCACCTGCTCCACCACGAAGCCCAGCCACTTCTCGTCCGTCACCGCCGTCAGGCCCACCGGCGCATAGTGCAGCGTCAGCCGCCGGTCGATAAACTCCCCGGCGAATTTCCGCAGGCTCTGGCGGATCACCTCGTCCACGTCGCAGCTGCGGATCACATAGTCGCTGGCGCCCTCGTCCAGCCGCAGGTACATCAGCACCATGTCCACATACTGCTCGATGCGCAGCAGCTGGCTCATCAGCTTCCGCCCGTTGGGCGTGTCGTCCAGCTGCAGCGTCAGGCGCATGGCGGCGATGGGCGTTTTGATCTGGTGTACCCACGCGGTGTAGTAGTCCACCATCTCCCGGTGGCGGGCGGTGTTGGCCGTCTCCCGCTCCGACGCGGCGCGGCGCAGCGTCTCGATGGCGGCCATGCAGTCCGCCTCCCCGATGGTGTCCGGGGCGGGCAGCGCCAGCAGCATGGCGTTGGCCTCCGTCCGCAGCTCCGCCATCCGCCGGTGGCGGCGAACGGTGCGGGCATAGTCCCATGCCGCCGCGGCGGCGCACACCAGCAGACACAGCGCCGCCGGGTAGGCCACCGCCGCCAGCGGCAGCTGGTACAGCGCAAAGCTGCCCGCCAGCAGCGCGCAGCACAGCACAAATATGCATATCGCCAGCCGGTGCCGGCGGATATAGCGCCAGAAAAGTTCCATATCGCTCCTTACTCCACCAGATAGCCCACGCCGTGGCGGGTGGTGATAAAGTCCTCCAGCCCCGCCGACGCCAGCTTCCGCCGCAGGCGGTTGACGTTGACCGTCAGGGTGTTCTCGTCCACGAAGCTGTCCGTCTCCCACAGGGTCTGCATCAGCTTTTCCCGGCTGACCACCTGCCCCGCCCGCTCCATCAGGCACAGCAGGATGCGGTATTCGTTCTTCGTCAGGTCTACGGATGCGCCGCCGTACTCCAGCTTCTGTATATCGGTGCGCAGGCGCGCGCCCCGGCATGCCGGTACCGGCGGCTGCACCGTGAAATCGTAGGCCCGCCGCAGCAGGGCCTGCACCTTGGCCATCAGCACGTTCCGGTCAAAGGGCTTGGCGATAAAGTCGTCGGCCCCCATGTTCATGGCCATGACGATGTTCATGTTGTCCGCCGCCGAGGACAGAAAGATGATGGGCACGCGGCTGCTTTTCCGGATCTGGCGGCACCAGTGGTAGCCGTCGAAAAACGGCAGGGAGATGTCCAGCAGGATCAGGTGCGGGTCGTAGGCCGCCGCCTCCTCCGCCACGCGGCGGAAGTCCGTGACGCAGCGCGCCTCCAGTGCCCAGGATGCCGCCTGCTCACAGACGGCCTGGGCGATGGCCGCGTCGTCCTCCACGATAAAAATGCGGTACATGGCTCTCCCCTCCCTCTTCGGCACTATGATAGCACACCGGCCCGCCGGTGGCAAGCCGCCGGAGCTTAGGACTTTTTTAATTTTCCCCTTGACAACGAACTGTACCACGCATATAATACAGTTAACATCCGTATTACACAAGTAATACAGTTTACAGAAAGGAGGTGCGGCGCGTGATCTCATTCCAGACGTTCCGACAGACGGACGGCACGCCCATCTATCTCCAGATCATCCGCTATATCCAGCAGGGACTGGCGGCGGGCACCATACAGGACGGCGATGAGCTGCCCTCCCGGCGGGTGGTGTCGGCGCTGCTGGCGGTAAACCCCAACACCGTGCAGAAGGCCTTCCGCCTGCTGGAGGACGAGGGGCTGGTCACATCCCGCGCGGGGGCCAAGAGCTTTATTCAGGCCACGCCGGAGCAGATCGCCGCCCTGCGGCGGGAGCTGCTGGAAACGGAGATGCAGGCCATGGTGGACGCGGCCCGGCGCATGGGCCTGACCCGCGAGGACGCCCACCGCCTGCTGGACACACTGTATGACAGGGAGGGAACGGACGCATGAGAAAGCATCTATCCGTGCTGGCGCTGGCGGCGCGCGGCACCGTATGCAAGGTCATTGCCGTCACGATTTTGGCGGCGCTGCTGTCCGGCGCGCTGCTGCGGCTGGTACCGGCGTATGAGGACCGCGTCGTCTACGCCAACGACGACGGCAGCGTAACGTCAGAGTACTACCCCAGCGACTTCAGCGCGCTGCCGGGCAAGACCGGCGCGGCAGCCGTCTGCGCCGTGGGCTTCGCCGCCCTGCTGGCGGTGCTGAGCCTCAACGGCTGCGGCTACGGGGCCAAGACCGGCCTGACCGTGGGGCGGCTGCGGATCGGCGAGGGCAGCCTCTGCCTGTGGTGGTCGCTGTACAACGCCGTGTGCGTCCTGTTTTACTGGGCGGTGATGGCGGCGGTGTGCGTCGCGGTGGTAAAGCTGCGCGTCGACACCGTGCAGATGCCCTACGGCAGCTATACGCCGGGGCCGCAGACGCTGCTGCTGTCCGTGTACGCCGGCAGCTTTCTGCACCACCTGCTGCCCCTGCGGGACGCCGCCGTGTGGCTGGAAAATCTGCTGCTGACGGCGCTGTGTGCCGTGTCGGCCGCCCGGTTCTCCCACGCCCAGCGCCGGGGCCGGTTCAGCATCGCCCCCTTTATCGCGCTGGCGCTGACCATCGGCAGCTTTTTCTTCCGGATGGGCTCCAGCACCACCATTCTGCTGTGCCTTGTCACGGCGGCGGCACTGGGCATCACCATGACGCAGTTTCTGAAAGGAGAGACGGACGATGACGCAAAAACGGACTTCCGCACTGCGCAGGACGCTTGAGCGCATCCTGCCTCCCAACGTACCGGCGGACACCATGCACGGCATCATCACCGGAAGCCTGGGTCTGGGCGCTCTGGTGTCCGTCATCGACTTCGCCGTGCAGTACGCCGCAACCTATCGGGGCCTGTTCTACTGGGACGGACGGCTGATGGACACGGCGCTGATGGGCCGCTTCGCCGTCTACGCGGAGCCGGTGGTCATCGTGTTCGGCGTGGTGGTGCTGCTGGCGCTGCTGTCCGCCGTGATGCTGTATAGCTCCTACTATCTGGGTGGACGCAGCATCTACCTGATGCGCCGCCTGCCTGACGGGCGGCAGACCCTGCGGCGTCAGGTGTGGACAGCGCCGCTGCTGTGGGCCGTGTGCGCCGCCGCGCTGGGCGCGCTGGTGCTGGGCCTGTGCTACGGGGCGTGGTACTGCATCACCCCCGACCAGTGCCTGCCCACGGAGGAAAATATCCAGCGGGCCATGAACGCCATCGCGGCGTCGCCCTATTCCAGCTAAGGAGGGAACGCACATGCTTGAGATCAACCATGTCAGTAAGAAATACGGCGCCAAGGAGGCGCTGCGCGACGTGTCCCTGACGCTGCCCCGCGGGCAGATCGTGGGCCTGTTCGGGGAAAACGGCGCGGGCAAGACCACGCTGATGAAGTGCGTGCTGGGTCTGACGAAGCACGAGGGCACGGTGACGCTGGACGGCGCGGCCATCGACCATGCCAGCATCGACCGGCTCAGCTTCGCTACCTGTGAGCACTCCTTCTTCCCCGCCCTGACCCCGGCGGCCCACCGGGACTTCTACGCCGCTCACTTCCCCCGCTTCAACGGCAAGCGGTTCCAGAGCCTGATGGACTTCTTCTCCCTGCCCATGGACAAAAAGCTGCGCAGCTTCTCCGCCGGTATGCAGAACCAGTTCGAGGTCATCATGGCGCTGTCGCAGGGCGCGGACTACATCCTGATGGACGAACCCTTCGCGGGCAACGACATCTTCAACCGGGAGGACTTCTACAAGGTGCTGCTGGGCATCCTGACGGAGCAGGAGACGGTGCTGCTGAGCACCCACCTCATTGAGGAGGTGAAGGACTGCATTTCCCGCGCTGTCCTCATCCGGGAGGGCGTCATCGTGGGCGACTGCACCGCCGACGCGCTGGAGGAGTCCGGCAAAGACCTGATGACCTACATCAAGGAGACATATCACTACCGGCCCGACCGGGTCAGTCAGGCGCTGGACGCTCTGACGGACGGAGAGGAGGACACATGAAACGGAGTCTTGCGGCAGCGGCGGCGCTGCTGGTGCTGGCCGCCGTCATCCTCACCACCCTGTCCCTGCGGCTGGACGGCACCGCCACTCCCCTGCCCGTCACCGTCAAGGCCGCGCGGGGCGACGTAACGGCGGCGGAGGGACTGCGCTTCCACACCGCCGTCAAGTACGGCACCCGGCTGCGCTGGGACACGGAGTACGACGTGGGCAGCAATACATGGGACACCGTCCACCGTATGCCGGGCGGCTCGGACAACGGGCGGCTCTACTACTATGACCGGCGGGAGGATATCTACGACAGCCGCGACAACAACCGGCGGTACATCACACTGATGGCGCAGCCGGAGGACGCCATGATCCGGCATCTGGCGGCGGGCGCGAAGGCCGCGCAGGAGAGCGGTGAGCTGTACGGTCGGGACTACACGGAGCGGATACGCATGCGGGACTTCTACGACACCTATCCCCTGTATCTGGCCTGGGACAGGAACGATATGAACCAGCTGCTGCGGGACGACCTGCACACCTACTACGATGACACGCTCCCCGCCTTCGACAAGCTGCGCATCCCCGTGGGCGAAACGGACTGGATGGAACCCACCCTTTACTACTACGCGGACAACAACATGAGCCTGTACGGCGACACCACGCTCCACGCGGAGAACCGGTTCACGTCGTTCTCCGTGGGGCTGGACGAGGGCTTTCTGACCACGGTAGGCTTCGCCGCCGATGCAGACCCCCAGCCGGACTGGGCGCCGGAGGGCTTCGGCCTGTGGTACGTCCCGCTGGAGCTGAACCGCTACACCGCCACCGGCGGCGGAGGCTACTCCTACGAGCAGCCGGACATGGCGCGGCTGCGGCTGGTCTATCCGCTGGACATCGCGGCCCAGCGGGTGGTGGGCCTGCAGCTTACCCGTGACCGCTCGGAGATCCTGCTGACCACGGCGGAGAACGGCCAGTACGTCCTGCGGGTGCTGGACGCCGAAGACTTCCGCTGCAAGCTGACGCTGGTGGTGGACGAGGATGCGTCGCCCCGGCACTTTACCGCCTCCATGCTGACGCAGAGCGGCACATCCTACGAGCTGGACTACGACGACTATGTGCTGCCGGTGTACAACAACAGCACCGATGACCTGCTGGTGGCCTGCACCGGCAGTCGCCTCACCGTGCTGCGCCCCGGCGGCGACGGCTGGGTGGTGGACTACGACATCGACCTGCTGTGGCCCGAGCTCACCGAGGACGGCCAGATCGTCTGGAACAGCGAATACCGCCCGCTGGAGGACGGCAGCTACAGCTATACCTACGCCTACGGCGACTATTCGTCGCTGGGGCTCAGCAGCCAGCTGGACGAGATCTCCATGCTGTACCGGGACGGCAGGCTGGCGCTGGCCACCGGCGACCATACCGGCACCTACACGCTGGTGTCGGTGTACGACCGCACCGGCCTGCTGTACGGTACGGTTATCGACACGGGGCTGGCGGAGCAGAACATGTACACCGGCTACTGGTCATTCTTCAACCCCCTGTACTGCACGGAGCTGGCGTGGGACTGACCCCCTCACAGCAAAAGAGACGCGGCCTTTCAGCCGCGTCTCTTTTGTTCATGTCTCCTGTATCCCGTTTACCGGATCCAGTCCTCGGTCTGCTGCCGCAGCCAATCGCACCATGCGCCCATTCCCTCGCCGGTCTTGGCGGAGATGGGGAACACCTTCAGGCGCGGGTTGCGCATATGGGCGTAGGCCAGCACCTTGTCCATGTCGAAGTCAAAGTACGGCAGCACGTCGATCTTGTTGATAAGCAGTACATCACAGACGGTGAAAATGAGCGGGTATTTCAGGGGTTTGTCGTGGCCCTCCGGCACGGAGAGGATCATGGCGTTCTTCACCGCGCCGGTGTCGAACTCCGCCGGGCACACCAGATTGCCCACGTTCTCCAGCACCACCAGATCCAGATCATGGGTGCCGATCTCCCGCAGGCCCTGCTCCGTCATACCGGCGTCCAGATGGCACATGCCGCCGGTGTGCAGCTGGATGGCCCGTGCGCCGGTATCCGCGATGGCTCTGGCGTCCACGTCCGAGTCGATGTCTGCCTCCATGACGCCGATGCGCAGATCGTCCCGCAGCCGCTCTATGGTGCCCCGGAGAGTGGTGGTCTTGCCGCTGCCGGGGGAGGACATCAGATTCAGCAGGAACGTCCTGTCCCGCTTCAAGTCCTCCCGCAGCCGCGCCGCCTCCCGGTCATTGTCGGCGAACACGCTCTCCTTTACCTCGATGATCTTATACTGTTCCATATTAAGCGCCCTCTATCTCCTTGATACTGATCTCGCTGCCCCGCAGCAGCCATGTGTCCCCGCTGCCGCAGCGGGGACAGGTGCGGCCATGTGCCACGGTGGGGTAGTCCTGCCCGCAGCCGCCGCAGTGCGTGACGGCGGGCGTCGTTTCGATGCGCAGCGCCGCGCCCCGCAGCAGGCCGGACTTCTGCACGGCCCAGTCCCAGCAGCTCACCAGCTCCTTGGGGATGGCGCCGGACACCTCGCCCAGCTCCAGCGTGACGGAGGCCACCTCCGTCAGGCCGTTGTCCGCTCCCACGCGCTCCACCGTTCTGATGGTGTGAAATACGATGCCCAGCTCGTGCATATCACTTGGCCTTTTTGGCGCGGCGGGCGGCCTTCTTGATCCTGATCTCCCGCTTGACCATGTAGGGCAGGATGGCCTTCATCTTGTCCTCGCAGGCGTACATGGTGCTGCACTCCGGCCGCTCCCGGTGCAGGTGGATGGCGTCAAAGGCGCACTTGGTGGTGCAGACGCCGCAGCCGATACACTTGTTGGGGTCTACCACGCTGGCGCCGCAGCCGAGGCAGCGGGCCGTTTCTGCCTTGACCTGCTCCTCCGTGAAGGCGATGCGCTCGTCGCGGAACGTCCTGCGCAGCGCCTCGTTGTAGCCCACCCGCTGCCGGGGCGTGTTGTCGTAGCTGTCCACGGCGATGAGGGCGTTTTTCTTGTCCAGCTCGATGAACTGGCGGCGGTCGCGGCCGATGGTCAGGGTCGCGCCCTGCACGAAGCGGTGCAGACTGACCGCGCCCTGCTTACCGGCGGCGATGGCGTCGATGGCAAACTTCTGGCCGGTGTACACGTCGCCGCCCACGAAGATGTCCGGCTCCGCCGTCTGGTAGGTGACGGGATCGGCCTTGGCGGTGCCGTTTGGGTTGAACGCCGCCTGCGTACCGGCCAGCAGCTCCTTCCACTCCGCCTTCTGCCCGATGCAGAACAGCACCGTGTCGCAGGGCGCCATCTGCAGCACCGACTCGTCGTAGACCGGTGCGAAGCGCCCCTCGCCGTCCTTGACCCGCAGGCACTTCCTGAACGTGACGGACACGGCCTTTCCGTTCTCGGCGGACACCTCCACGGGGCCGAAGCCGGCGTGGACGGCGATATCCTCCCGCTGGCACTCGGCGCGATCCTCCTCGCCCATGGGCATCTCGTCGTAGGACTCCAGACAGTACAGACTGACACTGTCCGCACCGCAGCGCACGGCGGTGCGGGCCACGTCGGCCGCAATGTTGCCGCCGCCGATGACCACCACCCGGCCCGTCAGCTTCACATCCGCGCCGCTGTTGACCCGGCGCATGAAGTCGATACCGGCCTCCACACCGGCCGCGTCGCCGCCGGGGACGGGCAGCTTTCCGCCGGACTGCAGGCCCACGGCCACATAGAAGCCCTTGTAGCCCTCGTCCCGCAGCTGCTGAATGGTGACGTCCTTCCCCACCTCCACGCCGCAGCGGAACTCCACGCCCAGCTGGCGCAGCACATCGATCTCCGCCTCCACCACGTCCTTCTCCAGACGGAAGGAGGGGATGCCGTTCATCAGCATACCGCCGGGACGGCTCTCCTTTTCAAAGACGGTGGGGCGATAGCCCTTCTCCGCCAGATAGTACGCGCAGCTCATACCGGCGGGGCCGCC